>JABLTK010040980.1_pt1 | contig 10444 bp, 8 predicted proteins | sample 7160131 | NCBI WGS metagenome assembly JABLTK01 (sample SAMN14651221, study PRJNA627086) | human gut metagenome | isolation source: feces | host: Homo sapiens
ATGTTATCGATAAACAATTTCATATCTTCTTGTCCGGTCGTCTTGACTGGTTCAAGAAAGCAAAAAATAAAGGGGCTTCCGTTTGGAAGTCCCTTTTGTTATTTTAACCAACAACTTTTATAAAACCGATTTTTTGAAGCCCCCGAATGCAAAGTCGAATTAAATGTCCCGATTTTTTGAATCCGCAATTATCGTTACCGGACCGTCGTTGACAAGCGAAACGTCCATCATTGCGCCGAATACGCCGCGCTCGACTTTTCCGCCCAATTCGCGTTCGAGACATTCGATGAACTTTTCGTACAGCGGTACGGATATTTCGGGACGGTCCGACCTGTTGAAAGACGGGCGCGTGCCTTTGCGCAAATTGCCGTAAAGCGTAAACTGGCTTACAACAAGCGCCCTTCCCCCGACGTCGATTAACGACAAATTCATTTTTCCCTCCGCGTCCTCAAAAACGCGCAAGTGCGCCATTTTAGACGCAAGCCATTCGGCGTCCTCGTCGGTGTCGGAATTTTCAACGGCCAAGAGTATCATCGCACCCGCCCCAATTTCTCCGCTTCGTCTGCGGGGCTCGTCTAAAATGTCAACCGCGGCGCGTTTTACCCTCTGAAAAACGGCTCTCATATTATATCAAAGAAAATTCCACGCTGAACGACTTTGTGGAATTGGGCTCCGCAAAATGTTTGGGATTGGCCGCCGAAGTCGGCTGAGACATCCAAGGCTCGACGCAATAATAAGGCTCGCCGTCGGATTTCGACCAAGTGACGACAGTCGTTCCCACTTCGGGCTTGCCGCCGTCCCCGATTTTCACGGTTATGTCCTCCTCGCCGTTTTTCGGGCCGAATTTTACCGCCGAGGTTTTTAACGATGTCCATACTTTGTTTACCATTTCGGGCAAATCGAAAGTCGTTTTAAAAACGTCCGCAGGGGAAAACGAGCCGCTTGCGCCGTCGAAAGAAAACGCCTTTTTAGCGTCCGTCAAAAGCCTGTAATCTTTGCGTGTAGTGCCGGAATTCCACGGAAGATTGAAAAACGGGTGCATTGCGCCGTTCCAGGGAATGCGCACGGACGATTTGTTCGCAAGTATCATTTCGCAGGAAAACGAAAGCTCCCTGAATCTGTAATGGACGTAAAAGTCGTAATCGTACGGATAAGCCTCTTTCGCCGCGGCGTTGGGCAGAAAATGCAGGCGAATGTCGGTGTCGGAAGCGAACGAATTTTCAAAATTTCCGTCGAGAGCGTAGCCGTGAAGTTTCATCGGCAAAAGTTTTCCCTCGGGAGTCTTCCAAAATCCCTTTTGTCCGTCGACGTATGAAGGCCCGCCGAACGGAAACATTACGAACATTCCGCCCAGCGCGGAAAGAAAATCCTTGCCCGACAGCGGCGTGTTTTCGGGCCAATATATTACGTCCCGCACGGCGCCGTCCGCCATTGAAATATTCCAGTTTATCAGTCGCGCCCCCTCTTTCGGATTCAGCAGATAGGTCGACGCCCCGATGGTAAATTTTAAAATTTCAGCTCCGTCTATTTCGATTGTCTCCATATTGCCGCAATTACCGCAAATTAACGGCGGTTTTTCAACCATTTTCAAAAATTTTCTTGTTCGGAAAAATTTAATCGGCAATATACGGCCGGTATGAATTTTATCGAACTTGTATTTATCGCGGCGGCCCTGTCGATGGACGCATTTGCGGTGTCAATCGCCTGCGGAATATCGGCGCCCCAAATACGCCTGAAAAATACATTTATCGTTGCGTTTGCATTCGGATTTTTTCAGGCCGCAATGCCTGTCGTCGGGTGGAATGTCAGCGAATTCGCGTACGAATACATTAAGTCGTTCGACCATTGGATAGCCTTTTTTATGCTCGCATTCGTGGCGGCGAAAATGATTTGGGACGGCCTGCACGAATCGCGGGAATGCGACGAAAAAAAATGCTTTGCCTGCCCCAATGTCGATTATAAAATCCTTTTACTTTTGGCGGTTGCGACAAGCCTCGACGCGCTGGCCGTGGGCGTGTCGTTTTCCTGCACAAAATATCCCATACTTTTGCCCTCCCTTTTCATCGGAGCGACAACCTTTTTGTTCTCGTTTTTCGGCGTCAAATTCGGAAAGAAAATCGGCTGCTCGTACGACGGAAAATTTAAAATTGTCGGCGGAATAGTTCTGCTCGCAATAGGGCTGAAAATCCTGATTACGGGATAACTCCGCCGCCGTCGGCGCAATCGCGGGAAAAAGTCGTTGGCTAAATTTCGAGCGACAGCGGAGCGTGGTCTGAGCCTTTTACTTCGGTCAATATTTTCGCGTCCGACACGCTTGCGGCCAAGGCTTTGGATACGAGAAAATAATCGATGCGCCAGCCCACATTGTTTCGCCTCGCCCCGCCCCTGTAACTCCACCAGGAATAGGCCGCAGTGTCGGGATTGCGCTCGCGCCAAATATCGACCAGCTCGAGAGAATCCATAATTTTGCCGAAATCGGCGCGCTCTGTGGCGGTATAGCCGGCATTGTTCTCGTTTTCGGCGGGTCGCGCTATGTCGACGGGATTGTGCGCCACATTGAAATCGCCGCAAATAATATTTTTTTTGCGCGCCGACAGGCGCTTAGCCAACGCCCCGTTCCATTCGTGTTTGTAGGCGAGTCTTTTCAATTCCGCCTGAGAATTGGGCGCATATATCGCGGTTAAAACGTAGTCGCCGAAATCCGCCGAAATAAAGCGCCCCTCGTCGGGACTCCCGCATAGCGGCGTTTTGTCCACATTTTTCGGTTCGGTGTTTGAAAAAATTGCGACCCCCGAATAACCCGCCTTTTCCGCGCAGTGAAAATATTTGTATTTAAACGGTATGTCGAGCGACGAAACCGCCGCGGCGTCGGCTCTTATTTCCTGCACGCATAAAATATCGGGGTTTTCCTTTTCGACAAACTCGTAAAAATTCTTGGAAACGATGCTTCGCAAGCCGTTTACATTCCATGATACTATTTTCATTTGCGCGGAATTTTTTAATTTCGATTTTTTTGTTCTGTGAAAATCAAAAAGATTTCGGCAACGCGTTATGTATATTTTGAAAAGATTGTCGAATATTTTCGCCGTTTGATTGCGCAATGCGGCAGGACGAAAAAAGACGACGCGGCAATCGCGGGCGGGCGAATTGTAAATTTTAGGCAAATATTTGCGTTATAATTTTTCTTTTAAATTATAATTATTCCGATTGACGAAGAAAACGTTTCGACGTTATAATAATCGTCTATGTATAAGATGTTATTGTTGGGGATATTAGCCGTTTCGCCGCTTTTTGCGGACGTAAACTGTTCAATAAACAGAAAATGCGATTCTTCTTGGGAAAACGCCAAAACCCAGTATTCTCCGCCGATTCTGGCAAACGGCGACATCGGCACGATTGTCGATTACAGAAACTGCCAATTTTAAGACATACCCTCGTATAAAAAAATCAGGTGCGTAGGCGGCAATTACGCCCCGTCGATTTACCGTGCGGGACGACGCATAGACAGCTTTTCTTTGGCGTGTTTCGGGCGCTTCGAGGAACGCGTAAATGTCGGAGACGATAAAAACGCCGTTCCCCGCCAATGGTCGCAAAACCTCGATATTTTAAAGGCGGAATCAAACGTGAAAAACGTATACGGCGACGGAATAAAAATAGATTCCACAGCTTTCGTGCATTCGGATTATCCGATTGTGGCCGTTCAAAAGCGATTTTCAAACAAATCCCCAAAATCGTACGAATTCATCTACAAGCTCGCGCGAAGAAAGTCGGACAAAAAACCGCTGCATACCTATGTTTGGACAAACAAAGACGGCCTCGACTTTGAAGTCGAACGCGAAAAGGCGAAAGACTCCTTTGCGGGAAAAGTCGCCGTTATTTGCGACAACCCAAAGGCGAAAGTCGCCGTCGAAAACAATTCCATAAGAATAACAATCGACAACCCGCAAGGCGACATCGCCTTTTTCATAGTTTTAACCGACAATTTTGAAAAAAACGATTTCAATGCGCAAATGGAAACGCTGAAATCGAAAATCGCAAGCGAAGGCTGGACGGGATTGAGAATGTCGCACCAAAAAAAAATGGGTCGACTTCTGGGCTAAATCGAAGATTTCAATCCCCGACAAGCGCATCGAAGCAACCTACGACACGGCTCTCTACAACCTGAAATGCTGGTCTACAAAGTGGTCGATTCCGGTGGGTATACTTCCGACGCACTGGGAGGGAAAATATTTCGGTTTTACGTTTTTCAATCCCGCACTCTGCGCGGCAGGCCATATCGCCGAGGCGAAGAAAGTGGCACAATTCCGTTTCGACACGCTTGATTCCGCCTTCGAGCGTTCCGGCAGAAAAACGCAGGGAATGTATTCGGGCGCGCGCTATAATTGGCTTGTCGTGGAAAACGGAGACGAAAGCTTGAGGATTTGGGGACGCTGGGTAGAACACGTTTTGTATATGCCCAACATCGCGCTCGAATGCCAAACCTGCTTTGAATATACAAACGATACGGAACTTTTGAAAAATACGCTTTATCCCGTAATATCCGCTTGTGCCGCATTTTTCGAGAAGCAGATGGTTTACGAAACAAAAGACGGCAAGACAATCCTCGGCACTTGCTGCGACCTCGAACGCCTGCCCTCCGCCCTGAAAAACGCCTTTCTGTCGACAGCAGGCGCAATATCAACCCTGAGATTTGCCACCAAAGACGCCCGAATTTTGGGCGTAGACAAAGAGAGGGCGCAAGTCTGGTCGAGCCTTGCGGACAAGCTTGAAAAGCATCTCCCGCACGACGGAGAAAAATATCTGCCCTACCCCGACGCAAAGGAAAGAAGCGTCGGCGCGATATCGGGCATCTATCCTTACGGCTCGGTTTCCGCCTCCGACCCGCTGCAAAAGGCGGCCGTATACGACTTTGAGAAAAACGGCCTTTCGGTCGGGAACATGTATAAGACGGGCTCGCGCATCTGCTCGTGGTACGCCGCATGGCTGGGAACCGCGCAGGCGCGCTACGGCGACGGCGAAGGGGCATTGCGCAACATAAGAGCCTCCACCGATTCCGTCGGAAAATTCTACGAAATATTCGAAATCAACGAGCCGAATATAATGTCGGTGCCCTGGTGTTCGTCGCCGCAGGGAACATACATTCAGTCCGTAAACGAAATGCTTCTCCAATGCAGCGGCGACACTATAAAAATATGTCCGGCCATACCCGAAGAATGGAAAGATTTGGAATTTTTCCTTTGCGCGTTCGACGACATCGAAGTGCGCGCAAAAATATCGGGAGGAAACGTAAAGACGCTTTCGCTCAAAACGGGCGAAAAATATTCGGGACGCCCCAAGACCGTCATATTCCACGACGGCTCGCAAAAAACCTTTAATTAAAAAAATAATTCGACTCAAATTTGCAGCTTGTAAAAAATCCCGACGCGCAAAAAACTTCTTTAAAATATTTTTATTCCTGAGAAAATCCAAAAGACTTTACTTGTATTTCATAAGTGCCGCTTTCGACGTTCCGCATAACAAAAATGTCATTATCGAGCAACAACTTGGAATCATCAACAAGATTGCCGTTTATACATATCGACTTCCTGTTTTTTGTCGGGAATTTAAGTGTCCCAGTTGCATTCGGAGGAATTATAACTTTCCATTCGACAATTCCTTCATGCATTTTCCAGGACGATGTTGCCGTGCCGTATGGCGTTTCGTAATTTGAAGCCGCAAATGTCAATCCGCCTCCAATAGTAGGCGCAAACATAATATTTTTATATCCGGCTACAGACTCGTCATACCATATGCCTGCAACATATTTATACAGCCATTTTCCTATTGAACCGTATACCGGATGGTTGAACGAATTCATTGCGGTAGTACCAAACCCTTCTTTTGGATTAAATCCATCCCAACGTTCCCAGAGCGTCGTTGCGCCCATATTTACCGCATGTAACCACGAAGGTTGGACTTCGTTCAGCAGAATTTTATAAGCCAAATCCGGCCTGCCGAATTCGGTCAATATCGGATTCAAGAATTGAGTACCGATAATTCCTGTATTGAGCATACCGCCGTCTCGATTTATTGCTTTAATGAGATTGTCAAATATTTTAACGCGTTGGGCTTTCGGAACAATATCGAATGCTAGCGGTAGCAAATAAGAAGTTTGACAGTCCCCTACAACGACTCCATCGGAAGAAATGAATTTAGCGCGGAAAGCTTTGCGAACATCGTCGGCAAGCCCCGCGTATTTTTTAGCATCGCCGACATAGCCGAGAATTTCTGCCGATTTCGACAGTAAATCCGCACAACGCACGAAATATGCCGTCCCTATTAAAGAATTGGGCGCATCAGACATTGGCGAATACTTATTGCCGTTTGTTTGTCTGCTATTGGGCTGAAGCCAATCTCCGAAACCAGTGTCGGGCCGAATTAAATCTTTCGACTCCTTCTTCATATAATCAACCCAAGATTTCATTGCATTGTAATTTTGGCTCAGGATATTTTTATCGCCATACGCCATATAAATATCCCAAGTAGCAACAACCATAGCGTCCGACCAACCCGCACTTCCGTAATTGTTGTCTATAATCGGAGCCATATGTCCGACAGCACCTTCGAAATTTATCGTATCGGACAAGTCTATAAGCCACTTTGCAAAAAAAGCCTTTACATTCATATTAAACGTAGCGGTTGAACAATATATTTGGGCGTCGGCAGCCCAACCTAGACGCTCGTCGCGTTGAGGACAATCCATCGGAACTGAAAAAAAGTTTGAGCGCTGGGTCCATTGAATATTGTTCTGTAAAATATTAACTTTTGGATTGGAACACACAAACGAGCCGGTAAGAGGAATGTCGTTATACAAAACAACCCCTCTTACCCACTCCGAAGTCGGTTTTGAATTTCTTTGAAGTCCGCTTAACTCCACGTATCTAAATCCTCGAAACGTGAACATCGGTTCCCATTCGTCAAAGCCGAATTTTCCCGCGCTCACATATGTATCTATGCATTCGGCCGAACGATAATTTTCAGTATACAACGTACCATCTTTATTCAACATCTCGCCGTAGCGAACCGTTATTTTTCGTCCTTCGTCAGAGGGGATTTTTATGCGTGGCCTACCTGTCATATTTTGCCCCAAATCGAAAATATATGTACCATCGGAAATTTTTCTAACGGAAATCGGTAGGAGCACATCTTTAACGACTATCGGCTGATTGCGACGCGGTTCCAAAAGAGGTATCGCTTCTACATTTTTACTTTTCGGATTTTTCCATTTGGAATCGTCAAATCCGTTTTTATTCCAGTTAGGCATTTCGCGCCGAGCATCGTATTTCTCGCCATCGTAAATGTCAGAATATATAATTGGTCCATATGAATATTTCCACGTATCGTCGGTAGAAATAGTTTTCCTCGTGCCGTCCTTAAAAACGATTTCTATCTGCGCAAGAAGTTCCGGTCTATCGCCGTATAATCCGCGAGAACCGGGTTTCCAACCGAAATTTCCGCTATACCAACCGTCACCGATAACTGCGGCAAAGGTGTTTTCACCGCTTGAAACCAACGTTGTAATATCGTATGTATTTGTCTGAATCCGTTTATTATAATCTGTCCAACCAGTGCCCCAAAAGTCCTTGCCGACCTTTTCACCGTTTATATAAAATTGAAATACCCCGCGACACGCTACATACAATCGCGCCGAAACGACTGAGTTTTCAACTTTTACTTCCTTTCTGAAATAAGCCGGTGGAACATAATCGGCCGAACGCTTGCTTGTCTTTGTCCGTTCGGTATTGCGGTTTATTTGTTTTATTCGAGGATCTGACGATAAAATCCATTTCCCGTGCCAATCGGAATTAGAAAGCAATCCCGCTTCGAAAAAATTGATATCAGACCAGCCGGAAATTTTTCCATGTTCGTCCCAATAACGAACTTTCCAATATACGCGTTCGCGAGACAACAATGGTTTTCCTCCGTACGGAACATTTATTGACATGTCTGAAATAACTTTTCCGCTGTCCCAAATAGGATTTGTATCCAACGAATCCTTATTATGCGCCGCCACAATTTGATACGCAGTTTGTCTAATTCCGTTGCGAACGGCGGGCAATTTCCACGACATTGAAAGATGGTCGATTGAATATCCTACAGGGTTATGAAAATAATCGCACACCGTTAAATCGATAGGTTTCTGTCCAGATTTTACAACCTGCACTACCAAAAAAACTATAAATATTGATAATATTAAAGCTTTCACAATTAATCTTAAGTCTACTATAGCGGTTTACAGACACGTAAAACGCGCTCACATATAAAACGATATTTATTATTTAAATTAAAAATCGAATTCAAGAAAAAAAACAAGAGGGCTGTATTACGACAATATGTCCGAAACCGTTTCGATGAATTTGACGTGGTTTGAAACGTCTTTCAAGCCTCCAAGCAAATCGTTGAAAAGCTTTTTCTTTTGCGCCTGAAGGTTTCTAACCCTGTCTTCGACCGTGTCCTGGGCTATCATTCGGTAGATGAAAACGTCGCCGCGCCGCCCTATTCTGTGCACGCGGTCAACCGCCTGTTCTTCGACGGCGGGATTCCACCACGGGTCGGCAATAAACACGTAATCGGCGGACGTCAAAGTTATGCCCGTGCCGCCCGCCCGCAAACTGATGAGCATCACCGCGCCGCCGTGCCCGTTTTGGAAGGCGTCCACCGGCTTTGCCCTGTCTCTTGTTGCGCCGGTAAGCTCGTAAATCGGCGCGTCGGGAATGCGTGCCGAAATGTTTTCGCGTATCAGGTCGAGAAAGCGCGTAAACTGGCTGAAAACAAGAATTTTTTTTCCGCTTTGGTAGAGTTCCTCCACCTTGTCCGAAAGTACGGAAATTTTTCCGCCGGTATCCGACACCCCCTCTTTGCCAATCCAAGGAAGCAAGGCCGACGAGCAGGCCGCCTGACGCAAACGCGTCAATAGCGACAACACCGTAAACCTCGCCTTTGCGTCTTCCGCCACCGCTCCGCCGAGAGTTTGGCGAGCCTCGTTCAGCAGTTTCTGATATTCCGACTTTTGCTGTTCGGACATCGGGCAAACCAAATCGACGTAGATTTTCTCGGGCAATTCCGTAGCCACTTCGGATTTCAAACGGCGCAATACAAACGGCGCGATTTGGCGTCTCATATTTTTTACAAACGATTCGTCGGTTTGCATGGCATTTTCAAAAACCGTGCGCTGCCCCATCAAACCGGGCATAAGCCAACGGAAAGTCGTCCACATATCCAAAAGCCTGTTTTCGACCGGCGTGCCGGTAAGCGCGATTTTCCGCTTTGCCTTTATCGACATGCAGGCCGATGTCGTTTTGGCGTCGGGATTTTTAATAAATTGCGCTTCGTCGAGAATTGCCGTGTGGAAGGAGATTTTTTCCACCTGCGCCCTGTTTCTGCGAAGCTGGGTGTAGCTTGCTATCCAAAGTTGCGCCGTGTCGAAATCCGAATTGGACGACAATACGCCGCACTTTATTTGCGGGAAGAATTTGTCGGCTTCCGAAAGCCATACCGGAATGACGCTCGCCGGACACGCCACAAAAAACTTTCGCCCCGCGTCTTCGTTCGCAGCGAGATTTATCAGGGTAAGAGTCTGCAAGGTTTTGCCCAGGCCCATTTCGTCGGCGATAAGGGCGTTGCAGTCGTGGTCGAAAAGCCGCTTTGCCCAGACGACCCCGCGTCTTTGATAATTTCGCAAAAAGGCGGGCAGGCGCAATTCGTCGGTTTCGATTCTCGAAGTAAGCGAGTTCATCCACAGCCTGAGGTCGTCGGACATCACCATTCCGCCGCTGAATTTATATATGGGTAACGAAGCTGCAAAGGTGTTAGCCGTTGCCGACAAGCTTGCGCGCGAAGGCGGGGACAGTTACATCGGAGTAGAGCATTTGTTTTTGGCAATGCTTAAAAACCCCACGGAGTTTTTAAAGAAATCTTTTGCGGCATGCGGCGTTACCGAAAGTAAGTTTACTGCCGCGCTCAAAAAAGTAAAAACGCAACCTAATACTGCGGATAACCCCGAAGATACTTACGACGCGCTTAAAAAATTCGGCGACGATTTGGTTGAGCGCGCAAAAAGCGGTAAGCTTGATCCCGTAATCGGGCGTGACGAAGAAATTCGTAACGTCATACGAATTCTTTCAAGAAAGACAAAAAACAACCCCGTTCTTATAGGCGAACCGGGCGTTGGTAAAACTGCTATTGTAGAAGGGCTTGCTAAACGAATAGTTGACGGCGACGTTCCCGAAGGGCTTAAAAACAAACATATATTCGCGCTCGATATGGGCGCGCTTATAGCGGGTGCAAAGTACCGCGGCGAATTTGAAGAAAGGCTTAAAGCCGTACTTAACGAAATCAAGAAACAGGAAGGCAGAATGATTTTGTTTATCGACGAGCTGCACACCATAGTCGGCGCGGGCAAAAC
>JABLTK010166360.1_pt1 | contig 10439 bp, 7 predicted proteins | sample 7160131 | NCBI WGS metagenome assembly JABLTK01 (sample SAMN14651221, study PRJNA627086) | human gut metagenome | isolation source: feces | host: Homo sapiens
CTGAGCGTCGACAAACGCCAGCGCATCGCGCAAATCCTCGGAATTTTCGCACGTCGTGCTGACACGACGGGAAGCTCAAAGGCAAACCCCATCGCCAGCAAAAACCACGTGAGCGCATAGGTTGCAATTATGGCGGCCACCAGGCCACCCGCCACGGCATGCTGGGAAAACACGGCACATGCGAGTGCGACCAGAGCCGGAACCTCGCAGGCGGAAAGGGCCAACACGCCCTGCAGGAACCCCGCGCGGCGATTGCGCGCCAAGGCCCCGGCAGCGATGCCCACCATGCCCGGCAGCGCCAACGCCAGCGCGGCTATAATGGCCGACAGCTTCCCGGACCACATAAGCGGTCCCACGACGAGCGTCACATGGGCGCCCGACGCCAACAGCGCCGCTGATACCACGACCACAGTCCAAAGCACGCCGCATACCGCCGTCGACGCAACCATCGCCGCACGCCGGGCTGCGTGCCCCGATACCTCCATCGGGCACGGCATGAGCGGCTCGGCGCGAAGCGAGCGGGCGACATTTTGCGCATAGTGGTCGCAAAATGCCGAGAGCGCCGCCTCCACCGCAGCCGGCTCGGGACGATCTTCCTGATGGCAGGACAGGCAGGCCATCACCACATCGAACAGCTGAGCGTCGACAAACGCCAGCGCATCGCGCAAATCCTCGGAATTTGGATCGAGCCCCAGCTGCTGAGCCTGTTCGGCCGCGGCAAGTGCCACATCGGGCTCGCGTCGCAGCAGCTGCGTCAAGTCGCAGCCGGGCGCGTGGGCGCCGACGGGATAATCGGGCAGCGTATCCATCTTGAGACGATAGGGGCTGGCAATATCGCGCGTCTTTTTGCGCGAGCCCGAAGTGCCCGATGCACCCGGCGCCACTTCGTACGGCGCGACGCCGGCAATGAGCTCGTAAACCGTGCTTGCCGCGGCATAGACGTCGATCGCCGGCGACATACGCAAAGCGCGCAGGTCGGGAATATCGTCGGTGAGCATCTCGGGCGGGGCATAGGCAACCGTCGCGCGACGCAGCGTGGCATAACGCTCCGTAAACGACGCCTTGCCGCCGGTACCGGCCACGGCCGACGCAGGCTCGAGCGCCAGCGACGAGCCAAAGTCGATCAGGCACAGGTCAAAGGTGCCCTCGGCAAGCTGCCGGTCAAGCGGTAGACGCGCCGTGCGCACCATAATATTAGCGGGCGAGATATCGCGATGGACAAAGCCCTCGCCCACCAGGCTCATACGGCAGAGCAGATCGAACAGGTCGCGACCCAGACGCGCCGCCACAAGCGGCGACAGGCGTCCGGCATCGTCCACGGCAAGTCGCGAACGCAAGCGGGCAAGCGTCTCGCCCTCGACCCATTCCATGACAATTGCAGGCACACCGTCGACCTCGCCCCAGCCATAGAGGCGGGGAAAGCCCTTAAGGCCCGAAAGGGCGCGATGGCATTCGTATTCCTCGCGAAACGCCGCCTCGAACTTGGCGACCAGCGCCTCGTGAGTTGCATCGTCGTCAAACTCATCGCGCGTCGGCAAGATGAGCTGCTTGAGTGCCACGGCCTCGCCTTGGGCGTTGACGGCACGCGTCACGCGGCCGATACCGCCACGGCGCATGGTGGCATCGTCGGCAAACAGCATCGTAAAACGACGCAGATAGGTAGGCAGTTCGTCCTGACCGAGCGCAATGGCCGGCTCAAACCCGTCGACACGCGCCAGGCGCAGGCCGACCATGGGATCGCGACCGAGCGATTGTGGTGTGGTGGATGCAAGATCGGTCATCATAGGGCAAGCGCCGCCACGCTATTGCTGAAGTTACCGAGCGCGACGTCATCATCGCCGTAATGGCCGACCCATTGACATAGGTTGGTGTAACAGCCCCACAGATTGGCATACTGCTGATACCACTTTGACCGGGGCGAGAATGTCTGACGACCGAACTCGGCTCGAATGACAAACATCTCCCCGACCAGGCTGTCGCACGGCCTGGGATCTCCCGTAGAGTTATAGGTCGAGACCACGTCATTGGCACGAGAAACATAGCCGTCGAGCATGTTGTACTTGGTCACAAGCCAACTGTGAATGCTCTCTTCTTCAGCAGCGGAAAGGCCACCGGAGTTTGCATCGTTGTCAGTGTTGCCGCCCGTCGAGCCGCCGTTTCCAGACCCTCCGGTAGAGGAACCCGACCCAGAGCCGCCGCCCGAACTCGATGAATCCGAGCCGGAGCCAGAAGTATCCGAGCTACCGGGCTTTCCGGACTGCTGGGCGTCCTGCTCCTTTTGCTGCTCGACCTTATTCACCGTTGCCGCCACGCTATTGTTGGACAACCGATCGATGATCTTGGTGTTGGTGAGCACGATGGTTTTGCCATTGGCAAGCGTGACTTCGTTGTCCGGGGCCTCGGCGCCGTCCGCATCGTCGGTGCCAAACACAATATGCGCGACCACACTTGCCCAAGCATATCCAGTCGTGGTACCCAGATCACTTTTGACCTCATGCCCCACGCGCGGTTCGCGTGCGGCATGCGCCTGCATCATGGACGGCACGGTCATGCCATAGGCAGAAACGCCAGCCATGACCAGCACCAGCGAGCACGACAGCAGCACGTACGCCCGCGGCGCCAAGCCCAGTCGGCGTCGCATGCGCACCGCGGCGCCGCGCTTTGTCTGAGTGCCACCGGGCCGCATGCGTTCTCCTCCAAGAAAAACACGCCGCTCAGAAGCGGCGCATTCATTCAAATCCATATTTGAGTGTATCAGCGAACCCAAAAGGTTGCGCAACGAATGGGCAAATTAAGGATGCGAGCGGAAGCATCCATGCGATAAGCGGATACGAAGCATCTTTGTTGCACAACAAACTCACAGTCGCACGGGGAAATTATGACTACCCCGTGCATCGCGAGGAAAACATACGGCAGGAGCAGGCTCGCCGCCTAAATCGCGCGACGGGCCTCGATGGCGCGGCCAAGCGTAAGCTCGTCGGCATACTCCAAGTCGCCGCCCACGGGAAGGCCGCTTGCCAGACGCGACACCTCGACGCCCAACGGCTTGATGGTACGGGCCAGATAGCTCGCCGTGGTCTCGCCCTCGATGTTGGGGTTGGTGGCGATGATGACCTCATGGATATCCTCGTGACCCAGACGCGCCAGCAGCTCGCGGATGTGCAACTGCTCGGGACCAATCTTGTCCATGGGGCTGATCACGCCGCCCAGCACATGGTACAGGCCGTGGTAGCTGCCCGTGCGCTCGATCGCCTGGACGTCGCGCGGCTCGCCCACCACGCAAATACGAGTGGTATCGCGCATCGGGTCCTGGCAGATGGAGCACTCGTCGGCCGTGGCGTAGTTAAAGCAGCGGCTGCAAAAGTGGACCTCCTGCTTGACCTCCAGGATGGCCTCGGCCAGGCGGCGGGCCTCCTCGGCGTCAGCCTCCAACAGGTAATAGGCGATGCGCTGGGCCGACTTGGGACCAATGCCCGGCAGACGGCCCAGCTCATCGAGCAGTTTTTGCAGACTGTGATTCGCACTCATATATATGCGTGTCTTAGAACGGCATGCCCGGGATGTTGAGGCCGCCGGTGATGGCGCCCATCTGCTTGTTGGCGAGCTCGTTGACGCCGCGGACGGCCTCGTTGACGGCAGCCATGATCATATCCTGCAGCATATCGACGTCCTCGGGATCGAGGGCATCGGGATCGATGGTGAGGTTGACGAGCTCCATCTCGCCGTTAACGGTCACCTTGACCATGCCGCCGCCGGCAGAGGCGTCGACGGTCTGGGACTTGAGGTTCTCCTGCGCGGCGGCAAGCTGCTCCTGCATCTTGCGAGCCTGCTTCATCATCTGCTGCATGTTCATACCGGCCATGATGGCTCCTTTACGTGCGGCCGCACGCCGAGCTGCAAGGGCAGCCGGAGCACGGCGGGACTTTCAAACTCAAAAATCGTACCACGGCGCGGGGCGAGAGAGCGGGGCGGACGTGTTACCTCAGTCGATATACATGTCCTCCAATACAAACCGCACTCAAAGATTATGCAAGGTCGAATTATGCAAGGTTGCATAATATCGCACACTCAATCTAGTAGAGCCGAATCCGGCATTTCATGTGCGCCACTAAATAGCTAAATGCCGAACCGCTGCTCGAGGCGGCGCACATGGCGGCAGGGTATAATTTGATTGCCATAGATAGTAATTTGGAGGTGCCCCATGAATGCCCCCAACGCGCTCCAAAACATCCGCTCAAAACACCCCGTTGCATATGTGGTTCTCTATCTCTTTGTCGGCTGGGCATTGCTGGTTGTCATCACCCATGCCATAGCTTTTGGAGCAGAACTGCTGATAGCCAGCTCGGACCAGCCCGTCGTCAAATGGGAGACGACCGATGAGTGCACCGACGGAACCCGAACCGTCTACTACAACAGCCCGTCCCTCTATCAAGAGTTCAAGGTCAAGATAAAGGACTTCAAGATTGTCGATGCCGAGCTAGGCGTTTATTCGGCAATCGGAGCAACCATTAACGCCGAGCAAGTCGAGTACACGAACAGCCATGCGACGTATCGTATCGACCTCAGCATCCTAGGCCGACCGTCACGCACCTGTCTGCTCAAATGCGACATACGCGGCACCACACTACACATGTCCGAAATACAGATGCGCCCGGACAAGGGGTCCTTTTCTTGAGCAGTATACCCGCCTGCACAGCTACTCCACCGGCTTGAAGATGGTGGCCTGGCCAAAGACGCTGCGGATGAGGGCCTTGGCCTCGTCCTCGGTCTGCGGGATGCTCGGGGCTGCGCCCTGATGGCCGAAGGGGCTGCCGGCGCCGGGGTTGGACTCCCAAGGGGCAGCGGGGGCGTCCCCCTCTTTGGGGGCAGCTGCAGCGGACTTGGGCGCGGACGCCGCACCCGGCACGTCGAACGGAGGAAGATCGTCCCCGCTCGCATCGCCGGCAAAGCCGCCGACCATGGCGTCGTCGTAGGGCACCTGCTCGGATTCCCACGGCGCGGACTGCGCGACAGACTGAGCCTTGGGGGCAGCCGAGCACTCGGGCGCACGGGGTGCGGGCTCGGTCGGGAGCTTACCCGTGGCAGGAGCGCCGGCGGGGTTGTCGGAGCGTAGCCAGGGGGCTTTGCCTAGGTCAGACGACTTGGGCGCGGGCGAGGCGGGCTTGGACACGGGTGTCGGAGCAGCCGGTTTGGGCGCCGCGGGCTTAGGCGCCGACGGGGTCGACGCCGCTACCGGTGTCGCTTGCCGCTGCGGCGCTCTGGCGCTCGAGGATGCAGGGGCCGCCGAGGACACGGGTTGCGGGTCCGCAGATGCCGCAGCCCGTGCAGATGGAGAATGCTCCTCATGTTGAGGAGCCGGCGTGCCACCCCCATCCAAGACATAGTCGACGGTACGACGACCGAAGACTGCGCAGACCGTCGGCAGGACCACCGATTGCGTATCGGCGCGACCGAGCATCTTGATGGCAAAGGTCGAGCCCGCGGGGAACGAGACGGTGAGCTTGGAGCCGTCGTCGGCCGTGGCGCGGGCGTTGAGCAAAAGCCCTGCGTAGGAAGCCTGACGCGCCTTGACACGCTCGACGACCTCGGCCCATTTGCGCTGCAGCTCGCCGGCGTCCTCGACCGCGGGGGTCTCGGCGGCGCCGGCGGCAGCAACCTGGGCGGCATTGTTGGACTGGGGCTGAGGCGTCGGAGCCGGCGCAGGCTGAGGTGCAGGCGCTGCAGGCTTGGAAGCTGACACGGGTGCAGGCTGAGCCGCCGGAGCGGCAGCACCACGGTCCCAAGGCATGCCACCCTGGCGCGCGGACGTAGCAGCAGGGGCAGCGGATGCCGCCGGAGCGGCAGCACGAGCGCCCGAAATGAGCGTCGGCTGTTGGGCAGCAGCGGGTACGGATGCTGCAGGCGCGGCGGCCTGAGCAGCAGCCACGCTCGCCGGCACGGCGCCGTTGGCAACCATGGCCTCCAGGCGTGCCACGCGCTCGGCCAATGCCTCAATCGTTAAATCGGCCTCGGGACGCGCCAGACGCGTGCAGGCAATCTCGAGCACCAGGCGCACGTCGCTCGCGCCCCTCATCTCCAGTGCGGCATCGTCGAGCACCGTCAGCACACGGGCCAGGCGGTCGGCAGGATGCTCGCCAAAGGCAGCGGCCTCGGCAGCAAGCGCCTCGGCCTGCTCGGAGCCGCCCTCAAACAGCTCGGCACGGGCACCGGCAACGCAGGCAACGTACACGTCACGCACATGCGCCACCAGGTCGCGCGTCAGCTCCAGCAGGTCGTTTCCTTCCTCGACCTGCGCACGGATCAGTCCATATAGCTCGGCAACATCGCGATCGGCAATGGCGCGGGCAAACTCGCCCAGGATCTGGTCCGAAACCTCGCCCAAAAGCGAGCGGGCATCGTCCGCATGCACGGCGCCGTTGCCAAAAACGCTCAGCTGCTCCAGCGTGGACAACGCGTCGCGCATGCCGCCCTTGGCATGGCGTGCCACGATAGCCAGCGCCTCGTCGTCGTAATCGAAGCCCTCCTGCTCGCACACGTATGCCAGGCGATGCTCAATATCCTCGTTGCCGATACGATGGAAATCGAAGCGCTGGCAGCGCGAGAGGATGGTCTCCAGAATCTTTTGCGGGTCGGTGGTGCACAGCACAAAGATCACGTGTGCCGGCGGCTCCTCAAGCGTCTTGAGCAGCGCGTTGAACGCCGCCGTCGTGAGCATGTGGACCTCGTCGATGATATAAATCTTGTACTTGCCGCGCACCGGGGCAAAGTTGACGGAGTTGATGATCTCCTCGCGCACGTTGTCCACGCCAGTACGGCTTGCGGCATCGAGCTCGTAGACATCCGGGTGGTTGCCCTCGGCGATGAGCTCGCACTCCTCGCAAGTACCGTCGGGCATGCAGCCGCTTGCACCCTCGGCGCGCGCCGCCTCGGCATTGCGGCACAGCAGCGCCTTGGCCAGAATGCGCGCCATGGTGGTCTTGCCCGTGCCGCGCGGTCCGCAGAATAGGTACGCGTGGGACAGGCGCCCCTCGGTGATGGCGTGCTCGAGCGTCGAGACGATATGCTGCTGGCCCACCACGGAGTCGAAGGTGAGCGGGCGATACTTTCGGTACAACGATTCCATGGGTGCTCCCCCGGGTATACTGAGTCTTGTTGCCGCGGCGGCCATGCGGTCGCACGGCATACTGCATTCCATAATACCCGTACGGCGAGCCCGCCGCGATAGGAGTCCAAAGAGCATGGCAGACGCAGAGAGCAACCTCGTCCCCTCCGAAGCAGCCGACCAGGTCGAGGTCGCGCTCGAGGAGCAGGCCGCAGCCGACGACGGCATCCTGTACCTCAACGAGTACCAGTACGAAAACGACCTGGTCACCGACTTCGCCCGCCTGGTCGCCTCGCCCAGGCGTCGCGGTTCGCTGTATGTCGCCGCCGCGATTGCCGCGCTGATCGGCATTGGCATGCTGGTGGCCGGCGGTAACTGGATCAAGTTCGGCGTCGTCCTGATCGTATTCGGCGCCTTTTTGGCCTGGTGGAGCAAGAACCTGCACCACACGCTCGCCCGCGACTTTATCGATGCCGTCGAGGCAGACGAGTCCATGGGCGGCCGCTACCGCCGCGTAGCCGCCAACGAGGACGGCCTGATGGTCTGGGGCAAGAGCGGCAAGTCGCAGTTCTTCCCGTTTGAGAAGCTCGACCACGTACTCGACGGCGAGCGCATCTTTGTGGCCATGTTCGCCGACCAGGGCGTGACGATCCCTAAGGACACCTTTGTTCGCGGCGATGCCGAGCAGTTTGGCACCTTCCTCAAGGCACGCATCAACAAAAAACTCCGCATCGAGACCAAGAAGAAGAAAATGAAGGCCGAGAAGGCCGCCGCCGAGGCCAAGCAGGGCGACAAGCCCCAGGAGACCAAGGGTAAGCAGCGCAAGCAGAAGAAGGACAAGAAGAAGCGCTAAGGCCAGGCCAGACAGGCAGCCTCGCATCCCGCTATCCTCCCCATGCACCCGAGCGTGCTACACTAGCAGCATCTATGCCACCGCGAATGGCTCGGCCCCGCGCCCGCCGCTCGCAAACGAACTTTAAACGCACGAGGGTTGGCCATGCCGCTTTTCTCGCAACATACCGCCCGGTTCTCGCCGGACGTTCCTTTGGAGGGCACCAGCTCTCGCGAGCTGCTCAAGCGGTACCAGCCGCTCGAGACACTTGCGACCGGCGGTTTTGGCTCCATCGAGATCTGCCGCGACACGCACCTGCGCCGCCGCGTCGCCATTAAGCGCATCCCCCTTATCAACGGCGCCGGCATGCCCGCCAGCGACATCATGGATGTCCTGCGCGAGGCGCACACTGCCGCCATGCTTCAACATCCCAACATCGTGCAGGTCATCGACTTTACGCACGACACCGCCTATGCCTACCTGGTTATGGAATATGTCGATGGCATGTCGCTCGCCGAGTTTTTGCATCGAGTTGACGGCCATTCGCTCACCTTTGACGAGGCGGCGGCCATTGCCGACGCGCTGGGGCAGGCGCTCACCTTTGCCCATAGTAATGGCGTACTCCACCTGGACATTAAGCCCGCCAACGTGCTCATCGACCACTCGGGCAATGTAAAGCTCACCGACTTTGGCATGGCGCGACTGTCGTCCGCCGGTGGCTTTGGCGGCTCACGCGGCGGCACCATCGGCTACATGCCGCCCGAGCAGCTCGATATCGAGACCGGCACGGTCGACGAGCGCGCCGATGTCTTTGCCCTCGCCTGTGTGATCTACGAGGGCCTGTGCGGCAGCGCTCCCTTTATGGCGGCCACGCCCGCCGACTCGCTCGACCGCATCATCGGCGGCGCCACCTATCCCAGCGAGCTGATACCACACTTTCCCCCGGGAGCCGAGGCCGCGCTCATGAGCGCGCTCTCCCCCATGCCGCAGGACCGCCCCAACAGCATCGAGGCATTTTGCGACCAGCTCCTTGCCGGTCTGGGCAGCGTGCGCGAAGGCCGTCGCAGCCTGGAGCAGATGGTTGGCGAACTTTCGGATGACGAGCAGGAGCTCGACGATATCGAGCCGTCGCACTACGAGGACGACGCCATCGAGGTCGACCCCGCACTCGGCTGGGCGGGCACGCGCTGGAGCCATGCGCGCGACTACACCATGCGCACTATCTCGGCGCTAACGTGCGGCACCTTTAGCTTTTTACTGATGCAAACGGCCGGGGTCGCGGCGCTTCCCGGCCTGGTCATTGCGGCCATCGCGATCGGAGCGGCGGCTGGCCTGGCCCCCCAGATTGGCTCGGCCATCTCGGCTGTGGGCTTTTTGGTGCTCATGGCCAACGCCACCATGCAGGCACAGGGCATCCTGTCGATGCTGCCCGTCGCGGTGATCTTTGCCGCCGCCATGTCCGGTTGGTGGATCGCCTGGGGTCGCACCGAGACTGCCACGAGCGCCACGCTCACCTGTGCACTCGCGCTTGGCTGTCTGACCGGCAATACCTTCCTGGCAGCTGGGGTCGCCGCCGGCGTCGCGTCATTTTGGCTCGGCCCGGCAAGCGCCGCCGCGGCAACGGGCATGGGCGCGCTTTTTGCCCGTCTGGCCACGGTCGCGCTTTCAGCCGGAGGCGTGCTGGGGCTCGGTAACGTTGCCGCAGCGCTGGGAGACCCGCTCCTTTGGGCTGCCTTTGTGCTGGGCGCGGCAACTGCCGCAGCGTCATCCGCGCTGCTCAATGCCCATGCCAAGCGTGCCGATCAGGGCTCAAACCTTGCCGCAATCGCCGCCATCGCTGTCACCGGCATCGGCTGCGCAGCGGCGTCCTGTCTTGCACACCATATGGAAATTGCCAGCCTTGCAGCCGCGGTCATCGCCAAGGCGGCGGTCGCGGGAATCCTATCCTCTATAATCGTTGGGATATGCCTATATTTGCTCGGATACCAAAGAACCTATACGGAGAGTGATCTTTCGTGAACTTCCTGAACATCTTCGAGGACCACGTGGCCGGCATCTTCGGTGCCACCCGTGCCCCGTTCTCCTTTAAGAAGCTTGCCAAGCAGGCCGCTCGCGACATGGAGGATCAGACTCTGGTGATCAACGGCGTCAACACGGCGCCGGCACTCTATACCATCCTAATCGCCGCCGACGACGATCCCATGCTCGCCCCGTTCTACCCCGAGCTTTCGCGCGAGGTCCGCGAGTTCGTGAAGGCGCAGGCCGAAAAGCGCCGCTATGTCTTTGTCGGCGAGCCCCTCGTGCGCTTTATGATCGATCCGCAGCTGCGCGCCGGCAAGTTCTCGGTCTTTGCCGAGAACGTCGATGCCCCCACGCTCGGCCGCCTGTACGAAGAAGAGCGCGCCTATCAAAACGGCCTGGGCCAGAACAACTCCGCGGCAAGCCGTGCCGCCAGCGCCCCGCGCGCCGGCCAGCAGCAGTTTGCTGCCCCGCAGCTGCCCCACA
>JABLTK010015610.1_pt1 | contig 10434 bp, 16 predicted proteins | sample 7160131 | NCBI WGS metagenome assembly JABLTK01 (sample SAMN14651221, study PRJNA627086) | human gut metagenome | isolation source: feces | host: Homo sapiens
CTGCTTCACTGGGTGACTTTTCTTCACTAATTGGGTTTTCCTCACTAGCTGCTTCACTGACTGACTCGCCACTAGCTGGCTTTTCCTCACTGGTTGCTTCACTGGGTGACTTTTCTTCACTAACAGATTCATCACTCTTAACAACTTCATGTTTCTCCAACTCTTCTTCCTTCTTCATACCTCTCATAACCTCACGATCGATAGAATCCGTATCTTCCTCACTAAGAACAACCATTTCATCACTCTCACTCATCACTCTTTGACCACAAGCAGCTACGTCCCGTACAGTAACAACCTTCTCATCCTTCTCTTCACTTGTCTCTTCTTCATCTGCTACAAGCGAATCACAAGCACTAGTAAATACAGATTTGAGGTATGAAGATTGATCAGCTGAAACAATGGCTGTTTCATCAAGCAATGTAGTTTCAACAGCAGGTTTTTGCAAGGGAGAGAAAGGAAGAGTCTTCAGTTGTAGACCAGAAGGCTTCACAGGAGTCAGAATTTCTCCAGAAAGACTGCTGTCTGAATTTGAACCCAGATTCGTTGATTCTGTTCGACTCACTTCCATAGCCAAATCCAACATATTCAGCAGTTCCTTGGTCTCATTATCACTCAGATCGCTCCCTGCTTCTACGATCAGAGAATCATTTCGATCTGAAGGAGTAGAAGGAGCTGAATTCTCGGTCGGAACAGTAGAATTAGTTTCATGAACCCTCTGGGATACAGACGATGTCATAGTCGTAACTGGAGCCATTTCGACAGAAGCAGAAGTGAAAGCATATTCAGTACTACTCGGTTCCTCTAGACTAATGTCCTCTGAGCTTGAATAAGTCGATTTTGATACAAATCCTTTTTGTGTTGGAGAATTCATTCCGCATTCTGTGAATGAATAATTAGGCCTGCCAGATTTGCGACTTTCAGCAAGGAGATCCATTAGCTTAACATTTTGATCGTGAACATGCTGAATGAATGAAGATGTGCTGGATTGAGATTCTGAACATGAACTCGTCGCAAACAAAATTACCATCAGAATTATCTTCATTTGAATTACTTTCCGACTCACTATTAGTACCAGAGACCTCTCGAATCAAAGGATTGGAGAGATTTAATAATATTATATCATCTGAGGGAACATCTGATAGTAACTGCGTTCCTACATCCTGAGATGATCCACCCTCTTCCACTACAAATGATCTCCTCCCGCACAAAACAAACCATCTAGAGACATAGAACGGTTCATTGAATCCTCTTCATCTTCATATTCATCAATACTATCGTCCATTGACACAGGAATGGGAATTGGATAACTTCTAATAGTCACAATGAAGAATAAATACTCCATACGAATCAGTGATTTGTTTATTCTTCAACTTTAGGAAAGCATTGTCAATTAAGGCAAACAAGCTCTGACGATCCGTCTCCGTCCCGCTAACATCAATATGCATGAATTTAGCAAAATGGAGCATATCCTCTGTCGACAAACGCTCTAGAGGAATGCCATTAAAGGTAATATCAGTTTCCGTGATTATCATTATGCTCCAATAACTACAAGGATGAGAATAAACAAGTAGAATGAAACATACCGGAAACAAAACCGAAATGAATGAATACAGCAGAGAGTACTTTTGGGCCTATTTCTTCAATAATGTCCTTATTTTAGACGTAGTTGGCTCTAAGATTTGAACTCATATACTCCTAAATGACCGTTTTTATTTCTTTGTAGTAAGAAACAAGATAAGAATCAAAACCATAATAATAGTTGAAAAATGCATCTTCATACGACAACAATGCATAGTCAGATAAAGAACCAAGAGAAGCATGAGACAGGAGAAGGACTTTCTTGTTCTTGGTATTCCTCATTATTTCCGACGCTTCAGAAGTTAGGAACATACATAGCGGTTGAAGGTCCCAAGATGTCTACCTATCACTTGTTGATCTATTCATACCTTTAGCAAGACAGATAGTAACTGTTTCAAAATAGAAATCATAGCTGAAGAATCCTGAGTATCCATAAGAAGATGATACGCAACATAATCCATCTCATTCGAATTCATTAAGAATGACAAAATGGCATTCAAGTAAGAAATGGTCCAATAATATTGAGTACCAGTAGATAAATTGGAAAAGATACGAATTAAAGGAGTACAAGGATCTATCTCCAGTACATGTACTTCATTGAGATATGCTCGAATTGAATGAGAGTAAACTAACCAATCTCTTGTACTATCAGCACAATCGGCAAATATCTTGCCTGATTCAAGTATCCCTTCTTTCAAGCCTAATACACACAGTTTGCATCGTTCTCGGTCCTGATTATCATAATAATACTGACAGAGTCTCGACATCATGTGAGATGAAAGATGAGATAATAAATCTGGAATAACACAAATCGGAATGAAATCAGCAATTGATAGAATCACATTCAAAACAGCTTCGGTAACTTCGGAAAAGACAGAAAGCGATTGAATGAATGCACTACAGACTTCCTTCCATTCAAGTTCACTCATCTCTACACATTACTTCGTAACAAGAGAATCACGAGAATGAAGGGATTTCAAGACAGATATCAGGAGCTGAAATACATTCAATGAGTCATCACATCGAAATTGAGGAAGATTTTGGAATGCCACAAGTAGAGCCGATTTCTGACTCAATAACTCCTTGATATTCATCCAACGAACACTAAGAATTACAAGCCCTCAAAGATCCAACAAATTCGAAAACACAAGTCCAGAATTCGGAACATTTTTCTTCATCCAAGACAGGACTTGCTCAATCAGTTCCCATTGGTGTAGGCAGGCACATTGTGTCAGTAAATAACTAGCCAGTTCTCGGTAGTCACCTCGAGGTGTGTAACAGAGGGAGAGTGAATGAATGAGTGATGTAAGGAGAATAGGTGAAGAGTACTTAGAGAGTTGATTCCAGAACATACGAGGAATCGAAGTTTTTGGAAGTGAGAGAAGAGGATTCACTTTAGGAAGAGAGTCTGTGAAAACAGGTTCATATGATTGGGATTGTGATGTAAGAGACATGGATTGAAGGTGGAGGAAATGAGTTAAAATGGGAAGCAAAGTACTTAAAATAATGTTTAGATTCATTCTTACTTCCATTCATCAGGAGAGTGAAGTGTTTCTTTCTTATTCCATTTCTCATAAACTCTCTTCATACTCTCTTCATTCAGAGTTAGATCAAGGAGATGTTCTCTATTCTTCTGCTCGTTTGTTATCAAGATCTTCTGAATACGATCTTGAAGAGGTGAAGAAATGATAATTTCCCGTGGTAATGTGTTTAGTGCCCAATTGGATATTGTTGGAATGGATGACGACACTCCATTCAGACTTGTGTATGATGCTGTGTTACAGAGTAATGTGAGAAGACGAAGACGAAGTGATGAGTCTGCTTGAGGGAGCAATTGAGGCAACGTACTAAGTGCTACTAAGCGAAGTGAAGGTTGAGTTGATTGCTTGGCAAAGTAACAAGCCATCTGAAGGAGATCCATTCCCACCTCCTTATCCTGACTGAACAACCATGCATTCAGCATGAGACCACAGTGGAGTACTGTTGTTTCTCCTCCATCTGGCACTTGAATAGAACCAATATCTGTTGTATAAGCATGACATTTCACTCCACATTGCATAGATGAATCACTTCGTCGTGATCGAGATGATAAGGAATCGTTCACTTTGTCAAATATGACCAGGAAAGGACGAAGTATCAGTTGACTGAGTTTTGTCATTCTCTCCTCAGTTTTCAATGATAAGGCTAATGGAATCCTAGAAATACTCTGTAAGAATCGAGCACTTCCTGTTATGAGTGCCAGAAATAGTCCCGAATTCTGTTGTGATAAACCCTCATCCCATTTCTTCAAATAGACTTCAAGAATAGTTTCAATCATACTTGTATCGTTCTTTCCATCACAATTCAATCCAATATCACCAAGCAAAAACAAGCAGGTTAAGAAACACTCTGTCTTCATTATCTCACACTGCGTTAATAACCAACGAATTGCTTCTTTCTTCTCTTCCCACGGGAGTTTACCCACTTTCAGTAAGCATGCATACACAATACCAGCATTTGGAGAATGTGTAATATGGGGTCGTATGATTGATAAGAATGACTGGACAGAACACCCAGCAACCAAAGCCCGCTTCAGAAGAGAGCTTACACTTATCAGAATCATTTCAGTTAATTGGAACAAGTCGATAGAATAGAGAGAAGGGAGATTCAAGAGTGGAGGAACTGTGAGAAGACTCTGAATACAACTAGAATTGGATCAAACAATCAGACTTACCTCTCGTAATGTGCTGATAACGATGGACTGGAAGGATTAGGAGAATAACAACCTAGTGGAACCAAAATGTCCAGGATTGTGGAATAACTATTATAGATCTGATTTTCATCATTCCATAAACTCTTTGTTAAAATACACTTTTCTGGAACAGATGCAATGGAGTTCGTATCGATAGAAGACTGATTTCGTTCAATCGAACCTCCCTCTTCCAACAGGCAGATAAGCTGGATCACTCCAGTGAGTCGTTCCTCAGTAACCATCATTGCTTCCATTCGTTTCATGCAGAGACTGATCATAGCTTGTATGTCGGATGAATGAGTGATATCCATCAGAAGTGGTATCAACTGAGAAGAAGGAAGTGAAAGCAGTAATGAATACGCTTGAGAAGAGATAGGATCATGAGAGGAAGAAGTGAGATTCCAACATAACTGTACCATTTCCCGTGTACATCGAGTGAAAGGAAGAAACGCTTCAATCCATTGTAAAGACTCTTGTTCCTCTTCATTTGATGAAGGAGACTTTGGGATCATGGTCTTTAGAGGAATTGGATCCAGATATCCCAGTGACACAAATTCACAGAGACAGTCAATAAGAAGTGACCGACATAACTGAGATTCTGGTGATGATGGTTTGACTTCAAGATAGATTCGAATAAAGTGAGCAAGAAGAGGAAGTAATTCATCCAAATACTGCTTACCTTCTTCAGTAAGTCGTCTAAATGAAGTCAACAAAGCAATATGAACAATGGATGAAGATGGATCTGAGAATGAGAAGAAGGAACCTTAAGTACACAATCGAATGCAAGTACGAATACCAACCCAAAAAGGATTCTCAAAAGAAGATTGAACTAATAGACATTGTGTCATAATTTCTATGATGAGTGGTGTGATCGAAGCACAAGAAGAGATAAGAGGAAGAAGAAGGCTAGCAAGTGTATTTGTAAGAACAGAGGAGGTATAGAGTTGTGGAAGATGATGGAGAAGAAGACAAAGGATTGATGGATGATTCAAATGATACTGAATGGCTGCTCTGTGATAATAAGAATGATGATATCCCTACAAGAACACAGAAATATGAGAATGATGAGAAATTTGAGAAGTTGATAAAACGGACTGAACAATGGATGCTTGATTACTAAACAGATATACCAAAGCTAGTTCACGAGGGATCTCTGTGGACTGAATCAGCATCAAACTGAATTCCTGATCATCCAAAGATTTGATCCATTGAGCAATGACTCCTTCTCCTTCAAATGAAGTTCGAATAATCTTCACAGAGAGAAGATCCTTCAATCCATCCTCATAACAACGACTGAATACACATCGTAAGCAACGATGAATTCTGTCATCACATTCCAGTTGATTCTTGATAAGGAGTTTCATCATAGTATACAAATAACGCCCGATTTTCTTCATCACAAGTTCAGTTCGAGACATTGCTGTCAATCCAACCCAACAGAGCAGAAACCAAACATGAACATCAACAGCAAGTTCCTGAGTAAGAGCTGCTTGGATAATGAGATCGATTATATGAGATAAACCCTCATTTGATTTGAGAGTTGCAATAACGAAATGCAGGACTGAATGCGTTAGATGAGGATTCTTACGAATGGCTTCCGACTGAAGGATAACCTTCAGAAGTGAAGCAGTAGGCCTGTATAAAAATGGCTGCTCGACTAAAAGCTTCTCAATAAACTTCGTAGAGTATTGCGGCATATGCAAGTACCAATCGAGAAATAAAGATGCATACGAAGCGTATTTCTTATGTCCAGCAATATACAATAAAAACTGTTCAAATACGATCAAAGAGGAAGAAGGTGTCGCAGTTGTCTGGAGAGAATCAACCAACACATCAATATTTGGAACTAGAGACTGTAGAAATGATAGAAGAGGATTCAGAAGGACACTTGTAACTGATGTCAGCCGTAGGACATAACAAGATATGATCTTACCGATCGGATAAATGATATCTTGTTCGAGTCTTCCTTCTCTAAAATAGAGAAGCAGTGTCTGGATCAACTCCACAGAAATGCTAGTATGAATATCATCATATCGTCGTATCAACACTAAAATCAATCCAAGCAGACAAACAAACAATCACAAGCCTCCTGACGAATATCTTCATAGGAACTGCAAACAAACACTGGAATTCTTTCAACAAAGGACGATATCGCCAATTCTAATAATTAATTGTCAATCGAACAACTCACCATCATGATTAAGAATTCTCATTTCCAAACTATTGAACCCTTCATGACGTACAACAGCATCTACAGAGAGACACAGTTCAATGGAATTCTTGCTCATTCTAATTCAAGTACTTCCGACAAAAGCGAAAAGAAACCGCGGTTCCCGTCTAGTGTTGTCGTTTGTTCAATCAAAGTAAAATGGATCCGGAAGATGATAATGGTATCTATAATATAGGCATCGGTGGAAATTTGGGCGTTCCGTCATCTTATGCCAATGGAGCCTTTTACGCCGATGAGCAAGATACTTTTGTTGCAGGTACAAGCCCTCCTTCTTCGCCTCTAGCCGATGGTGATGACGTACTTGAGATTGCTAGATGCCTTACTGATAGAATGGGTTGGGGATCTCTAGACTTGATTTCTCTCCAATTATGGAAGATGTAAAAACGGATAGTCAACTATTGGACGAACTGAATACAGGTAGATCCATTTCTGTGTTGTTTTACACTAGGACGCAAGAATATCTATGATATTTTGACTCAACACGATGCATATGCTGTTCTACCTCCAAGTCAAAAACTTCTTGTGTTTAATACTAACAATCCCTTGGATCTTGTGTTTCAGTCCTTACGACGTCAGGGTACGTTATTAGAGTTATGGTTATCGATAGAAGCGGTAGAAGGAGTAATATGGAATGCTAATACAGAATCCTATGAGGGAGTAATAACCAGCAGTGATCTCCTATTCTGTTTAAACAAACAGGTTGGATCTATTTAATGGATTGAACTATAGTACTCTCTTTACAAGGAAGCGCAACAACAATCTTTAGATCCCAACAATCCAACTCCCTTTCCTCGTGTTTTAGATTATACAATCAAGCAATACCGAGGTTATCATTTATTGAGGAGATAAGAGGTAGATACGATTTACCCAAACAGCAGGCAACTATCATTCGGAATTCCAAATAATTCTCTTTTTCAAATTCTGAAACTGATGTTTGATTGTCGTGTTCATCGTATCCCAATTATTGATCGAATCAACGTATAATTATATGATTTAGCTGATATTAAGGAAGGAAATCTTATTGGTGTCGTGAATTATCTAGACATTCTTCATCATCTGGTTGCTTTGTATCCAGATCGATTATTTAATTATAATTATTCAATTCGAGAGTTAGGAATTGGGAATTATGATCATTTGTGGAGTGTCCGAGAAGATTGTGCTTTACATGAAGGTACGTTCATGTTATTTTATTCAATATTAGTTCTCCAGATAATGGAAACACAAGCCATTGCTTCTGTTCCAGTTATTGATACAGATCGTTGGAGTGAAGATGCACATTAATTGAGTAGAAAATCTTATCGGAATCTTCCAACGAACAGATTTAATCAAATTGGATTTCAAGGATATGACATTATTCAATTATCCAATCAATACCTTCATTTCAAGTGTTAGGATTGGTGATTCTGTTAATGTCTAGTTCCAACCTTTCAGTTCTCAGTTAATCATCAATACAAATGAGTCTCTATCTCATCTGTTCTTCACATTCTCTCAAAGAAACACCACTTCTCTCGTATGTGTGGATGATGATAACAAGCCTTGCGGTCTTGTTTCTATTGTGGATCTGTTCTATTTCTTTCTTAAAGGAGATTTCTCGGCAGCAGCTCCTCATGTATCTGCTCCTGTCTCTGTACGAGAACGACCTTCAATGAGTCAATCCTATATTACTCCGTTGTTCTCGCCTGGAATCAGTGCAAGTGGTTCGATGAATGATATGAGTGTCGGAGACTTTTGTATGAACCTCCCAGAGACAATTGTGCAACCACGCATTTCCAACGTCAATAGAGAGGAGATGGATGCTGATACATACGATGAAGATTTTGAGAGAATGAAAGGGAATGTACGCAGAGAGAATGAGTTTAGAGAAAGAAACGACATTGGAGGAGGAATGGGAGAGCGCTTTGTCACAAAGAAAAGAATTATCGAATAGTGGTTTAGCCTTGTTACCAGTAGTGTTGTTTGTTACTAAATGCCGATGATTGGTGGCGCAGTAGGTTAGTGTCAGTGGCTATCGGTCAAGGTGAAAAGTCCATTCCCAGAATTGACGATTGAATTGAATAAATGACCAAATTTGCCTCTTTTTGGGTGCCTCACCGTATTCAAAACGAGATTCGGTTCTCTAAATATAATTGTCACATATCTTTGCTTATAACAATGGTCGACTCTTTTGTACTGATTCTTTGGGTTATATTTCTTCTCATTATTATTCTTACCCTAGTTAAGGGGGTGAAAGTTGTACATCAAGGCACTTTCATGATTGTTGAGCATTTTGGAGAGTATAGTGTAGGATCTGTCATTATGTTTTGTATCACACTTAGAGAACATTAAAACCTGGTATTCACTTTGTTCTACCTGTAATTGAGAATACACGTCGAGTTCACTGGAAATATATGGAGGCAACATCAAATGGAGAGATGGAGATTCAGCTAATCAATACAGATCGTATTGATATGCGTGAGCATGTTTTGGATTTTGGCAAGCAGAAGGTCATTACGAAGGATAATGTCATTATCGACATTGATGCCTTGGTATATTTCCGTATCACAGATCCAAAAGCCGCAACATTCAACGTTGTGAATCTCCCTGATGCTGTGGAACTTCTCACTCAGGCCACACTTCGTAATATCATTGCTAAGATTACATTGGATGATACCTTCTCGTCTCGAGAGACAATTAATGAAGAACTACTGGAACGAGTAGGTGTATTAAAACATATGAAATGAAAGATCCACCTGGATGCGGAGCGTTGGGGAGTAACAATCACTCGTGTAGAGATTCAGAATATCATCCCTCCCAATGATATTAAGAATGTAATGGAGAAGCAGATCAAGAGTGAACGTACTCGACGAGCTGAGGTTCTTCGTGCCGATGGTGACCGTATGCGTGATGTGATTACAAGTCGTGGTAATGTCGCGAAAGTAAGGATATTAGAAGTAAATAAGACGTAGCAAGTTTTGAATGCTGAGGGTACACGTGCATCAACAATTCTTCGTGCTGAAGGACAAGCAGCTGCAAAATTGATGGCTGCAGAGGCTGAGAAGAAGTCATTAGAAATGATTGCTAGTGGTAGAGATAGAGAGAATGAATAAGACATTAGCGCTGGAGGGAACAGGAGTTCTTGCTACAGAGTATATGGTAGCTCAACAATATCTTCAGATCCTGAGTTCATTGATGACACAGGGAACAAATAAAGTAGTACTCTTACCAGCAAAGACGGTAGATAACCTTGAGAAGATTGTTAGTATGAATTGTTAAATGTGATTCTGTTTTCTTACAAACATAATAGAAGTAATCATCTTCACTTATATCTGTTAAGGATTTGTTCTGAGCGATCATCCTTCCATCAACTTCCATATTATATGTAACAGTACCTTTCTTATCCACCATAAGATCTACTCTGAATTCCATACCTTTTCTCACTGTAAGCCATTCATAACATGAGCCCAATGAAATCTTCTTTCCCTTCATCATTTTCACAATCGGATACTCTACAGAACTCTTATTAACCATTTCTCTGACAGTAAATGTTCCCTTTGTTGGCAGTACCGTACCTATGGGTACCAAGATTGATCCATTTGTTTCACACCTCAATAGATAATTCGTTCTAGGAGCTTTGGAAAGATGATTTGGCTGGGGAATAGAACCAAGAGGACCAGGAGGCGTAGGAACTCTGGGCCTAGTAGGAGGACGAACTGACTGAGTACGACCTCTGGGCTTAGTAGGAGGAAGAGGAGGAATAGTAGGAGGAGTAGGAGGCAGAACTGGCTGAGGAGAAGTACGAAGAGGAGGCTCAGTAGGAGGCAGAACTGGCTGAGGAGGAGTAGGAATAGTAGGAAGAGGAGGAGGAGTAGGAATCTCAGATTCAGTAGGAGGAAGAACTGGCTGAGGAGGAGTAGGA
>JABLTK010098853.1_pt1 | contig 10410 bp, 8 predicted proteins | sample 7160131 | NCBI WGS metagenome assembly JABLTK01 (sample SAMN14651221, study PRJNA627086) | human gut metagenome | isolation source: feces | host: Homo sapiens
CGGCTGTGCACCACCTCATAGGCGGTGCGGCCGTCCACGCCCGCCGCGATCAGGCGGCCAAAGGCCGGATCGCGCATCTCCCGCTGCCAGTCGAAGCCGCCGTATACCCGGCGGATGTCCTCCGCCTGACGGGCAAGGCGCTCCACGCAGCCGTTTTCAAAGCTGCGCTGCTCCGCCGCCTGACGGCGCAGCGCCTCGTTTTCCTGCCGCAGCGAGCGCAGCCGTCCGTCCAGGATCTTCTGCACCCGCTGCTGAAAGGGCTGCTTGCACCGTCCCTGGATCAGCTCCTCAAATTCGGCGGCGCTGTCCGTCTCCGGTGTGGTCTGGGTCACTTCCTGTTCCTCATGCATGGCTGTCCCTCCTTGTCCGCAGGTCTTTCACCTTCACATAGTCTCCATAATGCTGCTCCAGCAGAAGCACGCCCTGCCGCGCCACCTCCAGAATTTCGCTGTCCCCATCCGTGATAAGAGAGCAGAACCCGTTCCCGAAATAGCCCAGCAGCAGCCTGTCCTGCCGCGCCAGCGCGGCGGCGGTGGCCTCCATCAGAATGCTGACGGCGGCGCACAGAATGTCCTGCCCACTTGGGCCGCTGCCGCTGTGACCCCGTGCCCACAGGGCGTTATCCTTCAGCGTGACGTGAATCATCGGGGCCGCACCACCTCTCTGGACTGCTGGCGGCTGCGCTCCATGGAGCTGTGGCTCTCCTGCACCGCCTTTCCCGCACTGGCTGCGGCGTTCTGACCGCCGCCCTGCTCCGCCGACAGACTCTCCGCCAGATGGGTGCCCTTCGCCTCGTCCACCACCTGCGCCAGCTGCAAAAGCTGCTGCCGCAGCGCCGCAATCTGCCGGGCCTGGGTCTGACCGCCGGAGATCACCCGTGCCAGCTGATCCTTGTTTTTGAACTCCATCAGCTCCAGACACCGCAGCGCCTGATCCGCCAGATCGTCCCGGAAGAAGCCCATCTGAAACAGCTGCAAGGCCAGCTGATTGGCCTCCGCCGTGCGATAGGGGCTCTCCCGCTCCGCGCCGATCTCCAGATCGAACTCCGGCACCCGGTAGGACACGGTCACGCCGTCGTCCATCACTCTGGGCTGCAGGCCGCTGTGGTCATAGCTGACGAACTCCTCCGTCCCCATGGCGCCCAGCAGCCGGAACTGCCGGGGAAGCTCATAGAATTGGCGGATCAGCTCGATGCACAGCGTCACCACGTCGGCAAAGGCCTCGTACCCGTCGTCGATCATGTTGCGGCTCAGCTTGCCGCTGCTCTCCTGCAAGGCGGCGATGGCGGTGCCTGCCGTTACGCCGGAGGCGGTGCCGCCGTTGGCCACGTCCCGGTTGCCTGCCGTTTCCTTCATCTCGCCGATCTTGTTGTTCAGGATCGCCACATACACGCTGTCCAGACTGCCCGCCCGGATCGGCGCGATGGAGTCGCTGCCCAGATTGCCGTTGGTGTGGACAAAGGGCCGCGTCCAGTCGGCGTACTCGTTTTCGTTCACCGCGCCGTCGGAGCGGATGAAGAACCGGGGCGTGGCGTTGGCCAGCGTGTTTTTCAGGATGGCCTGATTCATCAGGTCGATCTGCTTCTGGGGGCTCTTGCACAGGTCGATGTAGCCGTAGCCGCAGGGCGTTCCCTCCTCCGGGAACAGCACGTCGAACACGAAGGGGTATTTCCCGTGGTCGTACCAGCCCCGCTGGGCCATGCTGGGGCCGCAGGGCACCTGCCCCATCACGGGACGGCCATTTTCGTCCGCGCCCATCAACTGCGTCTCGGTGGGCTGAACCGTGTCGTTCTCCGTGGCATACAGCACCGTTTCCCCCACGTACTTGCAGTATTGCAGTACCTTTCTGCCCTCCATGTTGGTGTGATAGTACCAGTCCACCACCAGCGACTTGTTGCTGGTGTCCACCGTGTCGTCATAGAGATAGCGGCTCAAGGTGAAAATCCCCCGCCCCAGCTTGCCCTCCAGCTGGGGATACTCCGCCAGCAGCTTGTCGTTGTCCACCAGCTCCGTGGAGAAGAAGTGGGCGCTGTCCTGAATGTCCGTTACCCCCGGCTCCCAGAACAGGTTCAGCAGATCCATCCGCTTCACGCTGATGTCGCCCAGTCCGCCCAGCTTCGTGCCGTCCCAGAACACGCCGTACACGGCGCAGCCGGACTTCAGCTTGTACCACCAGGCGGAGGAATACGTCCGCTTGAACTGGTTTTTCTTCAGCACCACCGGCAGAATGCGGCTCAGCCGCTGAGCCTCCTGCCGGTCGTCCGGCTCACGGGGCAGCACCGTGGGAGCGGGATAGCAGTCCATGGCGTCGGCGTGCTTGGACAGGATGCAGTTCACCAGCCAGCCGCTGGCGGGCTGGGGGTCGCCGCTGTTGCCGCCCTGCCCCTCCTTTTCCATCTGCTCCCAGTGGCGCAGCTTCCAGAACTGCTCGTTGTCGATGATCCGCTGCTCCAGCCGGGTCTTGCCCTCCTTGTACTTTTTCAGGATGCCGTTGGCTCTGCGCAATTCCTCCGCCCCGATTTTGGGCCGCACCGGAAGCGCGCCGTCCGCCGCCGCCATGGCTGCCGCCGCGTCACGGGCAATGACGGACTGCGCCGTATCGTTGTGTTCCATAAGTACCTCCTTGTCAATGTAGGATGCCGTGGAAGTTCCTCCACGTCCCTGCGGCGTCACGGCACCAACGTTGCCCTCGGATGGGCAACGCCCGGTAAAAAACTGGTAAATTTTTTGTAACATCTCCAGAACAGGCGGAAAATGCCGCCGTCCGTGTCCCTTTGCAAGCTTGACGGCGGCGGCGTACCGATGTATAATAAACTGATTTATTATCTGTATGGAGGACATGGGGTTATGTGGATCGCGGACGGCTGGCAGGATTATGAATTGCTCTCCTGCGGCGGCGGAGAAAAACTGGAGCGTTGGGGGCGGCAGATTTTGGTGCGGCCCGACCCGCAGGCTATCTGGGAGGCGGACAAGCGCTCGAAGCTGTGGCGGCAGGCCAACGCCCGTTATAGCCGCAGCTCCACCGGCGGAGGCCATTGGGAGAAGAACGACCTGCCCCAGAGCTGGCCCATCCGCTATAAGGAGCTGACCTTTCAGGTCAAGCCCATGAACTTCAAGCATACGGGTCTGTTCCCGGAGCAGGCCGCCAACTGGGACTTTGCCATGAACGCTATCCGTCAGGCAGGACGGCCCGTCCGTGTGCTGAACCTGTTTGCCTATACCGGCGGCGCCACCGTAGCCTGCGCCAAGGCGGGTGCCAGCGTCTGCCATGTAGACGCAGCCAAGGGTATGGTGGCGTGGGCGAAAGAGAATGCCAAACTCTCCGGCCTTGCCGACGCGCCCATCCGCTGGATCGTGGACGACTGCGCCAAGTTCGTGGAGCGGGAAATTCGCCGTGGCAAGACCTACGACGCCATCATCATGGATCCTCCCAGCTATGGCCGGGGCCCCTCCGGCGAGGTGTGGAAGCTGGAGGACAGCCTGTATCCCTTCGTGAAGCTGTGCATGCAGGTGCTGTCGGATAAGCCCCTGTTTGTCATCATCAACAGCTATACCACCGGCCTTGCACCCTCTGTGCTGGGCTATATCCTGCATCTGCTGGCCTGCCAGCGCTTCGGCGGCAAGGTCACGTGGGACGAGCTGGGCCTGCCCTGTACCGAGTCCGGCATGGCGCTGCCCTGCGGCGCCACAGGCCGCTGGGTCAGCGAATAACATAAAGGAAACGAGCGCAACTATGTCAACAATGCTGCAAACCGAGCATCTCTCCTTCACCTATCCGGCGGAGGAGGGACAGACCTCCACCGTCGCGCTGGAGGATGTATCGCTGTCTATTGAAAGGGGCAGCTTCGTGGTGGTGCTGGGCCATAACGGCTCCGGCAAATCCACCCTGGCCAAGCATATGAACGCGGTGCTGCTGCCCAGCGGCGGCACGGTGTATGTAGAGGGCATGGACACTAGGGACGAGGCCCTGCTGCTGGAGATCCGCCGCCGCGTGGGCATGGTGTTCCAGAACCCGGATAACCAGATCGTTGCCAACGTGGTGGAGGAGGACGTGGCCTTCGCCCCGGAGAATCTGGGCGTTCCCAGCGAGGAGATTCGCCGCCGCGTGGACGACGCGCTGGCGGCGGTGGGCATGTTGGAATTCACCCGCCATGCACCCCATCTTCTCTCCGGCGGACAGAAGCAGCGGGTAGCCATCGCCGGTGTCATCGCCATGGCCCCGGAGTGTATCGTGCTGGACGAGGCCACCGCCATGCTGGACCCTGCCGGACGGCGCGAGGTGCTCTCCGCCATCCGCACGTTAAATCAAGAGCGGGGCATCACCGTGGTGCTCATCACCCACCATATGGACGAGGCCATGGACGCCGACCGTCTCATCGTCATGAACGACGGCAAGCTGGTGATAGACGGTGCTCCGGCGGAGGTGTTCACCCAGGTGGAAGCGCTCCGCGCCATGGGGCTTGCCGCTCCCGACACGGTGGAGTTGCTGTACGGCCTGCGTCAGGGCGGCATGGACGTGCCGCTGGACGCCCTGACGGTAGACGAGTGCGCCGATGCCATCTGTAAAGCCCTGCGATAACCGCTTTTCTGGTAGTCGTACTTTTAATGCCTCCCTTGTGTAAAGGGAGGTGGCGTGAAGCGCCGGAGGGATTGTCGTAGGGGCGACCCTTGCGGTCGCCCGTCAACGGAGCGTATAGCCCACATAGGACAACCCCTCAGTCAGCCTTACGGCTGACAGCTCCCCTTACACAGGGGAGCCTTTGGAATGCGGCTTTCAGCAAAATAAATGAAACGAGGAACCCAACATTGGAACCCATCATTCGTGTCGATCATCTGACACATACCTATAGCGCCGGAACGCCCTTTCAGCGCAGCGCCGTCAAGGATATGTCGCTGGACATTCTGCCAGGCGAGTTTCTGGGCGTCATCGGCCATACCGGCAGCGGCAAATCCACCCTCATCCAGCACCTCAACGGCCTTTTGAAGCCTACGGACGGCCACATCTACCTGAACGGGCAGGATATCTGGGCCGACCCCAAGCAGATCCGTCAGGTGCGCTTCCATGTGGGACTGGTGTTCCAGTATCCGGAGTATCAGCTTTTCGAGGAGACGGTCTATAAGGACGTGGCCTTCGGCCCCAAAAACATGGGGCTTGACGACGGGGAGATTGACCGCCGTGTCCGCCAGTCGGTGCAGGCCGTAGGTCTCAGCGCCGACGTGCTGGAGAAGTCCCCCTTCGCCCTATCCGGCGGCCAGAAGCGCCGCGTGGCCATCGCCGGCGTCATGGCCATGGAGCCGGAGGTGCTGATCCTGGACGAGCCCACCGCCGGTCTTGATCCCCGGGGCTGCGAGGATATTCTCTCGCTCCTGCGCCGCTACCACACCCAGCGCGGCAGCACCGTGGTGCTGGTCAGCCACAGCATGGAGGAGATCGCCCGCAACGCCCAGCGCATCATTGTGCTGGACAAGGGTGTCGTCCGCATGCAGGGCACGCCAGCGGAGGTGTTCGCCCGGGCCCGTGAGCTGGAAGCTGTGGGCCTTGACGTGCCCCAGGTGACGAAGATTGCCCACGCCCTCCACGAAAAGGGCGTTGCCATCGACCCGGCGGTGTATACGGTGGAGGCGCTGCGGCAGCAGCTTCTCGCCCTGAAAGGGGGCCGCGACCTATGTTGAAAGATATCACCCTCGGCCAGTATTTCCCCGGTGATACTCTCATCCACCGGCTGGACCCTCGCACCAAGCTGCTGTGCGTCATCCTCTATATCGTGGCGCTGTTCAACGCCAAAAGCGTGCTGACCTACGCCATCGTGGCGGTGGTGCTGACTGTCTGCATCCTGATCTCCAAGGTGCATTATAAGGCCCTGACCCGCGGTCTGAAGCCGGTCTATATCATCGTGGCCTTCACCGCCATCATGAACCTGTTCTTTTCCGGCGGTACGCCGGTGGCGGACGTGTGGCTGCTGCGCCACATCACCTACGAGGGCATCCGCTCCGCCATCGCCATGGTACTGCGGATCGTCATGCTCATCATGGGCACCTTCCTTTTGACCTATACCACCAGCCCCATCAGCCTGACCGACGCGCTGGAGCACCTGCTGTCCCCGCTGAAAAAGCTGAAAATGCCCATCCACGAGCTGGCGATGATGATGTCCATCGCCCTGCGCTTCATCCCCACGCTGATCGAGGAGACGGACAAGATCATGTCCGCCCAGAAGGCCCGGGGCGCGGATTTCGAGTCCGGCAACATCTTCCAGCGGGCCAAGGCGCTGGTACCCATTCTGGTGCCGTTGTTCATCAGCGCCTTCCGCCGTGCCGACGAGCTGGCCACGGCCATGGAGTGCCGCTGCTACCACGGCGGCGAGGGCCGCACCGCCCTCCACGTCCTGCGCTATAAGACCGCCGATTATCTGGCGCTGGTCGCTTTCCTTGCCTTTACCGTGGGCATCATCGTTTTGAAGCACCTGGGACTGTGAGTCAGAGAGACACGGCATTTCGGAAAACGCCCCTACACCCGACCACCGATAATGCGCCGCACCTTTCAAAGGCCCCCTCGTCAGAGGGGGCTGTCACCGAAGGTGACTGGGGGAGAGAACGGCGTTTGTCAGACTTTTTGCGCTTTTGTCTCTCCCTCTGTCTCGCTTACGCTCGCCACCTCAGCTCTGCACGCCCCAGTGTGCGCACTGGGGTGCCTCGTCAGAGGGAGGCAATGAGCCATTACCTCTGCCACCCCACCCCATAAGGAGAACCTATGCGCAATATCGCCCTGACATTGATGTATAACGGCAGCGCCTACCACGGCTGGCAGGTGCAGAAAACGGAGGTCTCCGTGGCCCAGACGCTGGAGCGCGGTCTCAGCATGGTCTGCGGCCATCCGGTGAAGCTGACCGGCTGCGGCCGCACCGACGCCGGTGTCCACGCCGAGCATTACGTGGCCAATTTCCGCACCGATTCCCGCATTCCGCTGGATCGCCTGCCCTTTGCCGTCAATACCCATATCCCGGAGGATATCGCCGTCAAGGCCGCCTTTGAGGTGGCGGACGATTTCAACGCCATCGGCTCCTGTATCAAAAAGGAGTACACCTACCGTATCTATAACTCCCGCATCAAGAACCCGTTCTATGTGAACCGCGCCTATTTCTACCCCAAGAAGCTGGATGAAACGGTGATGGATCGTGCCGCCCGGATGTTCGAGGGCACCCATGATTTCGCCGCCGTCCGCTCCGTGGGTACCAATGTCCGCAGCACGGTGCGCACCATCTACTACTGCCGCGTCACCCGGAATGAGGAGCTGCTGGAGCTGAAGGTATGCGCCGACGGATTTTTGTATAATATGGTACGTGCCATCACCGGCACGGTTCTGTACGCCGCCGAGGGAAAGTTGACGCCGGAGGATATCCCCGTCATCCTCGACAGCGGCAACCGCACACTGGCGGGGCCCACCGCGCCGCCGGGCGGGTTGTATCTGACCCGTGTGTGGTACAATGATGAGCGGCTGGAGCGCTGACATGACCCCGGCCAAAGAAAGGGGAGGGAGAACATGAAAAAAGACACCCAGAGCATCTATGATCTCCCCCAGGGAGATCTTCAGGAGGAGCAGCCCCGCCGTCTGCGGCAGAAGAAAAAGCCCCGCAAGTGGCTGTGGCTGACGCTTATCGTGCTGGTGGTGCTGGGCGCGGTGGCCGCCGCCGTGCTGTGGGACGCCAACAGCTTTGACGGCCTGCGCCGCAGCATCATCTACGCCCGGGCCGAAAAGGACGAAACGGGCTGCGCCAAGCTCTATTACTATGAAAACGACGCCACCAGCCGCTTTGCCGCCATCGACGGCAGTCTGGTGACGGTGGCCGCCAATCAGGTGCGTCTGCTGGACGAGCGCAGTCAGGTGCTGTACCAGAACAGCGTCCGCTTCCTGCACCCTGATCTGGTGTCCGGCGGCGGTGTGGCCGTGGCCTATGACATTGGCGGCACGGCGCTGTACGCGCTGGACAGCAAGGGCCTGCGCTGGCAGCAGGAGACGGAGGGCGAGCTGATCGCCGTCACCGTCAACCCCCACGGCTATGTGACCGCTGTTTACAACAAGAGCGGCGCGAAGGCCGCCGTCACGGTCTGGGACAGCAACGGCGCGGCGGTGTTTACCTTCCAGTCCGCCCAGCGGTTTGTCATGACCGCTGCCTTGGGACAGGACGACCGCACGCTGGCCGCTGTCACCATGGGGCAGGAGGACGGCAAATTCCAGAGCTTTCTGGTGCTGTACCACACCGACAGCGATAAAATGGTGGCCACCACGCCGGTGGACGGCGGCGTGGCCTACGCGCTGGAGACCCTGCAGCGGGAGTTCTGCGCCGTCACCGAGCAGGGGCTCTACCTGCTGGACAGCGGCGGCGAGCTGAAGGCCTCCTATTCCTACGGCGGGCAGTTCCTGCGCCGCTGCGTGGTGGGGGACGGCGGCTGGGCCGCGCTGCTGCTGAGCCGGTATAAATCCGGCGGCTACGCCAGTCTCATCACTGTGGACGGCGACGGCAACGAGCTGGGCGGCTGCGATATCGACGGCGAGGTGCTGGATATCTCCACCGCCGGCCGCTACGTGGCCGTGCTGTTCAGCGACCGGCTCACCATCTATGACAAGTATCTCACGGAGGTCGCCACCCTGCCGGACGTCAGCGAGGTGCGGGCCGTCCTGATGCGCGCTGACGGCAGCGCCGTTCTGGCGGGCGCTTCCGGCGCGTCGCTGTACCTGCCGTAAGGCAAAGGAGTCGGTATGACCATTTCCCTGATCTTTGATATCGCCATCGCGGCGATTTTGCTGCTGTGCCTGATCGTGGGCGGCGTTCGGGGCTTTATCAGCAGCCTTCTGAGCGTGGCGGTCTTCGCGGCGGCCCTGCTGGGCAGCGCCATTCTGGCCAATGCGCTGGCCGATCCCGTCAGCGACTGGCTCACGCCCCGTGTGGAGCAGTACGTGCTGGATCGCCTGACGAACGGCCACGGCGACGAGGCTGTCAGCGCCGCCGCCGCTTCGGATAACGAGGCACTGGCCGGTCTGGTGGATTTCGATGCCATCACCGGCATTGCCAAAAAGGCCATGGACAGCGCCGTGGAGGCCGGAAAGAACATGCTGGAGGGCGCTGTTACCGGCATGATCCGTTCGCTGGCCTACGGCCTGCTGTTTCTGGTGTCATTTCTGGTGCTGACGCTGCTGCTGCGGCTGCTCACCAGTCCGCTGCAGCTGGCGGCCCGCGCTCCGGTGCTGGGCGCGGTGAACCGTCTGGCGGGAGCGGCGCTGGGCCTGTGTCTCGGCGTGCTGGCTATGTTCGCCGCCGCCAGCGTCCTGCAATGGACGGGGCTGGTGGACGCCGCCACGCTGCGCGATACGTACCTGCTGAAATATTTCACCCAGCACAGCCCCATGGATATCATCGCCATGCTGGGGTGAGCAGGACGTTTCGCGCGTGATACGGCGGGCGGCCGCAAGGGCCGCCCGTGCGAAAACTCTTCCGGTGACGCACCTGTAGGGGCCGACGACTCTGTCGGCCCTATCGGAGATCGTATCGCCATCGTAAGGGCGGACAGAGTCGTCCGCCCCTACGGATGATCACCGAACCTATTGCGATCAGCGCGAAAATCACCCGAAAAACCGCAATCTATTGGCCACGGGCGCGAAGCGCTCACGCCAGTTTCTAATTGGAGGAACCATATGCAGCCTACTCTTTGTTCAAGATGCAAGAAAAACGTGGCGGTGGTGTTTATCTCCCGCCTCAACGAAAAGAACGAGCAGGTCAACGAAGGCCTGTGCCTCAAGTGCGCCGCCCAGTTGGGTCTGCCCCAGGTGGACGAGATGATGAAGCGCATGGGCATTACCCCGGAGGATCTGGACAACATCTCCAATGAGATGATGCAGGCCTTCGGCGGCGCGGAGGAGCTGCCGGAGACCGACGATGGCGACGAGGACGACGAGGAGAGCGGCAAGACCGCCACCTTCCCGTTCCTGAACCGCCTGTTCGGCAACAACGGCAATCCCCCCGCTCAGCCCCAGCAGCCCTCCGGCGAGGGCAATGCCGCCCCCAACAACAGCGGCCGCAAGACCGAGAAAAAGCGGAAGTTTCTGGATAACTACTGCATCAACCTCTCCCAGCGGGCCCGTCAGGGCAAGCTGGACGCCGTTATCGGCCGTGAGCAGGAGATCGAGCGGGTGGTGCAGATCCTGAACCGCCGCCAGAAGAACAACCCCTGCCTCATCGGCGAGGCCGGCGTAGGCAAAACCGCCATCGCCGAGGGCATTGCCCAGCGCATTGCCGGCGGCAATGTGCCCGCCCGCCTGCGGGATAAGGAGCTGTTCCTGCTGGATCTGACCGCCCTGGTGGCGGGCACCCAGTTCCGCGGCCAGTTCGAGCAGCGGGTGAAAGGCCTGATCAGCGAG
>JABLTK010032957.1_pt1 | contig 10407 bp, 8 predicted proteins | sample 7160131 | NCBI WGS metagenome assembly JABLTK01 (sample SAMN14651221, study PRJNA627086) | human gut metagenome | isolation source: feces | host: Homo sapiens
CGGCGATGGCGGCCTCGACGGAGCTCGTGTCGAAGAAGTTCCTATCGCTGTCGTAGTTGGTGGGCGTGGCGATGACGGCGTAGTCGGCGTCCGTGTAGGCCTCGGCCACGTCAACGGTGGCATGCAGGTCGAGATCGCGCACCCCCGCCTCTGCCTCCGCAAGGAAGCGCTCGATCTCACCATCCTGGATAGGTGACTCATAGTTATTGATCTTCTCGACCTTCTCGGGCACGATGTCCAGCGCGTGCACCTCGTTGTGCTGCGAGAGCAGGACGGCGAGGGATAGGCCGACGTAACCGGTGCCTGCAACTGAGATTTTCATATTGCCTCCATATAGCTCTAAATCCGTTGGTTTCATTGCGCTTCGATCGAAAACGTCCTTCTACTTCCAGAAGTCACCGAACCTCTCGATGTCCTCCTCGGTGAGCACGTCGCCGTGCTGGACCTCGATGATGTGGAGGTCGGAGGACGTGGCGCGCACGGCGTGCATGTGGCCGACCTCGATGTTCACAACGCAGCCCGCGCGTACCTGCCGCACGAGCCCGTCGAGCACGACCTCGCCCTCGCCGGCCACGACCGTCCACGCCTCTGAGCGGTAGGAGTGGCGCTGGTAGGAGATCTGCCTACCGCTCGCGATGACGAGCTCCTTTGTGAGGGACTTGGCGCCTCCAGGGTAGGCGGAGCTGTCGAGCACGCGGTACTCGCCCCAGCGGCGGCGCTCGTACATGGGGCGGGTCTCGGCGACGGAGCCCACGAGGCCCTTGATGCCGGCAGAGGCCTCCTTGCCGCATGCGAGTATGCCATCGTGCGTGGCCACGACCACTGCATCGGAAAGTCCGGCCACCACCATGGGGAGGCCCGTCTCATTGATCACGTGGACGTTTGAGCACGTGGCCCCGTCCACGACGACGCGCCCGGCCGCCCGGTCGGTCATCTCCTCGGTGAGGGTGTTCCAGGTGCCCAGGTCCTTCCAGGTGCCCGAATAGGGCACGACGCCGATTGAGGAGGCCTTCTCGACAACCTCGTAGTCGAAGGAGTTCTTGGGCAGCTCCGCGTAGCGCGAGCGGAACTCGTCGAAGGAGCCCGACTTCAGGTAGCCGTCGGAGATGGCGGTGAGGTAGCCCAGCCTGAACGCGAAGACGCCGCAGTTCCAGAGCGCGCCCTGGGCGATGAGCGCCTTGGCGGCCTCCCCGTCAGGTTTCTCGGTGAAGCGTACCACCCTGCGGGGGCTGCCCTCGGTGTCGCCCGGCACGATGTATCCGTACTTCACGCTCGGGTAGGTGGGTTCTACGCCGAGGAGCACCAGGTCGGCGAAGCCAGACTGGACGGCATCGTCGAGCCCCACGACCCCGTCGTAGTAGGCCTGGTCGGCGTAGGAGTCGATGGGCATCACGATCACGGTGTCGCCGGCATCGGCCCCCTGCTCCATGGCAAGGTGGGTGCAAGCGAGCATGATGGCCGGGGCGGTGTCGCGCCGCTCGGGCTCGAGCACCAGGGCGTAGTCGCCCTCGACCTGCGAGCGGATGGAGAACTCCTGGTCCGCGCAGGTGGCGATGGTCACGTCCAAGTCGGCGTCCACAGATCGTATCTGCGAGAATACGCGCTGCACCATGGATACGTGGTTGCCCTGCGAATCGCGCAGCACCTTCAGGAACTGCTTGGAGCGCGAGGAGTTGGAGAGCGGCCACAGGCGCGTGCCCGAGCCGCCGGAGAGCAGTATCAGGTGGATCACTTCGTTCCCCCTAGGATGGACTCGACTTCGGCTGATATGGATGCAAGAAGGGAGTCGGCCCCCTCCACCGTCGCCTCCGTGGCGAACACGTAGGCCTTGACCTTCGGCTCGGTGCCGGAGGGCCGCACGATCGCGCGGGAGCCGCCGGCCAGGAGCAGCTCCAGGACGTCGGCCCGAGGGAGCTGCTGGGGCTTCGGGTCGGAGGGGTTCACGGCGGGCATCTCGGCGCCAACGGCGTAGTCGACGAATTGGTCGACGGGCACGCCGGCGAGCTCCGCGGGCGGGTTAGCGCGAAGGCCGGCCATGATGGCGGCCATGTCCGCGGCGCCCTCCGGGCCCTCGTACGCCTTGGAGAGCAGCGCGCTCGCCCAGAAGCCGTGCTCCGCGTAGAGCCTCTGCATGGCCTCGTAGAGGTCCAGGCCCCTCGCCTTCCAGTGGGCGGCGAGCTCGCAGACGAGCACGGACGACACCACGGCGTCCTTGTCGCGGGCGTGGGTGCCGGCGAGATAGCCGTAGGACTCCTCGAAGCCGAATAGGAAGTCCGCCTCGCGGCCCTGGGACTCGAGCAGGCCTATCTGCTCGCCGACGAACTTGAAGCCGGTGAGCGTGCGGCGCAGCTCCAGGCCGTACGCGCGGGCGAGGTCGTCGGCCATGGGGGCAGAGACCACGGTGGTCACGGCAACTCTGCGCGAGAGGTCCTCGCCGCTCCCGGCGGCCCGCTCGGCCAGCATGTCGAGCAGCAGCAGCCCCACCTCGTTGCCGGAGAGGAGCACGTACTCGCCCCCGTGGGGCACGGCGATGCCCAGGCGGTCGCAGTCGGGGTCGGTGGCGAAGAGGAGGTCAGCCTTCGTCTCCTCGCAGAGCTCGAGGCCGAGCTCAAGCGCCTCGCGCACCTCTGGGTTGGGGTACGGGCAGGTCGGGAACGCCCCGTCCTGCACGGCCTGCTCCTCGACCACGCGGATGTCGGTCACGCCGATCTTGGCGAGGGCCCCGGAGACGCACTCCAGGCCCACGCCGTGCAGCGGCGTGTACACGACGCACAGGCCCGAACAGTCCACACCGGTCGCCTGAGCGGCCGCCAGGTCGACGAACTTCTCGATGACTGCCTCGTCGATGGTGAGCGCAAGGCCGCTTGCCACGGCTTCGTCGTAGGGCATGGCCCTCACGTCTTCGAACGGGTCCACGGCGTCAATGGCCGCCTGGATTGCCTCGGCCGTCGCCACCGTGATCTGGCAACCGTCCGCGCCGTAGACCTTGTAGCCGTTGTAGGCGGCCGGATTGTGACTCGCGGTGATGTTGACGCCCGCAGAGCACCCCAGCTCGCGCACGGCGAAGCTGAGGGCGGGCGTGGGCTCCACGCGCTCGTACATGTATGTCTTGATTCCGTTGGCCGCCAGCACCGACGCCGCGCGGCGCACGAACTCCTCGCTGCCGTGGCGCGTATCGCGGCACAGGGCAACCGTCGGGCCCTCAAGGTTCGCGTTCAGCCAGTCTGCGAGGCCCTGCGTGGCCTTGCCCACGGTGTAGGAGTTAATGCGGTTGGACCCCAGGCCCAGCTTGCCGCGCAGGCCGCCAGTGCCGAATGCTAGGTCGCGGTAGAACGCGTCCTTGCGCTCGGAGGCGGACATGGCCTCGATAGCGTCCCGCTCCCCCGCAGATACACTCGAAACCCAATCATCAAAATTGCAGATGTTTGATTTCATCTTTCAATTTCCCTCTCATTATTTGAATTAAAGCGTTCAAGAATTTCGTTCCGAATATTTTTTCCTCAACATCAAAGCGACCGAATACCTTTCGTTGCGATTGAGGGCAGCCAGAATGTAAATAGGAGCACTTAGAACTCCACACAAAAGGACGCACAGAATAAAAGACGCCCAATTCACTGGTACTGCAAGACAAGAAACGGCAGAGAATGCGAAACTCATGAGGACACAAGCGAGAAAACTCCTAGCGAAAGTGGGATAAAAAGTCATGTGCGAAATCCCGAGAACATGAGTCATGTAAAGTGGATTCGTAACGATAGCGATCAAGCTGGTGACTGCCGTCGTGGTTATCGCGCAGCCGTAGACACCCAAATCCGTAAACTCGAGGAGTACAACTGTTCCGATGACACTTACCACCCCGCCGATAACGGTAATGGCGGTAGGAACCTTGTTTTTCAGCGTCAGCGTATAGATGTAGTAGAGGGGGTTGACTAAACCCTCGAAGAAGGAACCCACAATACCGATCATCGTGAGGCTGTAGACAAGTGAGATGTCTTGACCCGGGATCCAAAGCTCGAAAAAGGGAATACCGAGAGCAAAAAACCCAGCGAAGATCAAACTGGCAAAATAGCCCGACATCTTGCTTGATAGCTTAAGCCGAGACAGGAGAGCTTCTCTGTTGTCTGAGGAGTAGCTCTCCAAGAACAATGGCTGGAAAGCCTGGGAGACAAGCTGGTAGAGCCTGCTGAAGACACTACTGAAAGTCCGCGATAGCGAGAGTTGGCCCATCGCGACCGCGCTTAGAAGCACATTCGCAAGCAGAAGGTCAATCCCACTGATAAGCACATTTCCTAAATTGTTAATCGAGTTCCAGATCCCGTTCACGAACAGGGTCTTCATTGCGCCTAACGAAAATAGGCTTGGACGAAGCTTTATGTCAGGAGTCAGCCGCCTATATATGCACATATTGCCGGCGAAGAGAACGAGACCGGCAGCCAGCAGTCCAAGCCCATAGAAGTAGGCGTGAGCATCGAAAACAGAATAAAGAGCGACGAGGATGGCGGCCTCGACAACGTACGAGGCGACCTGGAACAAGCCGTAAATATCCAATCTATTCTTCGTGTAGGCCGCTGAGGAGAAGGAGTTTGAACCGTTTGTTACAAGGAAGTTGACGAACACGAGCACGAATAAGTACTGAACGTCGGAGACAAGTCTGGCAGGGACATCAAGTACGCCATCAATGTTCGCTATGACCGGCAGCATACAGAGGAAGATAACAAGGCTAACTGCCGCATTAGCAAAGAATAGCGAAGTAAAATAAGTGCTTGCGGCCTTCTTGTCACCCCTCTGGTACTCGACGGCAATGAAACGGGTGGAGAATGAGTTGAGCGCAGTCATGGCAATCATCGCATAGCTCACAAACGTGTTCGCGAGCGTTATGAACCCGTATGCCTCGACGCCGAGCCTCTCGGTAATATAGGGTGTCAGTAGGAAATTGATTGCGAAGGCCAAAAGCGTAGCAACACCTGTCGTCAACATGGTGACAACCAGCCGATGTGCGCGCGAGGGGCTATTTCCAGTCTGCATGGCTACCTCCTAACGCCATGTGTCCATTCCGCAAAGGAGATGCTGGGCGACGCAAGGGAAGATCAGGAACGGCTTCAATTGCCCCCTCGGCTCTCAACTCATCATCGATGAGCATGCTGTCAAAGAGCAGGAGTAGGACCCAAACGATTTTCATGCCAAGTATTTGCTCCAGGAGCATATCTACGAGAAGCGCCAGTATCGCGAGAGTGGTGAAGTCACCGGCTCTCGAAGATCGGCATTTTCTAGAGGAATGCAATATGCAGACAATGGGGGCAGACGAGATCAGCAGGAAAAGCAGGCCACCCTCGACAAGGGATTCCAGAATCTGGTTGTGCGCGTTAGCGAAATCCCATCGGCCATACAGAATCGACGCCGAATCAGGGTCATAGTAGCCCCAGCCAGACAAGGGCCGCCGGGCAATCAGCGCCAATGCTTTTGTCCAAACGTCTGCGCGGCCCGTGAACGTTAAATCTTTCCCGAATGCCTGTTGCACAAAGTCACCGAGAAACCCGACGTTCCCCACAATCATCGCGACGGCAAAAGCCAGGTAGACCCCGGCGAGGACGTAGCCGTTGACTCTGGGCAAAGGAAGGAGCTCCGGCCAGATTCCCATGAGGACGCCACATGACATGATAGAAAGAGCGACAATCGAGGTGCTTGACTCCGAAATTGCCGCACCCATCAGGGAAACGACACACAGGGCGACGAGCCCAAGACGCGAAAAGAAGCTCGGAGAGAGCCTATGGCGCCAGTAAGCCACGGTAACGAGGGCCATGTACCAGTACATGCGGTTGTTTTTGTTGCCAAGAACCCATTCAGAATAATAGTGTTCGTAGCCGACCCCATCGGTAGTGTTCACGCCATAAAAAAGTCCGTCGGGAAACAAGACGAGCGAGATGAAGTCTGCAAAGACCGCTAGGGAGAGCATGAAAAGGAGTAGGCCGAGGGTAGACCTCTTTTCTCGTCGCAGCATGAGGTCGACAAGGCAGACAAACACAACGGTCCTGCCCCTCGAAACGACAAAGCTCAAGCCTAAGCCCGGCGAAGAGTGAAGCGCGCTAGCCGTCACGAGAAAGAGGTAGAAGGCTATGGAGCAAATGGCAACACGAGAGGGCTTGTATCGCTGAGCTACGAGATAGATAACCGTAGCCACAAGCGCGAGATTTCCGGTCTGATAAGTCAATGAGGTCGCGAACATGTCGGGCATCATGAAGGAGAAGCCAAAAACAACAAGCAGGACCGTTCCGAAGGTGATCTTGGTGTTAATGAGACTGCTTGTGGAGAAGGAACGAGACATCATATGCCCACCGCCAAAGCAAAGACCCGGTTAGGAAAGGCCTTGGCGTCCGCTTCGAAGGAGAATGATCCGCGCATCAAGCCCCTCGCGGCGCAGCTGACACGGTCGCGAAGGCCGGGGTTATTGGCAAGCGCCGTGATTGAGCTTGAATAGTCCGAAGGCGCCTCGCAATGAAGGTAGCTGACGCCGTTCTCGGCGGGAATGCCCTCGATCCCGATGTCGTTCGTGAGGACGGGAAGCCCTGCGGACATCGCCTCGAGAACCTTGACCTTGATGCCGGCGCCCATGCTCAGCGGAGCAACAAGGCAAAGCGCACGGGCAAAATAGGGCTCGACAGAGTCAACAAAACCGGTGAAGGTCACGCCCTCGCGCACACGAGAGGTTAGCTGCTCAGGAGGGTTGGCACCAACGACGGTGAAACGGTAGCCATCGCCCTCGAGGCTGGGGAAGACCTCGTCGAGGAACCAGAGCGCGGCAGACCAGTTCTCGCGCCTGCGCATGGCACCGTAGAACACAATCTCCCTCCGACCGTCATATGCTCGCTCGCTTCCCAGAAGCGACTGGTAATAGGGGCACCAAACCCAGAAATCGGTCTTGACACCTTCGCCGCGCACGAGTGCAAGGTCCTTGCGGTTGTTGAGGATGACGAGATCCGCGTCACCAAGTGCGGCGAGCTCGGCCTTCTTTAGAGTCGCTGCTCTTCCTCGCAAAAACGAACTCCCAGATATATCGGCGGCGCGTTCAGCGCCCTGGTAGGCGACATCCTCTTCAATGAGGACGAACCTAGCCCCCGGGAAGATCGCTCTCACCTTGTCGACGAGCAGACCCATCTGGGTCCACTGCAGGATGACGATGTCAGGCGCATAGCCAGAGCCAGCGATGGCCCTGATCGCGGAGAGCGCTTTAAACGCCTCGAAGTTATACGTCAAACCTCCGTAGCGGTTCCAAGGGTTCAGTCTGGTCTCCATGTTCAGTCCGGCCCAGAGGGCATGAGCGAGGCCCTCGGTCTTATGCTCGATTATCTCGTGCTCGATCCCGTAGCCGGAGAGATCGTCATTCGCCTCCCGATAGAACAAGGAGTCGGCGAACGTGACCAGCCTTACGTCGAAGCGGGGGTCGGCGTGCAGCGCCTTGAGGTAATAGTTGTGCACCTTGCCGCCCGCATGTGGGACGTTGTCATACGGGGCCGTCTTCGAGACCCATAGGACGTTTATCCTGTCAGCCATATCAGATATCCATTCTGCCGAGAATGAGGGTGATGGCCCCGAAGGCCCGAATGCGCACGAGCGTCACGAGCCCGACAACAGATAGGGGCATGCCCTTCAGCTCCATCCGTTCAAACGTGGGGGCATAGAAGGGGGCGCCAGCGAGGCGACGAGCGGCCTCCACGCGTTGCTGGCTTGTGAGAGGGCTTTCGGGATGGAGGTACTGCCTCTTCAGGCACTTCGCGTACATCTTGACTACCTTGAAGTCGAATTCTCCCTCGAACCACGAGTATCCGTTCTCGTCGATGAGGTCCCTTATTGACGAGAGGATGTCGTCGGTTATAGAGTCGAAGTCGGGGAGGTACCTGTTGCAGACAGAGCCCTCGTTGACCCGATAGTGGTAGACGGCCCTCGGGACCCTCCGCAGGTGATTTACGCGGGAGATGGCGTTGAGGTTGAAGAGAACGTCCTGCTCCTTCTTGAGCCCGGGCTTGAAACGCAGCCCGTTTTCGTCGAGGAAGGATCGAAGGTACAGCTTGCCCCAAGGCGACCCGAGGATAACGTCGTTAGCGGACTCGAAGCCCCTGCCGTTGAGGGCGAGCGCCATGAGGCGTTGTCTATCGTTGCTGTCGAAGTCGCGCTGATCGCAGTTGATCATGGGAATCAGTTTGGTCTGCCCGTGTTTTTCCAGGAGGCAGTCACCAACGCAAATCTCGACGCCGTCCCCCATCCCCGAGAGAAGGGTCTCGAGCGAATCGGGCTCAAGCCAGTCGTCGGGGTCAACGAACATGACATAAGGACCAGTCGAGCTGGCGAGCCCGTTGTTCCGGGCGACGGAGACGCCCGCGTTCTCCTGATTGACAAGAGAGATGCGCGCATCCGCCTCGGCCCATCTTCGGCATCGCTCTCCGGAGTCGTCGCTCGATCCATCGTTGACGAGGACCATCTCCCAGTCAGGGAGGGTCTGGCTGAGGACGCTGCGGACGCAGTAGTCGACGTAGCTGCCGACGTTGTAGACGGGAACTACTATGCTTACGGTAGCTGGCAAATTATTCCACCTCAATCGCGCGGATTATCTCATTCGTTTTGGCGTCGAAGGTCTCGACGCAGGGGTGACCCTCGTAAGGTCTCGGGATTGCGGGTCGCCCATCAAGGCGCACCGCACGCCCCAGAGCTCGGCTGCCCCTTCCTCACCCCGAGCGTTTTGACGGTCCCGCCGCTCGGCTTCTGACCTCTTCCTCGTGAGGGAGAAGCAGGACCTCAGTGCGCTGCCAGAGGTCGGGAAGTCGAAGCCCAGTGAATGCTGGCCCCGGCATGGCCACTCCTCCTCGCGGAGGCTATACCCACAGTAGGGTCTGAGTCGAAAAGGCCGACTATGGCCGCAATGGGATCGTCCCAAAAATCGCATCCGGGTTGGCGATGTAAACGTAGTCGCAGCCCTTCTCCTCGATGAGCCAGCGAACCTATGTTGATGCCCGCCAAATACCCGCCGTTCACCTAACTCTTGATGTAGTGAATCTTCGGGCTGGAGAAATCCCCAGCGAAGTCGTCCGAAGCAGCATCGTCCGCCACGCAGACGTAATCCACGTTCGGGAACGTCGCCGCACGCTCCGCGAGAGCAAGCGTCAAGTCGTGCGATTTGTAGTTCAGGATCACGATTCCGTTGGCGGAGCACGTCATATGCGACCACCTCGGTAATAATCCGAGAACTGCTCGTCATGTTTCGGCACACGGCAATCATGCAGCCCCACCACACGGTTCCTTTGCGGCGGGATCCCGATTGAGAAAACCATGTATGCTGTAGGCAATCCTGTACTCCGCGCTGCCGAGGGCCGTGCAGAGGCGGAGGAGCGCAAGCCCAACCGGCCCAGCAAGCCGGAACCTCTCGAAATAGAGGACGATTGAGCGATGGTCTCTCTCGAAGGTGTCGACACTCGAGAAACGCCCACGAGCGTGATCGTGCACGTATGTCGCATCGCAGACAACGGCCTCCCTGAGGCCCGCTAGTTCGACCTGCTTGCCGAGGATGCGTTCCTCGCCATAGAGAAATGTACTCTCATCGAGGTACCCATTGTCGACGAGGAAGCTTGAGCGCATCCCGAGGAAAGCGCCGGGGACGGCGTCAACATAGACGAACCCCCCACCAGCGACCTTATCGTTCTGGGCAGCCAGTCTGCGTCGTTCGGCGCGTCTCCGCGATACGGCGAAGCAAAAGCCAATCGCGTCCTGAAGGCTCGGCAGGTCGTACCACTGCATGACTCGTGCCCCGTCATGGCCGAAGCGCCGCGTGGCAGCGACGGCTACGCATGGGTCGCTGTGGAGAACCTCGGAGACGGCCGAAATCGCATCGTCTCCGAACTCCACATCCGGATTTGCGATAAAGACATATTCGCAGCAGCGCTCTTCAACGAGCCAACGGAGGCCAATGTTGTTCCCGGCGGAGTAGCCACCGTTCTCTCGGCTCTTTATGTAATGGATATTCGATTCCGAAAACTCTCCATCGAAATGGTCGCCCGACGCATTGTCGACAACGCAAACAAAATCGACGCTCGGCAAGCTAGCAGTACGCTTTGCAAGCGCAAGAGTCAAATCATGCGAGTTGTAGTTCAATATAACTACGCCGACAGTTGGTTTCGACACTCAATCACCACCTTAATAATAGTTAGGAGAGCTGTAAGCCGCTAACAAAGAAGAACGCCGCATGTAAGCGACGAGGCGCTCCTCCCAGTCGGGCATGTGGAAGCCGACCGACTCGAGCCTGGAAAGGTCGAGCGCGGAGTGGACCGGGCGCGGGGCCACGGGGCCCTCGGCGCCGGCGTAGTAGTCGGCGGTCGATACCGGCACGACCTTGTCCCCGTTGCCGTTGGCGGCCTCGAAGACGGC
>JABLTK010056369.1_pt1 | contig 10403 bp, 13 predicted proteins | sample 7160131 | NCBI WGS metagenome assembly JABLTK01 (sample SAMN14651221, study PRJNA627086) | human gut metagenome | isolation source: feces | host: Homo sapiens
CGGGGGCAGCTTCGGCGGCGGTCGCAGTTCGGGCGGCGGCGCGGGGCGCGGCCGGCATTGACGGCTCACCTGTTATTTCGAAATAAATCCTTGTAATATTTGTGAAAATCAATAGGATTTTCATGAAAATAGTGGTATAATACCAATGGATATAGAGTCGTTCAAAAACGGCTATAAATAATTGATAACGGAGGATACCATCATGCTGAACAAAGCGGTACGTATTCATGCTGCAAACGATCTGCGGCTCGACACCTTCGAACTGCCGGAGATCAAGGAAAACGAAATCCTCGTAAAAATCATTTCGGACTCCATCTGCATGTCCAGCTACAAGGCGACCATTCAGGGAACGGCGCATAAGCGTATTCCGGAAAACATCGCGGAACATCCCACCATCATCGGTCATGAATTCTGCGGCGTGATCGAAAAGGTCGGCGCAAAGTGGGCGGATCAGTTCAAGGCCGGCGAAAAGTTTGCCATTCAGCCCGCGTTCGGCTATCATGGCACGATGTACGCGCCCGGCTATTCCTTCGAATTCTGCGGCGGCGATACCCAGTATGCGGTACTGATGCCCGAAGTGATGGAATGCCATGGCCTGCTGGAATACAAGGCGGATGAATTCTTCTATGGTTCTCTGGCGGAGCCGCTCAGCTGCATCATCGGCACCTTCCATGCGATGTATCATACCAAGCCCGGCAGTTATGTGCATGAAATGGGCATCGTTGAAGGCGGCAACATGGCGATTCTGGCGGGCGCGGGCCCGATGGGTCTGGGTGCGATCGATTACGCCATCCATTGCGATCGCAAGCCCGGCATGCTGGTGGTTACCGATATCGATCAGGCGCGCCTGGATCGCGCGGCTTCCATCTATACCGTGGAAGAAGCGGCGAAGAACGGCGTAAAGCTGGTCTATGCAAATACGAAGGAAAATGCGGTGGAAACCCTGATGGGTCTGACCGACGGCAAGGGCTACAACGATGTTCTGGTATTCGCGCCCGTTCCCGCTGTAATTGAACAGGCGGATGCGATTCTGGGCTTCGATGGCTGCCTGAACTTCTTCGCCGGTCCCACCAATCCGAAGCTTTCTGCGATGTTCAACTTCTACGAGGTACATTACGGAGCGCACCACGTGGTCGGCACCTCCGGCGGCAACACCGATGATATGATCGAAGCGCTGAAGATGTTCTCCGAAGGCAAGCTGAAGCCCGCCGGCATGATCACCCACGTTGGCGGTCTGAATGCGGTTATCGACACCACCATGAATCTGCCCAAGATTCCCGGCGGCAAGAAGCTGATCTACACCCACGTCAATATGGAACTGACCGCGATCGATGATTTCGCCAAGAAGGGCGAAACCGATCCCTTCTTCAAGGATCTGGCGGAAATCTGCGCGCGCTACAACAACCTGTGGAACGGCGAAGCGGAGAAGTATCTGCTGGCGCACGCAAAGGAAATCTAATTATCTTATCCTGACAGAGTTTGTCAACAGACTGACAGACGCTGAGAAACGCCGCAAGGCAAGGAAACACGGGCTGCAAAAGAGGGCGCATACACGGACGTATGTAACCGATTTTGCAGCCCGTGTTGACGATGGAAGCAGAAATTTTTACTTCGTTAGAAGTGTTTCAGAAGATTTCTGCGGTTGCGGCGTTTGTCAGTGATCTGAGGGCGGCTGCGTTGCAGCCGCCTTTTTGCGCGCATAACCCCGCGAAAAATCGCCATAATTAACAGAAATACCTTGACATTATGAGTGTCGGGTTCTATAATATGAAATCGAAAACGAATTTCAAAATAGAATTCAGGAGTATTCATGCGTAGTATTCGATTGCTTTCCGTGCTGCTGATTGCGGCGCTGCTGATGGCCTGCGGCATTGCCGCGGCGGAAGCGGAAGAAAACATCCGCATCGTGTGCACATCGTTCCCGTGCTATGATTTTGCGCGCGCGGTCGGCAGTGCGGGCGATGAAATTCGCCTGTTGATTCGCCCCGGCACGGAGGTGCACGCCTACGAGCCCACCTCTGGCGATATCATGGCGATCGCGGAATGCGATCTGTTCATCTGCATCGGCGGCGAAAGCGATGCGTGGGCGGATGATATTCTGGAAAGCTTTGATGGGGACGCGCCGCAGGTGCTGCGCCTGATCGATTGCGTAGATCCCATCGAGGAGGAAGAACAGGTGCACATGACGCACGCGGGCGCGCACGCAAAGGACGAAACAGAATATGATGAGCATATCTGGACGTCCCCCGCGAACGCCGCGCGAATGGTGTCCGCCGTGGAACGCGCGATGCGCGGCATAAGCGATAACGAAGCTTACGCTGAAAACGCGCAGGCGTACATCGCCGCCATCGAACAGGTGGACGCGCACATTTCCGAAATCGTGCAGAACGCCGCGCGGCGCGAAATGATCTTTGCGGACCGATTTCCGTTCATCTATTTTACGCGGCAGTACGGGCTTACCTATTATGCGGCGTTTCCATCCTGCGCAGCGGAGAGCGAACCCAGCGCAAAGACGCTGGCGTTTCTGATCGATCGCGTGAAGGAGGATCATATTCCCGCGATCTATACCATTGAAATGAGCAATCAGCGCACCGCAAAGACGATAGCCGAAGAAACCGGCGCGGAGATTCTGACCTTCTATTCGGGTCAGACGGTGACGGAGGCGGATTTTTCCGCGGGCGAAACGTATGTCACGCTGATGTGGAAAAATGCGGATGCGCTCGAAAAGGGGTTGAACTGAATTGCGCGGCGAATACAATACCCGCCAGAAGCGGGAGATGTTTGCGTTTTTGAAGAACCATCACATGGAGCATTATTCCGTGGATGATCTGGTATTCGAATTGAACCAGCAGGGCGAAAAAATCGGAAGAACTACGGCGTATCGCTATCTGGAACTGCTGGCGGAGCAGGGTAGCGTGCGAAAGTATTTAAATGCGCAGGGCATAACGCAGTATCAGCACGTGGGCGATGCGTGCGAATGCAGCGCGCACTTTCATATGATGTGCAAAAAGTGCGGAAGGCTTCTGCACGTGAACTGCGATCTGATGCAGAGCATGGCGGAGCATATCCGGTCGGAACACGGCTTTACGCTGGATCCCGGCGAAACGATATTGGTTGGCGTCTGCGATCGATGCGCGGGCGATGAAAGGGGAGGCGAAGCGCATGGCACTGATCACGCTGAAAGATGTCACTATTGCGTTTGAGGGCGTTTCCGCGGTGGAAGGCGCTTCCTTTTCCGTGGAGCGCGGCGATTATCTGGTGATGATCGGCGAAAACGGATCGGGCAAGAGCACGCTGATTCGCGCGATGCTCGGCCTAGTGCATCCGGAACGCGGAAGCGTGTCCTACGGCGATGGCCTGCGCAAAAATCAGATCGGCTATCTGCCGCAGCAGACCGCCGCGCAGCGCGATTTTCCCGCATCGGTGGAGGAGGTTGTGCTGTCCGGATGCGCGAATCGAATCGGAAAGTTCCATTTCTTCTATCAGAAGCGCCACATCGAAATGGCGCGCGAAAAGATGGCGCTGCTGGACATTCTGCCGCTCCGGCAGAAATCCTATCGCACGCTTTCGGGCGGACAGCAGCAGCGCACGCTGCTGGCGCGCGCGCTGTGCGCAACGGATTCGATCCTGCTGCTGGATGAGCCGGTAACCGGTCTGGATCCGGCGACCACCGATGAATTGTACGCGCTGATTCGCCGCCTGAACCGCGAATGCGGTGTGGCGATCGTGATGGTATCGCATGATCTGCACGGCGCGATGCAGGATGCAAATAAGGTGCTGATGGTAGATCGCGGCGTAAGCTTTTACGGCACGTCGGACGAATACAGAAAGATATGCGCAGGTGAGAGGACATGAGCCGTTTTTTAGAAGCACTGATCGCGAAGAAATCTGCGGGCGGCAGGGGAAGGCGCGCCGCCTGCATCGCGCTTGCGCTGATCTGCCTTGCCGCGTTATTGCTGATCGTATTCAGATTCCGCGAATTTCTGGCGGTGATTTCGGAAGCCGGTCGGTATCTGAATTATAAATTCATGCAGCGCGCGCTGATCGCGGGCGTACTGGTGGCGCTGTGCGCGGCGCTGCTGGGCGTAACGCTGGTGTTGAAGCGCTATTCGATGATCGGCGACGGGCTATCGCACGTGGGATTCGGCGCATTGTCCATCGCGGCTTCGCTGGGCTTTGTCACGGCGGAATCGCTGCCCGCTTTTCTGCCGGAGGGTCTGCGCGCGGGCATTGCGAATCTGTGCAGCGTCATCGCGAATTCGCCGATGCCGTTTACGCTGGTGATCGTGATCGCGCTCGCATTCTGGGTGCTGCGCATCAGCAGCGGGCATATGCGCGGGGACGCCGCCATTGCGATGCTTTCCACGGTGGCGCTGGCGGTCGGCGTGATGGTCACATCGCTCACCAGCGGTATGAACGTGGATGTGATGAATTATATGTTCGGCAGCATCCTGGCGATGGGGGAAAGCGATGTAATCATATCGGTGGTTCTGTCGGTCATCGTGCTTGCGCTGTTCGTATTGTTCTGCAACCGAATCTTCGCGGTTACGTTTGATGAACCATTCGCGCGCGCCACGGGCACGCCGGTGAATATGTACAATATGCTCATCGCCGTGCTGACCGCCGTAACGGTGGTGCTGGGCATGCGCATGATGGGCACGATGCTGATCTCCAGCCTGATCATCTTTCCGGCGCTTACGTCGATGCGCGTGTTTTCGCGATTCAAATCGGTGCTCGTATCCTCCGCCATCGTATCGGTTGTATGCTTCGTGATCGGCATTATGTTATCCTGCGCATGGGAAATTCCGGCGGGCGCGGCGATCGTGCTGGCGAACTTCTGCGCGTTTATCCTGTTTGCACTGGTGGGCAGAATCCGCGCATAGAAAAATTAACAGCGAAAAGCCTTGTATTTCCAGATGGAACGTAGTATACTATTTCTGTAAGCAGAAGCGACCACTTCTCACCCTGCGTGAACAATGCAGCGGTTCGATGGAAATCAGGCTCGATATGGGCATTTGAAGAGTGGCGCTTTGCGCTGCTCTTTTTCATTACCCGAACTTTGTATAGGAGGTGCATCCACATTAACGATCTCATGATCAACGAGGAGATCCGCGATCGCGAGGTTCGCGTCGTAGATCAGAACGGTGAACAGCTTGGCGTTATGCCAATCCGGCAGGCGCTGGAAATGGCAGAGGAGCAACAGCTTGATCTGGTAAAAATTGCGCCGCAGGCGAAACCGCCGGTGTGCAAGATAATGGATTATGGAAAGTATCGCTTCGAACAATCCAAGCGTGAACGTGAAATCCGCAAGAATCAGAAGGTCATTGAAGTAAAAGAGGTGCGCCTTTCCGCTACCATCGAAGATCACGATGTGGACGTTCGCGTGAAGAACGCCGTGAAATTCCTGAAGGACGGAAACAAGGTCAAGGTAACCATCCGCTTCCGCGGACGACAGATTACGCATTCCGAAATCGGCCGCGAGGTTATGCAAGATTTCGCTGAACGAATCAAGGACTACGGCACAGTCGATAAGGGCCCGATGATTGAAGGCCGCAATATGTCGATGTTTGTCAGCCCCAAGGATGCGAACTAACGAGAGGAGGATTCCCAAATGCCCAAACAGAAAACGCACAAGGGCGCTCAGAAGCGCTTCGATTTGACCAAGAGCGGCAAGGTAAAGCATGCTCAGGCGTTCAAGCGTCATATCCTGACCAAGAAGCCCACCAAGCGTACCCGTAACCTGCGCAAGGCCGAGTACCTGACCACCACCGAAGGCAAGACGATGAAGAAGCTCATCCCGTACAAGTAAGGAGGCGAATCAAGAATGGCAAGAGTAAAGCGTGCAGTTAACGCACTTAAAAAGCGTCGTAAAGTGATGAAGCTCGCCAAGGGTTACTTTGGCGCGAAGAGCAAGCAGTATCGTGCAGCCAGCGAACAGGTTCGCCGTTCTCTGCGTTATGCATACATCGGCCGTAAGCTGAAGAAGCGCGAGTATCGCCGTCTGTGGATCGCCCGTATCAACGCGGCTGCCCGCATCAACGGTCTGTCCTACTCCAAGCTGATCAACGGCCTGAAGGTCGCCGGTATCGATATCAACCGCAAGGTACTGTCTGAACTGGCCATTTCCGAGCCTGCCGCTTTCGCAGCACTGGCGCAGAAGGCAAAGGAAGCAAGCAAGTAATTTGCATCGCTTTGAACCGCCGCATGAGGTAAAAACGACCTCTGCGGCGGTTTCTTTCGATAAGCACGTTCAGAACCATATCAAAGGAGATATTTTGTGCCATGAAGGGTATCGCAATCTATCATTCGCCGGTGGGTGATATTCAGCTGGAATATGAAAACGGCGCGGTCACAGGGCTGAAAAACGCCGATGCGGATGTTCATGCGGATGCGCCGAACGAACTTACGAACACCGTGTTTCGCCAGTTGGACGAATACTTTGCCGGAACGCGCAGAATATTTGATTTTCCGTACCGGCTCAATGGAACGCCCTTTCAGAAAAAGGTTTGGGCGGCGCTTTGTGAAATTCCCTATGGGGAAACGCGCAGCTATAAGGATATCGCGGAGGCTGTGGGCAGTCCGAAGGCGTTTCGCGCGGTCGGCATGGCGAACCATGCAAATCCCATATTCATCGCCGTACCCTGTCACCGCGTGATCGGGGCGGGCGGCGCGCTCGTGGGCTACGGCGGCGGGCTGGAAATGAAAAAAGCGCTGCTGGAGTTGGAAAAAGCCCATGAGAACTAGCGATTTTTACAGAAGTCACTTTAATCGCGCCCTTTGAAAACCGACAGGAATTGACATATTGATGATTTCGGGTATAATGAATATAAGGTATCAATATACATTGAATTTACTGCGGCGGAGAGGCGTTTAATGAGCAATTTCACATTTCATCCAACCGAAATTCCGGGCGTATACATCATCGATGTAAAAAGCTACGGCGATCGGCGCGGCTATTTTATGGAAACCTATAAGGAAAGCGATTTTCGCGAGGCAGGATTGAATTATACGTTCGTACAGGACAATCAGTCCGCCAGCCGAAAGGGCGTGCTGCGCGGCCTGCACTTTCAAAAACAGCATCCGCAGGCGAAACTGGTGCGCGTGCTGCGCGGCGAGGTATTCGATGTGGCGGTTGATCTGCGCGCCGGAAGCGCGACCTACGGAAAATGGGTGGGCGCGCTGCTGTCCGGCGAAAATCACCGGCAGCTGATGATCCCGCGGGGGTTTGCGCACGGCTTTGTCGTGGTTTCGGAAAGCGCGGAATTTGCCTACAAATGCGATGATTTCTATCATCCGGAGGACGAGGGCGGAATCATGTGGAATGATCCCGTGATCGGTATCGAATGGCCGGATGTGGGGGAGATTCTGCTCAGCGAAAAGGATCAGCATCATCCGTCGCTCGCAGAGGCGAATATTACATTCTGATTTCCGGAGGTAAATATGAAGCTACTCGTAACCGGCGGCGCCGGATTCATCGGCTCCAATTTCATCTATCTTTTGCAGGAAATACGTCCGGATTGGCGCGTGGTGTGCGTGGATGCGCTGACGTATGCCGCAAATATCCATACGCTGCGCGATGCGATGGAAAATCCGAATTTCACCTTCTACAGGGAGGATATTCGAAATCGGAATGGCATATTTGAAATCTTTGAACGCGAACATCCGGATATCGTAGTGAATTTTGCGGCGGAATCCCATGTGGATCGTTCGATTGAAAATCCGGCGATTTTTCTGGAAACCAATATATTGGGCACAGCGGTGATGATGGATGCATGCCGCCATTTCGGCGTGCAGCGCTTTCATCAGGTCGGAACGGACGAGGTTTACGGCGATCTGCCGCTGGATCGGCCGGATCTGTTCTTCCATGAGGATACGCCGATTCATTCCTCCAGCCCCTACAGCACGTCCAAGGCTTCTGCGGATCTGCTGGCGCTGGCGTATTATCGAACGTACGATCTTCCGGTTACGGTTTCGCGCTGTTCCAACAATTACGGGCCGTATCAGTTTCCGGAAAAGCTGATTCCGCTGATGATCAACAACGCGCGGCGCGATCAGCCGCTGCCGGTGTATGGACAGGGGCTGAACGTGCGTGATTGGCTGTATGTGCGCGATCACTGCCTGGGCATTCTGGCAGTGCTGGAAAAGGGGCGCGTGGGCGAGGTTTACAATCTCGGCGGTCACAATGAACGGGCGAATATCGATGTCGTGCGGATTATCCTGCGCGAGCTCGGCAAGCCGGAAAGTCTGATTCACTATGTGGCGGATCGCAAGGGACACGATCAGCGCTATGCGATCGATCCATCTAAGGCCAATGCGGAATTGGGCTGGCAGCCGACCACGATGTTTGAGGACGGCATCCGGCGCACCATCCAATGGTATGCGAATCATACCGATTGGCTGGATGAATGCACCTCCGGCGAATACAGAACCTACTACGAAAAGATGTATCAGAACCGCACGTGAACGCGGCACAGGCCGCAGAAGGGATACATATGAAGGGGATTATTCTGGCAGGCGGCTCCGGCACGCGCCTGTATCCGCTTACCATGGTGGCTTCCAAACAGCTGCTGCCCGTATATGATAAGCCCATGATCTATTATCCGCTGTCTACGCTGATGCTGGCGGGCATACGCGATATCCTGATCATTTCCACGCCCACGGATATTCAAAGGTTTGAAGATCTGCTGGGCGATGGAAGCCAGTTCGGCATATCGCTGACCTACCGGGTGCAGCCATCGCCGGACGGATTGGCGCAGGCGTTTATCATCGGTGAAGAATTTCTGGGCGAAGAAGCGGGCGCAATGATTCTGGGCGATAATATTTTCTACGGAAGCGGATTTGACGATGATCTGCGCCGTGCGGCGCAGTCCGCCGAAAACGGGCGCGCGACGATATTCGGTTATGAGGTGAAGGATCCGCAGCGCTTCGGCATCGTAGAATTTGACGCGAACGGGCGGGTGCTGTCGGTGGAAGAAAAGCCGGAAAACCCGAAGAGCAATTATTGCATCACCGGGTTGTATTTCTATCCTTCCGGTGTATCGAAGCTGGCAAAGCAGGTAAAACCCTCCGCGCGCGGCGAGTTGGAAATTACTACGCTGAACAATATGTATCTGCAGCGGGGTTTGCTCGATGTGCAGCTGCTGGGCCGCGGCTTTGCGTGGCTGGATACGGGCACGATGGACAGCCTGCTGGAAGCGGCTTCCTATGTGCAGATCGTGCAGCGCATTCAGAATATCGTGATTTCCGCGCCTGAGGAAATCGCCTATCGCTATCGTTGGATCGATCATGCAATGCTGCGCCAATCGGCGGAGCGCTATGGAAAATCGCCCTACGGCGCGCATCTGAAAGCGGTTGCCGACGGCAAAAAATAGGATTCATTCTTTTCTGGAGGAAGTATGCTGTACCTGATTCTTTCCATATTGCTGAGCGCGCTGATCGCAATAATCATGCGCTGCAGCGAACGCTATACGAAAAACGGCAATGGAATGCTCATTTTTAATTATGTCATGTGCATCGCGCTTTCTGCGTGCTTTACGCGCTTTTCGTTTGGCGAGGGCTTCGGCTTTGCCGCGGGCGTGGGCGCGCTGAACGGCGTATTGTTCCTGTCCGTATTCATGCTGCTGAAATGGAATATTTCCAGAAACGGCGTGATTCTGCCGTCCACGTTCCAGCGGCTGGGCGTGATTATCCCGACGATTCTATCTATCGCGGTGTTCGGCGAAAAGCCGAATGTGTTTAAGGTGATCGGTTTTCTGATTACGATCGCCGCCATCGTATTTATGAACGGCGGCGGGGAGCGCGGGCATGATCGCAGCTACCTCGGCCTGATCGCGATGCTGTGCATTGCCGGCATTACCGATGCGTTCGCCAAGGTGTACGAGCATTGGGGCAATCCGGAAATGAGCGGCATGTATCTGTTCGTTACGTTCTGCGTGGCGTTTATCGTACTGTCGATCATCATGCTGGTGCGCCATGAACGCATCGATAAATGGTGCGTGGTTTTCGGATTGATGGTGGGCGTGCCGAATTTTTTCAGCGCGCGCTGTCTACTGAATGCCCTTGCGGAATTGCCCGCGCTGATCGTATATCCCACCTATGCCATTTCGATCCTCGCCGTGCTGGCGATTGCCGGAATCGTGCTGTTCCATGAAAAGCTGTCGAAACGGCAATGGATTTCGCTCGGCGGAATTGCGGCGGCGCTGGTGCTGCTGAACATCTGAATTGATTTACGAATGAAGCTATCCAGTCTATATACGAAAGTGAGATGGAGGTTCTATGAAGCCTGGTACTGCAAATATGTGGCGCGTGGTCTATATTGCGCATACACAGCAATCCGCCGATGCGGTCGAGCGGGTATTACAGCAGGAGGGCTTTCTGGTCGATAAACGCGCGATGTCCGTTTC
>JABLTK010121213.1_pt1 | contig 10403 bp, 4 predicted proteins | sample 7160131 | NCBI WGS metagenome assembly JABLTK01 (sample SAMN14651221, study PRJNA627086) | human gut metagenome | isolation source: feces | host: Homo sapiens
CAGCGCCGGGGTTCATAAGGAGACGGTAGGAAGCTGGGAGAAGCGCTTATTCTGAAACACGAAGGTTCGAGAGAACACGCTTTCAGGGGTTTTCGGAGCCGGAGTAATCCGAAACGGAAACTGGCGCATTTTTCCGTGAAAGAAGAGTTTGCTGAGAAACGGCAGATTCATTTGCCGCAATCATCTGAATAGAGTCCATAAGGCCGCCGGGCAGGGAAGAAGAATTCCTACCCGGTGGCTGCTTTGTGCATGCTTGGTATGAGTGACAACGAAAAGGTGCAAGTCCACAACGCGCTCGGCAGCAGGAAGCGTTACTTGAACGGCAAGAGCCTCTATCGTGAGGCGGAATCTGAAGAAAGCCGGATGTCGGCAAGATTGCTGCCTGCGGGTGCGTGGGGAAGAACGGTTTTTTTAGCGTGCCGTACGCCAAAAACTCATAATGCTATGCTATACTTACATTGGATATTTATTGAAGGATGAATGGTGCATGCCTGAAAATGAATTTGTGATTCAGACGGAGAATCTGACCTATCGCTACGAGGGCGCGGACAGGGACGCGGTAAAGGGCGTGAGTCTGTCGGTGCGGCGGGGCGAGTTTCTGGCCGTGCTGGGACGCAACGGCAGCGGAAAGTCCACGCTGGGCAAGCTTCTGAACGCGCTGATCGCGCCGACGGAGGGCTCCGTGTGCGTGTGCGGCATTCGTCCGGACACGGAGGACAACACGTTTCTGATTCGCCAGAAGTGCGGCATGGTGTTCCAGAACCCGGACAACCAGACCGTGGCGACGATCGTGGAGGAGGACGTGGCGTTCGGGCCGGAAAATCTGGGCGTCGCGCCGGAGGAGATTCGCGCGCGCGTGGACTGGGCGCTGGAGAAGGTGGGCATGACGGCGTTTCGCCGCACGGCGCCCAGCATGCTGTCCGGCGGGCAGAAGCAGCGCGTGGCCATTGCGGGCGTGATCGCCATGAAGCCGGAGATCATTGTGTTCGACGAATCCACCAGCATGCTCGACCCGGCGGGGCGATTGGAGGTTATGGAAACCGCCAAAGCGCTGAACCGCGAAAACGGCGTGACCGTCGTGTGGATTACGCATTTTATGGACGAGGCGGCGCAGGCTTCGCGGCTGATCGTCGTGGACGACGGCGAAATTCGGCTGGACGGCGCGCCGCGGCAGGTGTTTTCGCGCGTGAAGGAAATTCAGTCTTACGGGCTGGAAGCGCCGGACATGACGGTGCTGGCGGCCATGCTGCGCGAGCGGGGGCTGAACGTATCCGGGGAAATTCTCACCGTTGAGGAAATGGAAGTGGAACTGTGCCGATTGAGGTCAAGCATCTGACGCATATTTACGCGCCGGGCACGCCGTTTGAGTCCCGCGCGGTGGACGACGTATCCTTTACCGTGAACGACGGCGACTTTGTCGGCCTGATCGGGCACACCGGCTCCGGAAAGAGCACGCTGATTCAGCATCTGAACGCGCTTCTCAAGCCGGCGGGCGGGCAGGTGCTCGTGGACGGAGAGGACATCCATCAGCCGGGGCGCAGTCTTTCCGCGCGTCTGAAGGTCGGGCTGGTGTTTCAGTATCCGGAATATCAGCTGTTTGAGGAGACCGTGCGCAAAGACGTGGGCTTCGGCCCGCGCAATCTGGGGCTTTCCGACGCGGAGGTCGATGCGCGCGTTTCCGAGGCGCTCCGGCGCGTGGGGCTTTCGGAGGGAGACTGGGAGAAGTCGCCGTTCGAATTTTTTGCCAGTCCCTATGAGGGCAGGAGGACGCGTCAGCGTTCCTCTGCCCTCATGGGGACACCCCCTGTTGCGACAGGAAGGCAACGTATCCGTTTTACACACATCGGCAGAATGCTTCTTATGGTGCATTTAATCAGGAGTATAACATCCAACATTATCCCATGCCGAAAGAAATACCAGCGAAGTCCCCTTCTCCTATGCGTCGCCAAAGCCTCCGTCAACCGGAGCGAAAACAGAACCGCGTAGTCTAAAATCCCATTCCTCCCATACATCGAAAAAGCTCCCCCGGCACGGAACGTTAAGTTCCGCATCGGAGGAGCCCATTGGCTTATCAGTACGCCTCGTGCACGTCCACGTCGGAGTACCGCTTCATGCCGGTACCAGCGGGGATGAGCTTGCCGAGGATGACGTTTTCCTTCAGGCCGAGCAGCGGATCGGTCTTGCCCTTGATCGCGGCTTCAGTCAGCACGCGCGTCGTCTCCTGGAAGGACGCGGCGGACAGGAAGGACTCGGTGGCCAGCGCGGCCTTGGTGATGCCCAGCAGGATGCGCTTTGCGGTGGCGGGACGTCCGCCCTCTTCCATCACGCGACGGTTCTCCTGCTCGAAGGTGAAGATATCCACCAGCGAGCCGGGCAGCAGGTTGGTATCGTTGGCGTCCTCCACCTTGACCTTGCGGAGCATCTGACGAACGATAACCTCGATGTGCTTATCGGAAATTTCAACGCCCTGACGGCGGTATACCGACTGCACTTCGCGAACCTGATAGTCCTGCACGGCGCGGATGCCGAGGATGCGGAGCAGGTCGTGCGGGTTGATGGAGCCTTCGATCAGCTCGTCGCCGGCGCTCACGTGGTCGCCCTCGGAGACCTTGAGCTTGCTGCCGTAGTTGATCGGATACTTCTTGGTTTCGCCCTCGCCGTCGTCGGAGGTGATGATCAGCTCGCGGCGCTTCTTGCTGTCCTGCGACATGCGCACGATACCGCTGATTTCCGCCAGCGTGGCTTCCCTCTTGGGCTTTCTGGCTTCGAAGAGCTCTTCGACGCGGGGAAGACCCTGGGTAATGTCCTCGCCGGTCGCAACGCCGCCGGTGTGGAAGGTACGCATGGTAAGCTGCGTGCCAGGCTCGCCGATGGACTGCGCGGCGATGATGCCGACCGCTTCGCCCACATCGACCAGACGGCCGTGCGCCATGTTCGCGCCGTAGCAGCGCGCGCAGATGCCGTTCTCGCACTGGCAGGTCAGAACCGAACGGATCATGACCTCTTCGATGCCGGCCGCGGTGATCTTCTTGGCCTGATCATGGGTGATCAGCTCGTTCTGCGCCACAATCAGCTCGCCGGTCGTGGGATTGTACACGTCCTCGGCGGCCACGCGGCCGCGGACGCGCTCCTCGAGCTTCTCGATGCTCTCGCCGTCCGCCGTGATGTCGCGCACCTTCTGGCCGCGGATGTTCTCGCCGCGGCGCTCGAAGCAGTCGATCTCGCGGATGATGATCTCCTGAGACACGTCCACCAGACGGCGGGTCATGTAACCGGAGTCGGCGGTACGCAGAGCGGTATCGGCCAGAGATTTACGGGAGCCGTGGGATGACAGGAAGAATTCCAGAACGCCCAGACCCTCGCGGAAGTTCGCCTTGATCGGCAGCTCGATGATCTTTCCGGACGGAGACGCCATCAGACCGCGCATACCGGCCAGCTGACGAATCTGGTTGGTAGAACCACGGGCGCCGGAATCGGCCATCATGTTGATGGGGTTGAACTTGTCGAGGCTCTTCATAACCTCGGCGGTAACCTCGTTGGTAGCCTTCTCCCACAGCTCGGTCACGTTGGTGTAGCGCTCATTCTCGCTCAGACGGCCGCGCCGGAACTGGCGCTCGATCTCGTGTACCTTCTGCTCGGTCTCAGCCAGAATCGTCTTCTTCGCGGCGGGCACCTTGATGTCGGCCACGGAAACGGTGACGGCGCCGATGGTGGAATACTTGAAGCCCATGGCCTTCACTCGGTCGAGCATCTGGCTTGTGACGGTCACGCCGTGCACGCGGTAGCAGTCGTCAACGATCTTGCCCAGCTGTTTCTTGCCCACGACCTCGTCGATTTCCAGACGGAACATATCGTCGATGGTCTCGCGGGGCTGACGGCCCAGATCCTGCGGAATGGCCTCGTTGAAGATCACGCGGCCGATGGTGGTCTTGACGATGCGGCTGTAGGTCACGCCGTCGATCTCGCGGGTCATGCGGATGTTGCAGACCGCCTGCAGATCGAGCTCCTTGCAGTCGTAGGCCATCTTGGCTTCGTTCACGTCGGTAAAGTACTTGCCCTCGCCCTTCGCGCCCTCGCGGATGATGGTCAGATAGTAGCAGCCCATAACCATGTCCTGCGTCGGGCAGACGACGGGCTTGCCGTCGGCGGGCTTGAGGATGTTGTTAGCGGCGAGCATCAGGAAGCGGGCCTCGGCCTGCGCCTCCATGCTCAGCGGCACGTGGATAGCCATCTGGTCGCCGTCGAAGTCGGCGTTGAAGGCGGTGCAGCACAGCGGGTGCAGCTTCAGCGCCTTGCCTTCCACCAGCACCGGCTCAAACGCCTGAATGCCCAGGCGGTGCAGCGTCGGCGCGCGGTTCAGCATGACCGGATGATCCTTGATCACGCCTTCGAGCACGTCCCACACCTCGGGACGCAGACGCTCGACGTACTTCTTGGCGGTCTTTACGTTGGCAGCCAGACCCAGATTGACCAGCCGCTCGATGACGAAGGGCTTGAACAGCTCCAGCGCCATCTCCTTGGGCAGACCGCACTGATACATCTTGAGGTTCGGGCCTACGACGATAACGCTTCGGCCGGAATAGTCGACGCGCTTGCCCAGCAGGTTCTGACGGAAGCGCCCCTGCTTGCCGCGCAGCAGGTCGGACAGGCTCTTCAGCTGACGTCCGCCCGCGCCGGTCACGGCGCGTCCGCGGCGGCCGTTGTCAATCAGCGCGTCAACGGCTTCCTGAAGCATGCGCTTTTCGTTTCGCACGATGATGTCCGGTGCGCCCATCTCAAGCATTCTCTTGAGACGGTTGTTGCGGTTGATCACGCGGCGATACAGATCGTTGAGGTCGGCGGTGGCGAAGCGGCCGCCGTCCAGCTGAACCATGGGGCGCAGCTCCGGCGGAATGACCGGCACCACGTCCAGAATCATCCACTCGGGCTTGTTGCCGCTCTTGCGGAACGCTTCGACGACCTCCAGACGCTTCACCAGCTGCTGGCGCTTCTGACCCTCGGTCTCGCGGGAGGTTTCCCTGCGGGACAGCGTGGCAAACTCGGCCTTGAGCTCCTCGGCCAGCTGATCCAGATCGATCTCGCGCAGCATTTCGCGCACGGCTTCGGCACCGATGCCCACGCGGAACGCGGCCTCGCCGGTTTCTCTGTCCCTGGGATATTCCTGCAGCTTGCGCTGATACTCGGCTTCGGTGAGCAGCTGATGCTTCTCCAGCGTCGTCTCGCCGGGATCGAGCACGATGTAGGCCGCGAAATACAGCACCTGCTCCAGCGCGCGGGGGCTGATCTTCAGAAGGGTGCCCATGCGGGACGGGATTCCCTTGAAGTACCAGATGTGGCTGACCGGCGCGGCCAGCTCGATATGACCCATGCGCTCGCGGCGAACCTTGGCCTTGGTGACCTCGACGCCGCACTTGTCGCACACAACGCCCTTATAGCGCGTGCGCTTGTATTTTCCGCAGTTGCACTCCCAGTCCTTGGTGGGCCCGAAGATGCGCTCGCAGAACAGACCGTCGCGCTCCGGCTTGAGCGTGCGGTAATTGATGGTTTCGGCCTTTTCTACCTCTCCGTGCGACCATTCGCGGATCTTTTCGGGAGACGCGAGATGGATCTGAATGGAATCGAGATTCGTCAGTTCAAACAAGAGATGTCCTCTCCCTTCTCAAACGCGCGCGCGGTATCCGTGGAGTGACCGCGCGCAATCGGCACTCGTCATGCGTGGGGCGCTGATGCCGCCCTTATTCGTCGCCCAGATCGTCGATATCGTCCAGGCCGTCGTCCAGATCCAGATTCTCAAAGTCGAAATCTTCGGCGGAGGCGTCCTCCTCGCCCTCGTCGAAGGAGGCGATGGCGGCGGTGAGCTCGTCCTTGAACTCGCTTTCCGGCGCAAGGTCTTCGTCCTCCAGCTCGCGGATGATGATCTCCTGCTTGTCGGTGGAGAGCACCTTGATATCCAGCGCCAGCGACTGAAGCTCCTTGATCAATACCTTGAACGATTCCGGCACGCCCGGATCGGGGATGTTTTCGCCCTTCACGATGGCTTCATAGGTCTTCACACGGCCGACGACGTCGTCGGACTTGACGGTGAGGATCTCCTGAAGCACATGGCTCGCGCCGTAGGCCTCCAGCGCCCAGACCTCCATTTCGCCGAAGCGCTGACCGCCGAACTGCGCCTTGCCGCCCAGAGGCTGCTGGGTAACCAGCGAGTACGGGCCGGTGGAGCGGGCATGAATCTTATCGTCGACCAGGTGATGGAGCTTGAGGTAGTACATATATCCGACGGTGACGGGGTTATCGAACTTGTCGCCGGTGCGGCCGTCATACACGTCCAGCTTGCCCTGCGGGTTTATGCCGATCTTTCCGAACTGAATGGTCGGCCGACCCTTCTCGTCAAACAGCGGGCCGTCCTCCACCTGCGACGCGCGGGTGAGCATGTCGTTGATGTCCTCGTCGTTCGCGCCGTCGAACACAGGCGTGGCCACGTGCCAGCCCAGCGCGCGGGCGGCGAGACCCAGGTGCACCTCCAGAACCTGACCAATATTCATTCGGGAAGGCACGCCCAGCGGGTTCAGCACGATGTCCAGCGGCGTACCGTCGGCCAGGAACGGCATGTCCTCTTCCGGCAGAATGCGGGACACAACGCCCTTGTTGCCGTGACGGCCGGCCATCTTGTCGCCCACGGAGATCTTTCTCTTCTGGGCGATGTAGACGCGCACCATCTTGTTTGCGCCGGGAGCCAGCTCGTCGTGGTTCTCGCGGGTGAAAATCTTCACATCCACGATGATGCCGAACTCGCCGTGCGGCACGCGCAGGGAGGTGTCGCGAACCTCACGGGCCTTATCGCCGAAAATGGCGCGCAGCAGGCGTTCCTCGGCGGTCAGCTCGGTTTCTCCCTTCGGGGTGACCTTGCCGACCAGAATGTCGTTCGCGCGAACCTCCGCGCCGATACGGATGATGCCGCGCTCGTCCAGATCCTTCAGCGCGTCCTCGCCCACGCCGGGAATGTCGCGGGTGATTTCCTCGCTGCCCAGCTTGGTGTCGCGCGCCTCGGATTCGTACTCTTCGATGTGAATCGAGGTGTACATGTCGTCCTTGACCAGGCGTTCGCTGATCAGAACGGCGTCTTCGTAATTGTAGCCTTCCCACGTCATGAAGCCGATGAGCACGTTTCTGCCCAGCGCGATTTCGCCCTCGTCCGTGCTCGGGCCGTCGGCCAGCACCTGACGAACGTCGACCTCTTCGCCCTGCGAAACCACGGGGTGCATGTTGATGCAGGTACCCTGGTTGGAGCGGGCGAACTTGGAAAGGTGGTACGCGTGGCTTTCGCCCTTTTCGTCGCGGATAACGATTTCGTCGGCGGTCACGCGGGTGACGACGCCCTTCTGCCTGGACAGCATCACGACGCCGGAGTCGCAGGCGGCCTTGTACTCGATGCCAGTACCCACGATGGGCGCTTCCGGCTTGAGCAGCGGCACGGCCTGACGCTGCATGTTGGAGCCCATCAGCGCGCGGTTGGCGTCGTCGTTCTCAAGGAACGGAATCATGCCGGTGGCGATGGAAATCAGCTGACGGGGACTGACGTCGACGTAGTCGACCTTGTCCCTGTCGATCTCGATGATTTCGTCGCGGCGGCGGACGGTGATGCGGTCGTTGATGAAATGTCCTTCCGCGTCCACAGGCTCATTGGCCTGCGCGATGACGAACTGATCCTCTTCGTCGGCGGTCATATATACGATTTCGTCGGTGAGCGTGCCGGTCTCGTGATCCACGCGGCGGTACGGCGCCTCGATGAAGCCGTACTCGTTGATGCGGGCATAGGTGGCCAGCGAGCCGATCAGACCGATGTTCGGGCCTTCAGGCGTTTCAATCGGGCAAATGCGGCCGTAGTGCGAATAGTGAACGTCGCGGACGGCGAAGGACGCGCGCTCGCGGTTCAGACCGCCGGGGCCCAGCGCAGACAGACGGCGCTTATGGGTCAGCTCGGCCAGCGGGTTCGGCTGATCCATGAACTGGCTCAGCTGCGAGGAGCCGAAGAACTCCTTGATCGCCGCGGACACGGGGCGGATATTGATCAGATCCTGCGGACGAACCTTGTCCAGATCCTGAATGGCCATGCGCTCCTTGACCACGCGCTCCAGACGGGACAGACCCACGCGAATCTGGTTCTGCAGAAGCTCGCCCACGCTGCGCAGGCGGCGGTTGCCCAGATGGTCGATGTCGTCGATCTCGCCGATGCCGTAGAACAGGCCGAACTGATAGCTGACGGAAGCCAGAATATCGTCCACCAGAATGTGCTTGGGCACGAGGTCGTTCATCGCGGCCTTCAGCGCCTCGTTGAGCGGGCTTCCGTCCGCCTTCACCTTTTCAAGCAGCGCAAGCAGCGTCGGCACGTGCACGCGCTCGCGCACCCGCACGGCGCTCTCGTCGAACTCGCGGTACAGCTCCGCGTCGTAACCGGCCAGGAACCCGGTCAGCGCGGCGAAGTTGTTGCCGACGACCTTCACCTCGTGGCCGTCCACCATGATCAGCACGCGGTTGATTCCGGCGTTCTGAATGGTCTCCGCCATTTCGCGGGAAATGCGGCCGCCCGCCTCCACCAGCACTTCGCCGGAGTAGGGATGGGTGATCGTCTCGGCGGCTTCCTGTCCGCGGATACGCGCGGCCAGCGCCAGCTTCTTATTGAACTTATAGCGGCCCACATGCGCCAGATCGTAGCGCTTGGGATCGAAGAACAGGGCGTTGATCAGGCTGGTGGCGGATTCCACCGACGGCGGCTCGCCGGGACGCAGCTTGTTGTAAATCTCAATCAGCGCCTGCTCCCTGCGGGACTTGAAGCGCTCGCTCCTGTCCTCGGAGGAATCGCGGGCGATGGTGGCGCTCACGCGCTCGTCGTTGCCCAGCAGGTCGATGATCTCCGCGTCGGACTCCACGCCCATCGCGCGCAGAAGCACCGTCAGGGGCAGTTTGCGGGCACGGTCGATGCGGGCGTACAGCACGTTGTTCGCGTCGGTCTCATACTCGATCCACGCGCCGCGGTTGGGAATCATCTGCGCGGAATAGAGGAACGCGCCGGTCTTGTCGATGGCGCGGGAGAAGTACACGCCGGGGGAACGCACGAGCTGCGATACGATTACGCGCTCGGCGCCGTTGATGATGAAGGTGCCGTAGTCGGTCATGATGGGGAAATCGCCCATGAAGACCTCGGATTCCTTGATTTCGCCGGTGTCGCGGTTGGTCAGGCGGACGGTTACCTTCAGGGGCGCGGCGTAGGTCTGATCGCGCTCCTTGCACTTTTCCAGCGTATTCTTCGGGGTGTCGTCCAGCGTGTAGTCGGTGAACTCCAGCGCCAGACTCTCGGTGTAGTCCGTGATCGGAGACACGTCGGCCAGAACCTCTCTGAGGTCTTCCTTCAGAAAATGCTGGTATGAGTTCTTCTGAACCTCAATCAGGTCCGGTACGCCCAGCGCCTCTTCAATGCGGGCAAAGCTCATTCTTGTACGCTTTCCCTGTTTCACCGGATGGACCATATTCGCCCTCACTCCTTACCTGTCCTGAAGCCGCCCGCCGGGCGGCGGAAATCCGTGATGCCGCGCAGTTAATTCTTTGCTAAAAGTTGCTTCCGTCCCCGTGCCCTTCGGCTCGCCGGACGGTTCAGCCGCGGCCGTTTTTGCATCATTGCCGTGCAAAACGGCTTTTGCTCCATAATAGTGCAGTGTAGAATCATATCATAATCCCTTTGTCGTGTCAACCCCATATCGCGGGTCTTTCCGGCGCAAACGCGGTATATCTTCAAAATTTAACAGGAAAAATCCCTCTCGCCTTCGATTTTCCCGCGTTTCGCCTCTCGACTGGCATATTGCGTTAAGCTTTGTATTTGCAAGATTTCCTGCATTTTCGTTTCTCTCATAAAATTCGTTTGCAATGGCCGCCCGCGCGATATATAATATAAAGGAGAGAATTCATTCGGAGGGCATATCAATGAAAATCGCTTTCGGCTGCGACCATCGCGGATATATATTGAAGGACGCTATCCTTGCGCATCTGCGCGAAAACGGTCACGAGGTCGTGGACATGGGCACGGATTCGACGGAGCGGGTGGACTATCCCGTGTACGGCGAGAAGGTCGGCCGCGCGGTCGCGTCCGGCGAATGCGCGCTGGGCATCGTGGTTTGCGGCACGGGCTTTGGCATTTCGCTGGCGGCGGGCAACGTGAAGGGCGTTCGCGCCATCTGCTGCTCGGACATCTACACCGCCCGGCTGACCCGCGAGCACAACAACGCCAACGTGCTGGCGCTGGGCTCGATGGTCGTGGGCGAGGGGCTGGCGCTCGAGCTGATCGACGCGTTCCTGAACGCAGAATTTCTCTGGTGCAATCGGTGGAACCGGTGTCAACCAATACGATTTCG
>JABLTK010005389.1_pt1 | contig 10396 bp, 6 predicted proteins | sample 7160131 | NCBI WGS metagenome assembly JABLTK01 (sample SAMN14651221, study PRJNA627086) | human gut metagenome | isolation source: feces | host: Homo sapiens
AAATTCTTATTGAAAAATCAAATACAACGGCAATTTTAAGTGAAGATGATATAAAACTTTATTACAAATCAGCACAAAAACAAAGTTGTATGGCTTTAATAAATTACGTAATTAAAGAAATTAAACTTTTTAATAATAAAGCAGAAATTATATTCAATACACCAATAAAAAGGAGTCCTAACAATAAGGACTCCTTTTTTTATAATAAATAAATTATCAAAAATAATAATGACGAACAAAACAAAAAAATCAATAAATAAATTTCAACTAGAATTCTATATTTAATAATCAATTTATTCCATGGTGTTCTTGACATGAGCCTCGCAGAAACATTTTTGCTGGGCAATGTGGCAAGACACCACTCTCTTTGCGTGTTTGTTTCTTTCCTTGGCAATAAGCCCAAATGTTTCTTTCTCACGTCAAGAACCTTTCACGGCATAAATTTTTAGTTATTTTTACATTTTATATTTTCTAAATTTATAGAAACCATTAACTTTTTAAATGAATTCATACATTTATTGTAAAAACAAACTGATAATTTTGGATTATTATACATTTTTTCAGTCATAAGTCTAATATGTATTTGATTTCTAACATCAATCAACTCTTTTAAGTTTTCTACGTCTTCCGAACTAATAGAAATTATTTGAAATTCATTTAATTGGCATAATAATAATTTTAAGTTTCCATAAATTTCTTTTGATATAATTTTAGAACATTTATGTTTTGGAATATTGCACTCTTTACAGATACCTCTATATTTGTCTGCAATCTCTTTTAAAATAATTTCAAGGATACTTTCAAGATTTATCAAAGAATAATAATAATGAACTTTTTCCAGCTGACCAAAAATTTTAAATCTTGACATAAAATAACTATTTAAATCTGCATATTGCATTAAATATGCAATATTGCTTTGATGATTAAAACTATAAATAATATTATTTAATTTATAATCTTCAATAAATTGATCTTTTTTTCTTATATAGTCATTAGGAATTACTATTTTGTTTTCCTGATCAACAGGAAAAAGTCTTCTATCCAAATCAGATAATTCACTCAAATAAAGATTTTCATTTTCTTCTAGTAATTTAGATATTGCATTATTATTATTTATAATCTTTTGTTCTGTTTCTTTTGTTAATATACTCATAACAACATTATAAATATAAATAACAAAAAGTTAAACTATTTACAACAAAAAAAACAAAATCGAAAGTTCGATTTTGTTTTTGACTGGTTAGGGGTCACGGGTCCGATTCCCGTCACCAGCTCCATTAAACAAAAGTCGCTAAAACGCCGATAAATAAAGGCTTTTAGCGATTTTTTATTTGCATTTTTTAACGAAGTTTTTAAAGCGAAAAAATATTTGCTGTCAACTATTGGTGCAATTGCTGTCAATATTTGATCCATAAAAAAGACCGATAGTCAAAAAATCAACTATCGGTCTAATTCTTTCGTAAACTCTCTAAAACTGGTACATTTGCTGTCAATTGCTGTCAAAATTTTATTTTAGAATCCTCATCAATCTGTATAATATCTTCTATCGGAACGATTTCTTCTGTTGTAAAGAATTCATAATCTACATCTTCACTATTATTAAACTTAATTCTATTAAAAATATTATCAACAAGAATACTTAGTCCGCATTCTACAATTTGTGTTGGCTGCAGTTTTAGAATTACCAAATATGGTTTACTCAAATTTTTAAGTTTATTTCCCAATAAAGAGTTTTCAATACAAAAATATTGAATTTCGCCACCATAGTTATCATAAAAATTATATAAGCCACAATCAACGCTATAAGAAATATTTACATTTCCTAAGGTTACCCATAACTGATTTTCTCTCATATTGTCTTGTTTTATTAGCAGGTGGTGTTTTTTTAAGAATTCGGATTCTTCTTCATCAATATAACCATCATTTAACAAATTTTGTATTCTATCAAAAAGATTATCTTTGGAAGATGTTTTTAATCCAAATTTAAGAATTCTATCTTTTTCTTTATCAGTATATCTTGATGCATGAAAACAAATTAGTGGTTTATTTTCTGTTAATAAAATATTGAAAAAATCTTTCTTCAATTCGCAAAGAGTATTATAATATTCATTTTTTAAATCAAAAATATCATAAGTTCTATTTTCTCGTTTATATCGTTCTTTTAACTTATAAATTTCATTTTCTTTTCTTCTATATTTTTCAATAGTATCGTAATTTTCCCTAATAAGTTTTTGCATAGAACTTGTCCATGTATCAAAACAATTTATAATAATTTCATCTTTATTCTTATATTTTCTTACTTCTAAATCCATATCAATAGTATAGCATATATTATATCAGTAGTATATATTTTTACATCTCAAAATCTTTTTCTTTTCTTCTGCGTTTGCGTTCTTTGCGTTCTTCGAGAAGATTTGTGAGAATTTCATCAAACTCGTCATCGTCCATATCTGCAACGAACTCATCTTTGCGTTGTTCAAGAAGTTCTTCTCGTTTTTTATCGTTTAAAAGCATTTGGTCTTCTTTAACTCTTTCGTTAAACTTGTCAGTTATCTGTCGGATATATTCGCTATCAACAGAATTATAGACAGTGTTTTTTTGCGCCAACGCGGTGTTTTGGTTGTGTTTCTAAATGAAAAAATGGTGGTTGGATGGGTTTTGTGTTCAAAAGTGAAGAAAAATGTTTTTGTTGTTTTTAAAGTTTTTCACAAAATAAAAAATATATGTTGCAAAATTTGTTTGATTATTTTTCTGTATTGTTATATATATAATATATAAAAAAGTGATTAAAATTTAAAGGAGTCCAAATGAAAAAGAAACTTTCAGTTTTACTGACGGCAGTTTTGTTGCCGGTTGTTTGCGCAATTTTGATTGGAAGTTTGTGTTTTTCTGCTGTTTCTTTTTGCAGTGCAGAAGATTTCAAAGGACTTGCAATTTATATTGGAAAAAACTCGACTGTTGAACTTAAAGGTGACAAGTCAATTTCAGGTTATAATTTGATAAACAAAAACACCAACACTGCTGCATATGCTGTTTATGTTGACGCTGGTGGAACATTCAAATTGACTGGTGGTTCAATTGTGAACAATGGTGCAAATGCGCATGAAAATAATTATGAGGGTGTTGGCGCAATTTATTCTAGTGGTGGAAAAGTTTTCATCACATCTGGAACGATTTCTGGCAACAGCATTCGCAATGGTTTGGCAAGTGCAATTCGTGTTGAAGGTGGTGGAAGCCTTTCAATTTCGGGTGGAACCATTGAAAAGAATTATGGTTCAGGAACCGATTCTGCAATTTATGTTTCAGGCGGAACTTTCTCACTTTCAGGCGGAACAATTTCAGATGGACTTGTTAATCTTGTAAACAGTGTGAACGCATCAATCACAAGTGGAACAATTTCTTCTGGTTTAATGATTCATGATGGCGTTACTCTTGTAATGCAAAACGGTTCAATTTATGAAGGTGTAAGAATATCTTCTTCTGATTTCGTTATGAATGGGGGATTGATAAACAACACTGACGGCGCTGGCGTAATTATTGAAGGTGGAACTTTTTCTCTGAAAGCAGGAACAATTTCAAATGGGGGAACTGGCAACATTGTAAGTGTGAACAATAACGCAGACATTTCAATGCTTGGCGGAACTGCTTCTGGAACCTTTTATATTTATAAAGGAAATGTGACACTTGCAAACGCTTTCATGTCTGCATCTGCAAACGCGAACAATGTTTATAACCTTTGCGATGATGGGATTCTTACTTTTAAAGATGTTTCAACCTTGCCAGCAATGAACATTAAAATTACAAGCAAAACTCGTGAATTTTTGAAATTTCCAAACGCAACAAGCAAACCAACAATTTCGCAAGCAAGCATCACTGGTTATAACACCAGTAAATATTATGTTGATGTCTACCAAAGTGGTGGTGTTTGGGTTGCTGGGCTCAAACCATATGTAACACTTACTGTTTCCAACCTTTCAAACACTTCGAACGAGGGAACCGTTATGGGAACAAGTTCGGGCATATATACCAAAAAATGCAAAGATGGCGATGTCATAACTTTCAGTCACACTGCAAATGGAAAATATGCATATGCAAAATTGGTTCATGGAACCGACTGGTCTTCACCAACCTATGACGAAAGCACAAGTTACACAATTGATGGCTCAACCGAAACCGAAGATTTCAGATATTGCTACACCGTAAGCCTAACACTATATTCGGTCTCAAATGGGATTGTTTCAACCAGCGATGGTGGGCTTTGCACGGTCTATTCTGGGCAAACGCCAACATCAAGTGCAGAAAATAGTTGGGCATATCGTGGGCCAACGCAATCAACACCTTGCACGGCGGTTCCAAAAGAAGGCTTCACTTTTGAAGGAGTATATGATAACTCTTCTTGCACGGGAACTCCTGTTGCAACAACCCAGTCTTTCACTTGGACAATGGGAAGTGCTGGCAATAAAATTCTATATGCAAAATTTGTTTCACTTGTCGCAGAACTTCCAACAACATGGAAAACCGAACTTGCCTCATTTTCGGGTGCGCCGGCAGTCACAAGCATAACAGAAATCAAAACTGCAACAACTCCTCCAAGTGGATACACTCGTCTTGGAAAGTTGTCAACGGCAATTCCGGTTTATAAAAAAGGAAACATTATCGCATTCATTGCAGGAACGGTAAAACTTCCGGCAAACAGTTCCAGTTTGTTTGCAAGCATGACGGCGCTTACAACCTTTGACGGCACAAGCATGAACACTTCAAACGTAACAAACATGTCTTCTTTGTTCAAATCTTGTTCGGCTTTGTCAACCATAAAATTTGGAATTGGATGGACAAACCCAAAGGTTACAACTGTTGACAATTTGTTCAGAGATTGCTTAAAACTTTCAACGCTCACAAACTTTACATATTTCAAAACTCCAGTTGTAACAAACTTTTCGCGCATGTTTTATGGCTGTAAATATCTCACAAGCATAAATCTTTCTGGTTTGTCTTGGGCAAACGCAACAAACATTTCATATGTTTTTGCAAACTGCTCGGGGCTTTCAAGTCTTGGTTTGACAACTTTGACAACAACAAATGTAACAAACATGAGTTATGCTTTCTATTATTGTTCAGGTCTTATTGCGTTGAATCTTTCATCATTCAACACCGCAAAAGTAACAACAATGGAATATATGTTTGGTGGAATGTCTAAACTTTTAAGTTTAACACTCGGTTCAAACTTCTCAACCGCAAGTTGCACAAATATGAGTTATATGTTTGAGTATTGTTCGTCGCTTGCCAGCCTTGATGTTTCTTCGTTTAATGTTTCAAATGTAACAACCCTGTCAAACATGTTTAAGGGAGCATCAAAACTTGCTTCGATAACTTTTGGCAGTGGTTGGACAACCTATAAATGCAAAGATTTTTTTAATATGTTTTCAGGGTGTTCTGAGTTGACCAGCCTCGACCTATCATATTTCAACACAAAAGTTGCAACCGACCTTTCTTATATGTTTTATAACGACTCTAAACTTAAAACACTAACGCTTGGTGTAAACTGGGGGACTGAAAAGTGCACGGATTTTGCTGCTATGTTCCAAAATTGCAAGGCACTAGAAGAACTTGATTTGTCTACATTTACCATAACGAGCAGTGCAAGAACAATCAATATGCTATATCTTGGCTCAAGCAATAAAATAATGAGGTTTTTAACTCCAAAATCTTCGTGTCCAAAAATTTCAACAATGGCGGGTCTTTATCTTGACAATGGCACTGATAGTGTTTATAAGACAGATGGTTCCTATACAGAAGATATTGCCAATGGTCAAAATAGTTATTATTCATCTAGAACATATTTAAGGCGTGCTTTTTTCCCATCAGACTGGTTGGATCAACTTACAACAAAATATGGTTCAATTGGCATTACAAAAAGTTGGATAGAAAGCATATATTTCACACAAACTTCAGATTCAAATTTCACATATAGGGGAAATTGGCTTCCAAATATTGATGTTTGGACAACGCCTGGTGGTTCAGTAAACTTTGTTGTCACAGGTGAATGTTTCGCTCCAGAAGATTGCTCTGGATTGTTTTCAAGTTCATATTTACAAAGTATTGATTTTTATTATACCGAAAACTTTAATACAGCATATACAACAAATATGTACCAAATGTTTTATAATACTACAGGATTTGCAACTTCGGGTAATTCGTTGGATGTTTCGACTTTCATAACTAAAAATGTTACAAGCATGGAAGAAATGTTCCGAGAGTTTAAAGGGTACGGAATCAATGTTAATGGTTTTAATACAGAAAAGGTTACAACGGTTGTGGGCATGTTTTATAATTGTAGCAATGTGAAAGAATTAAGGCTTTCTTCTTTCAGTCTTACAGGCATAACATCAAGCACTAAAGTAATTGTTATGCTTTCGAATTGTTCAAGCATGGAATCGATCATGTCCCCATATTGCCCTTATGCAATAGATCTCCCATTTTCAATGTATTATTACAATTCAAAAACAAAAAAATATGCGAGGGCTACAAGCATTCCGGCAGCAACTCGAGGAAGAGAATATGTATTAAACAATCCAAGTATGTCTGCAATTTTCATTCCAACATACACTGTTAAAATTGCGTCTTTAAACGAAAGTGATGGCAGACTTCATGCTATGATTGATGACAACAAAAAACGCTATTTCATTAAACTAAAACAACATTCAGAAAATGAATAATAAAAAGTCCACCGAGTTGGTGGATTTTTCTTTTGCAAAATTTGAATTTAAAATAAAACAAGTGCATGTATGAAGAAAATGTATTGATTGTTTTCAATTGTTGCGGTTTATTTATTGTCTTTTTCTTGCGTTTCGCAAACTTGAACATTGCCACGATTTTGTGCTTCGCAAATTTTGTTTTTAGTTTTCTTGTTTTTCTTTTTATTTTTCTTTTGGTTTTCAAATTGCATTTTGCCAAGTTCGTTGCAACGGTCAAGAAGTTTTTTTGCAATTTGGTCGCGAGAATCGCCAGTTGCAATAAGCGAACTATATTTTACTGGTTTGTCAAAAACATAAATTTTTTCTTTGATTTTGAAATAGGAAACATATATTGGAACATCAATGTCCTTTGCCTTGCAAACATCTGCAAAAGAAAGAAAGCCTTTATAAAATCCTTCAAGTTCTGGCAAATAGCCTTTGTCTGACTTTTCGGGGAAAATTACAACATTGTCGCCATCTTGAATGGCTTTCAAACTGTCTTTAAGGGTTTGACGAAAACGGCTGTCATGATAGGTTGAAATCAGGTTCAAACCTTTATAATAAAGATTGGTGAGAGGGCTTGCAATCAAACAGAACATTCTTGCAAGAAACAAGTTCCAATGTTTCTTTTCGTGATAATATACTTTGGTTTGGTAATTATAAAGGTTTTTCAGCCCAGAGTTCATTTCGCCAGTGCCCCAAAAACGAATTGGAAAGTCGCAATACATTTCAAGCGAAAGTGGGGCATCGGTGCCCTCGTGGTTGCTGATGATGATTGCTCCATTTGTTGGCTTTTCACCAAGAAAAACAAATTCTGGTTTTTTATATCTGCAAACCATAAGTTTTTTCATAAAGCGGAACCATGCTTTTCGTTTTTGTTTGAACTTTTTTGGTTTCTTTTGAACTTTGCTTTCTTTTTGTTTTTCTTCTGCCAATTGTTGATTTTCTTGTTTTTCCATGCTTCTATATTAGCATATTTTTTTATGTTTATATAACAATTTGAGACTTTTTTCGACAAAAAATTATTTTTTATACAACAATGCTCGTTTTTGTTCAAAAAAAATAAAAGCCAATCAATCGACTGGCTTTTTTATTTTGTTTTTTATATTTTATGATTTAACATAAAGCGAATATTCGGTTCCTTTTTCGGAAAGGGTTAACAATGCTTGTTTTGCAAATTCTTCCGTGTAATCGCAATTTTTAACATATATGCTTGTTTTGTCTTCAATGTTTGTTGAAAAATATCCAAGAACAAAGTTTCTGAAAGGAAGAGTGTGTGATGTTTCTGTCGCAAAATTTGTGATGAATGCTTGGCTGTTTATATATACTGTTTTTACATATTTGAAAATTTGTCCACCATAATTGTCAGAAAGCATCATGTTCTCAAATTTTTCACCAATTGTAAGAGTTTCAATGTTGTTTACATAGGTGAATGATTCAGAATAGAGATATTTTACATTTAGTGTTGCAGTTTTCATTGTGTCGCAAGAAAAAACCCATTTTGAAATTGAATAATAGTTGTCAATCACAAGAGTTGTGATATTGCAATTATAAAATGCTCTTGGGCGGATTGTGTTTTTTCCGTTTCCCATGAGAGTTACGGTTGAAATGTTTTTGCAAGAGCTAAATGTGCACATACCAATGTATGGGTTTGTTTCTTCTGTACTTGGAGCACAAAGATAAACTGATGTGAGATATTTATATCCAGTAAGAGCAAATTGATTTACATTTGTAATGTTGTCGCTTTGTTCAATTTTTGTTACCAGTTCACCACCAACATAAAGTTTTGTGTTGGTGTTATCGTCAAGAAAATAGATGTAACTGCTATCATATCCAGAAAATGGTTTATATGTTGAAACTGGTGCGAGTGGGCTTGACATGCAAGACTTAAAATCAATGTTCACCCATTGGTCGAGGGTTCCAAGGAAATTGGTTGAAAGGGTGAGAGAACAAGAAGCAAATGCATCTTTTAAGATAGAGTTGATGCTTGCTGGAATTGTGATTGTTTTCATTGTTTGGTTACCTTTGAATGCTTCGACACCAATTCTTGTAACGGCATATCCACGATAGGTTGCAGGAATGACAACATTTTCAAGGTCTTCGTTCAAACCAAGAACACAATAGGCTTGTGGGTCTTTCATAAAGGACATTTTAAATGTGAAAAGTTTTCCGCATGCTGTGCAACGGTTATCGTTGCCATAGGTGTGTTCTGCTTCGGTTTCTGCAAGTTTTGCGTTGCAGGTTTGGCAGGTTTTCCAGTGGTTTGCACCGTCTGAAGCATATTCTTCAGATGGTGTGTGTCCTGTTGCACCTATTGTTCTTGGTTCAGAATGCGTACAACCTTGTCTTTGACAATATCTTGTTTCAACCCCGGTTTCGGTGCAGGTTGGAGCGGTTGTAACTTGATATTCTCCATAATCGTGTCCAAGTGCGTCAATGTCGCGTGGTTCAGAATGTGAACAACCCGCTCTTTGGCAATATCTTGTTTCAACGCCTTTATTGGTGCAGGTTGGGGCAGTTGTAACTTGATATTCGCCCATTTTGTGGCATGCAGGAACCGCTCTTGTTTGTTTTCTTGTGCAAACGCAAGTTCCGGTTTCAACGCCATCTTCGGTGCAAGTTGGCTCGGTTGTAACTGTCCAATTTTCAAAAGTGCAGGTGTGATTCTTGTCAAAATAAAGTGGAAGATCAACACTTGTTGTTCCATAGTCTGAAAATGTTGCATAATATTTAACATCGTCAAGGGTTTTGTCTTCATACCATGTCATAAGTTTTGAAATGCGATAGTTTTCATCAAGCCAGAATTTTGCATTTTCTTTTACATCTTCAAATTTGAGTGGTCTTCTTGAAGCAATACGGGTTGTAGTTCTATAATTTTCAACTGTATATGCTTCACCGTCAAAAGTTACACGACTTGCAACATCTTGAATGTTTTCCAAAGTTGGGAAGAATGCTTCTAGCCATGAAGTTGCAGTGTCAGATGTTGGTTCGTCTGTTCTATATTGACGATAGGTTCCGTCTTCTTCAAGAGAATAAGAATTTTCTTTTCCGTCTTTAATAAAGACATAACGAGTGTCTGTCTCGTCTTCGTAGATTTCATGGGTATATTCTAGTGCTGTGCCGTCTGACAAAATTTGTCCTTGTGAAATTTGAATAAGAACGTCACCTTCAATCTCATATTGCTTTATGGTGATATTTGTGAAAGCATCATATGAAAGTGCAGTTACAAGTTGTTCGGTTGTTGCCTTTTTGTTTTTTTCGCTATCACCACCGCAAGCCGACAAGATAAGCATTGCGGGAAGGGCGAGAACAAAAGCAAGAACTGTAAAAATAATTTTCTTGAATTTTTTCATGATTTCTCCTTTATTTTTTTTATTTTTTGAACATTGTCATTATATCACACCATAAAAAAACAAGCAAATAATATGGGTGTGTTTTGGTATTTTTATAAAATAAAAAAGACCGCGCAAAAAGCGGGTCTTTGTCGAATTTTGTTATTTTGATTTTCGGTTGGAATTCTAAAATTTGAACAAATATACATTTGCATTTTATTTTGCGCTTTTCGTATAATTTGTACATATTACTTTATCTGGTTTGTCGTAGAATATATGTATAATTTCAAAATATTCTATCCAGTATTTTACACAGTCAAAAAGATAATT
>JABLTK010069922.1_pt1 | contig 10389 bp, 5 predicted proteins | sample 7160131 | NCBI WGS metagenome assembly JABLTK01 (sample SAMN14651221, study PRJNA627086) | human gut metagenome | isolation source: feces | host: Homo sapiens
AGCTGCTTAAACGGTTTGCATCTTGTGTAGACGAAGCCGACCGATTTGACGAATACCACCTGCTGCCCATTGCAACGGAGATATTCGGGACGAATTCATTTCCCTTGCACACGGAATACATTGCTCTCCCGAAACGGCGAAACAGTCGTATTCTCGTCACCGCCCGAAGAATGGCCTTTGAGAGCTATTACAGCTTTGTGCTGACGGACTTCTTTGAAGGGCTGCACCACGGACACTATCCGAGGCAGTGCGAGGTCTGCAAGCACTATTTCTTGATGCAGAGCGCACGGCGGCAGAAATACTGCACCTACGGTACGGCACCGGAGTTGTACCACGGTGAAAAGATCAGCTGCCGCCGGTACGCTATTATTCAGGGCAAAGCGGAGCGGGCAAAGGATAACCCGCTGAAAGCCGCCTATGACCGCCGCTGCTCGGCGATACGCTCCGAAAAGAGTCGGGGAACGATCTCTGCCGAGTTTGCGCAGGCGGCGCATGAAATGGCAAAGCGCCGGTTGGAGCAGGCGGAGGAGGACGATGCCTACGCCAAAGCAAATTATTTTACCGACTTGGAGCGTACTAAGCTGTACGCTGACACGGACAAAAGAATGAAATGACAGGAGGTGCATCCGGTGTCCAAAGAACAGAATGAAGTTTTAGAGCAACAGCGGTACCTTTTGGAGCGCCGGACGTACCGCCTTGACCCTGCGCCGCCGAAGCTGCCAGCCCAGGAATACATTGTCCGCTATCTCGCTGAAAAAGAGGAAAAGTATCTGGCTTGGTACCTCCACGATCAGGAGCCTGCGCTTAATAAACTGGCGCAGGCCGCCTGCGAACGATACGCTATGACGGAGCATTTTGCGGACATCAAGCAAGCAGCGGTGTGCGGTATCCTGGCCGCCCTTCAAATGTACGATCCGGCTGTTGGCGCACCGTTTGCCGCTTTTCAAACGCGGTATATGCAGGACGATATTGATGATTACATCCGCACAGCACAAAGCGGGGTTATCACCATGACGGCAGACACCTATCCCGTCCTGCGGCGCATTATGGCGATTTACCATCTAAACGGCGATGATTGCAGCGACAGCAGCATTCAGCGAATTGCCGATGAAACCGGAATGGAGGAAAAGACTGTCCGAAGGTACATTGCCATCGGTACACTGAACGAACGCCGAGTGGATTTTTACCGGCAGTACGATGAGGACGGCGAGGAAACGGCGGAAGACATTTCGGTGGACACCACCTCGCAGCCGGACAAGCTGTATTTTCGGGCGGTGCTATATGACGCACTGCATCAAGCATACGGCAGCCTGACCTACCGGGAACAGCGCACGGTTGCCAAGCATCTTGGCTTCTGCGATACCTGCTGGTCGGTCAGGAAAGCGGTGCTGATAAACGGTGAAATCGAGTACAAGTCCATAAGGCCCATGGCCTTTGAAGAAATCTCTCACTCCGCCAGCCGCAGGTCCGATAAGGCTTCCGAACGGACATATAACAGAGCGTTGAAGAAAATGAGGGACCACATTTTGAAACTGCAGAGGTGACGCTTTTCCTTAATTTACCGATGGTGAACTTCATTTAACACTTTCTTTACCGTTTGCTGGGCGATTCTCGGCGAAAATGGCAGCAAAGTGATGAAAAACGCAATATTCAATTGAATAATTGGCAAAAAGTGATATAATGTGTTTGTAAAACCGGGCGCAAATATGTGCCTGTCGACTATAGTTGTTTGCGAAACCTGTTAATACACGAAAAAAATCCACTTAACAATGCCCAACAAGATTCCTTGCGGGAAGACCAGCGCGATATCTGATTATGCAGAAGCAGAATTACTATTTTACTGCTGCAATACGGATGCAATTTGAATGACTCGATGGAAAGAATACAAAACTTGTTGTTAGGAGAGAATGTCGAAATGGATACAAATCACATCGCTCAAGTACTTCAGGACAAAAAACTTCAAAAGCATTTGAATGCAAAGATCAACCGTCAGTTCAAAACATGCCGGTATATTGGCGATATTGTAATAGGTGAGGACGAATATATCCTTCTTAAGGCATATCTTCACAGTATTTGCAAAAAATATCTGAACACATCCGAGAGATATATCACTAGCTCAATCTTTGCGGTTGCGCTGGTTCAAATCGGCATTCATAAATATGATGGTCGGTTTTGGCCCCATGTTGAGCGAGAAATTGGCATGGAATTGCCGGGTTCATACCAGAAATGGATTGGACGCAGCTTTTATAAAACACTCGAAAAATACAACAAATACAAAGTAGCAGAGAATGAAATGATGAACAATATTCTTCTGCACTGCTTTATAACAAACTATTATGCGAGCGACCTCTTTGATTTCCTTTTTGCATATTATCAAATAGATTTAGAGCGTGACCTTACGAGTAATAGTAAGGAAATGCGAGATTATTTGATGCAATCTATGGCGAGCGGTGAGAATACAGCCAGAGCATATAAAATCAAAAAGCACACATCTGATGCAGTCGCATTCAATACGAGAGGATGTAAAATTCGAGTTGGCAAAATTCTGCGGTTTATGGATAATGCCCTGTTCTATGGACTGTTCCCAAGAACATCACAAAATCGGATTGCTCAACTGTTTTGCAAGTGGGCTGACGAATCAAAGAAATTCGATCAAGCAAAGAAAGCTATTGCGGGATTAACCAAAAGAGGAGAAAAAAGATATAGTTCTCCGTATTTGCGTTATAATGGAAGTCAAAATCGTTTTGAGCTTGTCTTGCCGCCGCAGTATATTCACTTAGCAACAAATGAGGAGTTGCCAAACCTACACTGGAAAATTGCCTTTTCCAATGTTGAAAAAACTCTTGAAGCCGAACCGGAAAACTGTGTAACCGGTTGTAAAACGCGAATCGTTTCCGATATTTACATTCCTTCCGATAATATTTTCGACAGCATCCGAATTGAACTTATCAAGAATGACGCAGAGGTAATCCATAAGTTTTCCAATATCAGAGCAGCGTGCATTCGTTTCTTTGATAACAATTGGGGGTTGATCCATTATACAGACGCTCTGCCGATTGGAGATGCGTTTGCATTTACACATACAGGGGATGCTTTGTATACAGATTCTGACGCTGTTTATAATTGTGAATATCTAAACGGACTGAATCTATACAGTATGGAACTGATTAAAGGGGATATTATTCGACTTCCCGATGGACGAGCTTTGCCGGTGGGGAGCGCGCTGGAAGACGGTCTTTTGAAAAACAACCTGAAAAATGGTGTATATGTCATGCGCGAAGGAGTAAAATACCCCGTTTTTTCCGCTGTTCCATCAATCTATTTTCGCATGTCACCTACTCAAGAGAGAGGAACACTGATTAGAATTAATGAGGAAAAATATCGCTTTGATATTGAACGAGCAATAAAATGTAATACACAAGACAAAACCGATGAACATGGCTATATTCTTAGGCTGTCCGACTATATTAAAACGGATGGTATTTTCCATGTGAATATAGATATTCCCAACTCCAGAAAAGCTAACGATTATTCTTTTGCAGTAATTAACCAATTTGACTACGAGTATGAAGATGCTCCCTTTATTTACAAAAAAGAGGGCAAAATCACATTCTCCGGCACTGGAATGATCTTGAGCGATGAGCACTCTGAGCATATAGCCAACAACAGCTTTGTTTTTAGAATTGACCCCGATATTGATTACTTGCCTTTCACTTATCAGACTGCTAACGGGAATTTGGCGCTGCGTGTGTACCTTCCGGCTTTTAAGTGGAAATTTGATGATAGGGCTTGGCATACGGAAAGGCCAGAAGAAATATGGCATGCAGAATTTCCCAAGATGATTTATCTGAAGTTCCCGGATGATACCGTTTGCTTGGATATGCCTCCCCTGATGACGGATGATAACGAAGATGCGGAGTACAGCATAAAAGTTGAAAAAAACAAGGAAAAGCATCTTTTTGTCTGCGACACGCGAAAGATGTTATCGTGGTTTGGATTTGAGGATATTATCAGACCCTTGAGCCTGCACTTCGAATCGATATCGTTCATGTTTTTGCGGGTTATCACACACTGTTTCTTGGCAAACTCGGAATGCCAAATTGTTGAAGATCGTCCCAGCCGAAAGTTGTGGTTCAGGAGCAGTATTATTGGTTTTTCCGATTGTGTAGCCGATGTTTATTTAGATGGTATCCTGATTGCTGAAAAAGTCGAGGTGAAATCGAATGGTTTTAAACTCAGCATTCCATTCACCAGCGGCAAATACCGAATTGAATACTTTGAAGCGGACGAGGAAGATGATTTTGGTGCACCCGATTATAGGTTATTTGACACTAAAGAATGTAATTATAAGAACACGAAAGATTTGAGCGGTAAAACAATTCAGATTGTAAGCGTTACTGAGCGTAGGCAGAAAGGATCCATTTTTTCTTCGCCGGAATATGTTCTCCGCGGAAATGTGACAGTTTCAAGTATTCAGGCAATCCCCAATGAGATAGATAGCTTTACAGGTGTTCTCTCGTGCGATACATTGACACCACTCCAAGTCAAAGTCACTTTTGAAAATCCCAACAATATGAAAGTAGGCGCACTATGTTTTTGGAGTGATGAAGAAGATGGGTACATTGAATTTATGTACGACAAAATAGAGGGCATCCTGGTGCTGTCTGAAGACGAAAGCACCAGCTCATCGGAAGCTAAAAACAGATATTTGGTGCTCTACGAAGATAGCTATTATTACAATTTCCGGATTAAATAGAGAAAGGGGTATGGTCGTGGCTTTTTCTCCTGTTACTGCATCTAAGCATATTAAGGAAAAATACTATCGATATTTAAAAACATCATTTAAAATGGGAGAGCCCTATAAGAAGGAATACGAAGCCCTGCTTGAAAATCAGGATGCATTTGCAAAAGGACCCTACCTTGATGTTACGGATGCTTTCGAAAAAGGCAAGTGTATTGCAGAGCTAATTGAAGAAGGGATTCTCCCTAAAAGCTTTTCCAAAATCAACATGAACATGACCAGACCTCTGTACCTACACCAGGAAAAGGCCATAAGAAAGGTCGCAACCGAGAACAGAAATCTTGTCGTTTCAACAGGTACCGGTTCGGGTAAAACGGAAAGCTTTCTCATCCCCATACTGCGGGAGCTTGCAACGGAGGCCGAGACAGGACCGCTTTGCCCGGGTGTTCGTGCATTACTTATTTATCCGATGAATGCTCTTGCTAACGATCAGACGGAAAGACTGCGTTCTTTATTGTCTAATTATCCGGAGATCAAATTTGGTGTTTATACCGGCCAAACAAAACAAAAAGATGCCGATGCAATTGAAGATTACAAATCACTAAACAACGGGAACCTACCGTGTGAGAATGAGCTTATCTCAAGAGATCAAATGATAGCGAGCCCTCCACACATTCTCATCACAAACTATGCGATGCTTGAATATCTAATGGTGCGTCCGAGAGACAGTATATTCTTTGACGGGGAATTCGCAACGCACTGGAAGTTTATTGTTTTTGACGAAGCCCATGTATATAGCGGGTCAACGGGAATTGAAGTGTCCATGCTTTTCAGAAGGCTAAAAGCGAAGCTTGGCAATCAAAAAATCACTTACATTCTAACCAGTGCAACCTTGGGCGGAAAAGAGGATAATAAGCAGGTTGCAGAATTTGCAGAAAAGCTCTGCAGCGCACCGTTTGACAGCAGTGACATCGTAAGGGCTGATCGAATCATTCCATCAACAAGGCACGATATATCCCCCCTTCCGATTCAGTTTTACGAAAATGTTGCTCATGCAATTGATATGAATTGTCCCGATTCGGAAATCTTGGAAATTATCGGCAAAGCCAAAGAAGGGGTACTTGAAAGCGAGCTGTACGATTTAATCGTGCATGACCAGAATTATTGGACAATACGTTCGTTGCTTTCCTCTCCGGAAACAGTAAAACAGATAGCGGACAGCATGAACTGGACACAGAAACAATTGTCGGACTTTGTTTCCGTGGCATCAATGGCAGAGAAAAATGGTGGAAAACTGTTTGATGCCAGATACCATATGTTTTTGCGTGCTACCGAGAGCGTGTTTGTGACGCTTCCGCCTGACAGTCATGTCATGCTTCATCGAAGCACAAATAGATATGATATGGCTACGAACACAAGCTTTAAGGTGTTTGAAGCAGCTACATGCTCGTTCTGCGCCGCTGTTTATCTTGTTGGAAAAATAGAAAATGGCAAGTTGGAGCAATACAATATGTCTGATGACATATCGACAAAAGAATTATTCCTTCTTGCGGATAGTATTAATGACACGGACAACGACCACATATTGGAGGACGAAGGAATTGAGGCCGAGGCCTATCGTATTTGCCCATACTGCGGATCCATTCACAAGGATGGTGCAAAGACACACTGCGAGCATATCACAACATCCTATGTAAAGGTATACCGCGTAAAATTCACGACAGAAAGACATACATTGACAAAGTGCCTGCATTGCGAAAATGTAAATACTGCCGGAGTCCTTAGAATGTTTTTTAGTGGTCAGGAAGCATCCACAAGTGTTATTGGCACGGCGCTGTTTCAGGAATTACCCTCCTATAAAGTGACAGTTCAGAAGCATGATGCCGATGATGAGTTTGGTGACGATTTCGGCTTCTCTGAAACGATTAAAGAAAAAACAGCGAAGCAATTCATCGCGTTCTCAGATAGTCGTCAAGCTGCCGCCTTTTACGCAAGCTATCTGAACATATCGTATAATGACATTCTCTATAAAAGGCTTATTGTAGAAGCGCTCAAAAAGAGGGAGGCATCAGGCGGTCTGATGGTTCCCTCTTTTGTCGACCTGCTGAAGACAGTTTTTGAAAAAAACGATATCAAAGGAAGAACCTCGTTTGATGCTGATTCTGATTTTGGCATTCAAAAAGAGGCGTGGAAAGCGATTCTCGCTGAACTGGTGGACAGCAATGGAAATACTTCTTTATCGCATTTTGGCCTTATCGGAATTGAGACCGATGTTTCGGGAAGCTATAAAAAATATCACATCAACGAAAACGAATTCCGTTCGCTCTGCAGCATTTTTGCCGCGTCAATGATGACGGATGCAGCTCTAAAATATGATGCTCCGTTAAACGAAAGCGATTTGGAAGATTTTACTCATGGCGGAGCGGAGTATTCTTATACTGTTTCAGAATCCGGAAAACGGAAGAAGGCCTTTATTCCATCTAAAGCAGGACTATCTAATAAACGGGTCGATTATCTGCAAAAGATCACAAAAAAGAAGGGTATTGAGCTTTCTTTAGATGATGCAACGGACTTCCTGAAGCTGTTGTGGGACAAGGTTTTTGTACTCAGAGGCATAGTGGTTCGTGACAGCGGAACATCATATAAGGTGGACACCTCAAAAATCAGAATCACAAATTCCAAGCCTTGGTTTATATGCAAAAAATGCAGGCGATTAACCTGCCACAATATTGAAGATGTTTGTCCGACATACCAATGCGATGGTGAGCTGATACCAATTGATCCGTCAATTGAGTTTAAGGAGAACCATTACTACCGCTTGTTCAACGATATGGAAATCCGAGATCTTCGTATTGTGGAACACACTGCCCAACTTGACCGGGATATGGCATACGAGTTTCAGAAGAAATTCAAGCAGAAGGAAATCGATATTTTGAGTTGCTCTACCACCTTTGAAATGGGCGTTGATGTGGGTAGCTTGGAAACAGTCTTTATGCGTAATGTGCCGCCGATGCCTTCTAATTACGCCCAAAGAGCCGGACGAGCAGGCCGAAGCAAGCAGTCAGCGGCGTTCGCCCTGACATTTTGCAACAAAAGCAATCACGATTTCTCCTATTTTCATGATCCTGCCAAGATGATCAAGGGCAAAATAGCCCCTCCCAATTATGTTGTTGAAAATGATAAGATCGCAATTCGGCACCTATACGCATCTGCTATGAGTTTCTTTTGGAAAATTCATCCGGAATTGTTCAAGACGATTGGCCAATTCTTACGCAAGAACGAAATGGGAGAAGACGGTTTTGAGTGCCTTAAAAACTATTTATATTCTGAACCGAGTAGCCTTCGTGACTATTTGACCACATTTTTGCCTGCGGTGCTGACAGAAAAATTTGATGTTGCCCATTTTGGCTGGGTAGCATCCCTTATAGGAGAAAAAGGCGTTTTAACTGAGGCAATTCAAATGTATCAATATGAAATTGACTTGTTGGAAGCTGTAAAGAAGCAACGCATAGAAAAAGGGACCTATGTGGACGGTATTATTCAGCGAATTGCCGCATATGAAAGGGAGGATATCCTTTCGTTCCTTTCGCGAAAAAATGTACTTCCTAAATACGGTTTTCCCGTCGATACGGTCGAGATGACGGTTACCGATGCAAAAAAAGGAAGAGGCTACGGACTTCAGCTTCAGTGCGACCTGTCTATGGCTATTTCGGAGTATGCTCCTGGTTCCCAAATAGTTGCAAATAACAACCTGATAACAAGCCGTTACATCAAAAAGATACCAAAAATCGGATGGAAAATGTACAGCTATATTCAGTGTGATGAGTGCCGCACTTTGAATATCAAGCCATTTGCCGAAGATGAACCGGGAAAGGATGGTATAACGGAATGCTGCCAATGTCATAAGAAATTCACATCATCTCCGAAAGTATTTTTGATACCAGCTCAGGGTTTTATTGCAGATGGAAATATGATTCGAAAACCGGGGCTCAAAAAACCGGAGCGTACATACAGAGGCGAAATCTCTTATGTTGGATTCAACAATAGTGTTCAAGAAAACACTTATAGCATTGGTAACGCCATCGTAAGTGTCAGATCAAGCCAAAATGATGAAATGGCTGTCTTGAATAAAAGCCCCTTTTATGTATGTGAGAACTGTGGATATTCTGAGGTAGATGAAAATCAATTTACCGGCATAAAGAAAAAGAAGCACAAAATAAGCAGTGGTTACCCGTGTTCAAATGAGCACCTACGGCTTTTTTCACTTGGGTATCGTTTTCTTACCGATGTTGTTAGAATTAGATTTGACAATTATGTTATCGAAGATTGGGAGCATGGGCTTTCCATTCTGTATGGGTTTCTTCGAGGTGCTTGCTCTTATTTGAATATCGAAGAAAATGACATTTCCGGTTGCTTGCAGTATGAACCCGTTGATGGACGACCCAATTATTCGATTGTCGTTTTTGACAACACACCTGGTGGCGCAGGTCACGCCAAGAGACTTGATAATGAAAATGCGCTTCATAGCATTCTGACTCACACTTTAAAAATGATGAAAGGATGCGTTTGCGGAGGAGAGGTTGGAGATTCTTCCTGCTATTCGTGTTTGCGCAGCTACAAAAATCAGAAATACCATGATTTGCTTAAACGAAAGTATGTAATTGAGTTCGTAGAACAAATTTTGGATGAGCGCATGTAAACTCATTTGCATTGTAGCACAGAGCTGGCAAGAATACTCTTACCGGCTCTGTGCTTATGCCTTATGTATAGATAATATCTGCCTCAACTATTTCAAATGCTCGGCTGCGGACATTATTCATCCGTCTGACCCATTCCATTTGGTCGCTGGCTTTCAGCGTTTCCGTAATGCCCTCTGCATCTGCCATTTGTTTTACCAGCCGAAGAAAAAGTTCCTCTGCCTGCCGGTCAATATCCGCAAGATAGGCATTCAATTCGCCGCTGGTCAGCAGATTGGCATATCGCACACGGTGGTGCTCCCTGAGATAGCGGAGATGCCGCTGCCCCCATATCCCGATTGGCCGATCTTCCTCCGGATATGCGGCATTCCCTCTACCACAGCGCAGTCGATATGTATAAAGGACAGTTACTCCCAAGAGGTGAACATGAGCTGTGGCTGATGCAGTTGTCCATGTACTATCAGTCCCTGTACTTGCAGATTACCAAGGGATATGTCCGCCTGAAGATGGAGTGCAAGGATTATATTCTGGCGCAAAAGACGGCCATTGATGCTCTGCGCTTCGATCCGAAGGACAGCGAACTGAATATGTATGCGATCCTCGCCATGGGATTCCAAGGAAATCTCTCTATGGCGCAGACCTACTATACGGCGGCAAAGCCCTATCTGGCGTTAGAGCATGCCGAGGTCATCAAGAAGTATTTGCACATAAAATGAGAGCTGCTTAATGTCGCTCCGGAGGTTGTAGCAGAGGTTACGCAGTAGGTTGCTCCAGAGGTTACGGAGGAGGTCGTACAGGAGGCTGCGCAGTAGGTTGCAGCTGAGGTCATAGAAAAGTCATACAGCAGGTTGTCCAGCAGGTCACGGTTGAGGTTGCCCGCCCGTTATCATTGGTTATCGGATGCGTCCGATAGATGATGCGGGCGGGTGATTTTTTTGCTGTGCAGGAGAC
>JABLTK010157507.1_pt1 | contig 10386 bp, 13 predicted proteins | sample 7160131 | NCBI WGS metagenome assembly JABLTK01 (sample SAMN14651221, study PRJNA627086) | human gut metagenome | isolation source: feces | host: Homo sapiens
AAGCAGGAGCGCTCTTTCCCATTATTCTGAAAGCGGGCAGCATCTCTAAAACCATTACAAATTAACAGAACCAGTCCATACCTCGTACAAACGATAAATAAACAAACGAATAGGGTTGACAGAAATACAGCCGATTTTATTGAATCTAGACGGTTGAGTATTTTCATTTTTCTAGATTGGATATTGGATTCTTCAAACGGAATGGATGCAACCGGGACAGAAGAGAACAAACAAGAGTCGGATGTCCTGCAAAACTCAAGCCGTTTAATGGATCTATCTTTATTTGAAATTGCCTATGGTAAGCAGATCCGGTATCTTGCAGATGGATCAAAGTTGAGTTCTTTTGTGTCAAATCAGGAGATTTTGGAGAATGATCTACCCGTAACAAGTCGCATAAAATCGAAAATCATGAAGCCAAGACAGAAACTCAATGCTTCTCTAGAATCAGGGTGTTGGATGTATAAACTGCAGCAAGCAAGTGTATCAAAAAACAAAGTATTCAAGTGTTGATTTGTTTCATCATAGCTGCAGTTTCAAAAACGTTATCTCTATCTTAAGGACAATATCTTGTACTATGCCCACAAGGAGTTTACACCTGATAATCTTCCCTTTCGATATTCTTCCATCCCATTGAATGCCTATTTGGAGTATCATGAACCATCGGAAATAATGAACTATGATATTCAACGCAATAAATCAATCGATATTCATACAAATGGGAAAACAATTACATTTGTCTCCGATGAGTCATTCACTAATTCTTCGAGTTTTCTCCTTATGGTAGTCATAACTTTCTTTCTAAGAATTAGATCGTGAAGACACTGGATGGAATGCGTGAAATGCTCCATGAGCCTACTGATCCCACGGAATTTGATCGCATGTACATCGAGACATTGAATGCGATTGGAATTCCAGAATCAAAATGGCAAGATATGATTGAAAGAGAATCCCATGAGAAGAAGTGGATGTTGATTGTCCAGAATAAGGAGCGTGTGATTAGTGGTGATGTGCTGGCACAGAAATGTGTTGATCTCTTGAAGTGTGGTGATCTACAAATTACTGAGATCCGTGAATTGAGAACAATCATTGGTACGAGTCCCAAAGTCTTTCTTGAAAAGTTTTATCAGTTAGGAGGATTAGAAGCAATGAAATTGGTACGGATAGAAAGGAGTGTTGATAAATAAGCTAATTCAATCACTTGTTCTCAAAGACGAACATTCAGCAGATGATCTGCTTCTTCTTCAAGAATTTCTTCCTATTGTCAAATCGTTAATTAAAACACGAGAAATCGTGTTATGGGTTCTCAACACCCCTGACTTTGTGTTCATGTTTCTGTTATGTGCATTTCTCAAGCAGGTAGATGTGACAAATGAAGTCTTTGAAGATTTGGGAATCATGTGTCAGACTCCAGAAGGTCATGAACAAGTTCTGATGGCATTTGATACTCTGATGCTGTATGCTCAGGAGAAAATTCGATTTCAAACAACCGTGGCTCTTCTCAATACTGCTTCAGATGTGGAGGTTGTAACAACAATCCTGGTCTTCTTCAACGTGCTTCTATCAACCACTCCAAATATTGCTCAACGTTTGGCAGTATGATCAATTATTCTGAATGATCGGTAGATATGCAGTGATCTGTTGTCACTGGGATATGCTTCTCTTCAGGAGGACTTGATCAGTCGGTTTGAAACTTCAGCAGATCGAATTGATGCATTGTTTGATGTGTTCACAAAGTCTCTTCATAGTGATCGTGTTGCTGCTACAATAAATGGCGTAGATACGAGTAATGTGGTTGATATGATATGTGTGTGTGTGTGATGATACTGAGTTGTAGTGATTATCCAAAGAGAAGCTCAAGATGGTTGCAACTGGGAGTATTTATGTACTCTCTTGAAGGATCTGTTAACGATTCCACATGACAATCTTGTTGGAAGAATGATGTGGAGATTGATCACAAGAACAGCGAATCGAGTAGTCACAGCCAACATGAAGGAGGACATCGAAACTTTGTCAAATGCTGATCTGTTAGATCTCATTGGAAAGAAACAGATTCTTGATGAGAAGTTTAATGCGATTCGAGATGAAGAATCCAAAGAAGAACAGTTCCGACAGAGGATTCGTGAGCTTCAAGATCAGGTTGATCTTGCTACTGTATCTCATCTCTCTCCAGGAGTCAGTGGAACGAATCACAATCAAACTAAAGTTATTAGTGATTTGATCGCTCAAGTATCAGAGTTCATGGATGTGAAATACATGAGAGATGATCCAACTTATTCCAAATACTTTGCTATGTATGAGAGTGGAGTTCCTCTGGATGAAGTGATATGTTTGTGTCGAAGAGATGGTGTCGATGAACGAGTTGTCCGGGGACCTTCAATCATTCTTACGTTGAAATCTGACTATCAGCAGAAGTCGTTACCACCAAAGCAAACAGAAACAGTTAGTTCAACTGTGACTCCTGCTTCAGATCCAAATAACCCTCGGAATGATCCTGCTCTGAAAAAGTGGTTCAAGCTTTTGGACATGGGGATTCCGAAAGAACACTTGGTTCTGAAGATCCAGGCAGAAGGACTCGATCCTTCGTTTCTGGACTATGAAGGACCTGCTGCTCCTGTTGTGACTCCTGCTTCAGATCCAAATAACCCTCGAAACGATCCTGCTCTGAAGAAGTGGTTCAAGCTCTTGGATATGGGGATTCCGAAAGAACACTTGGTCCCAAAGATCCAGGCAGAAGGACTTGATCCTTCGTTTATTCTGAATGCAGAACCTGTGGGATCCCAACCAGTATCGGAACCGATAGAACGAGAAGTGAAACCCCCTGTAAAGCCTGAAATCAAGCAGCCTGTGAAGAAGGAGGTTTATAATCCACCTAAGCCTAAACGTGAACCTGAAACGAAACTGAAGAATCTGTTCTGGGATCCTGTAGTGGGCGATGCTCTTCGTGAGAGTGTGTGGGAGAAGCTGCATGATGAGAAGGTACAACTGGACTATCCAGAACTGTGTCGTATGTTCCGAGCAAAGGAGAATGCTGTAATGAGTCACATGGGAGGAGCTCTGGATCCATCGATCAAACAACCCACAGAAATGGTCCAGTTGGTAACAGATGAAAAAAGACTTCGAAATGTTGGAATGTCAATAGCACGACTGAAAATGAGCTTCAAGACACTTCGAGAAGACATCGTAAGAGTCGATGATACTGCACTCACTGAAGACATGCTACGTATGCTTATAGAGAATGCTCCTACGGAGGCTGAAGTAAGTCTTGTACAAGGCTATACTGGAAATGTGGATCTGTTGAGTGATGTGGACCGTTTCTTTAAAGAGTTGTCAAATATCCCACTATTATCACAAAGACTGAAATACCTCAATTTTCGGCAAGGATTACGAGAGGATTTAACTGAATTGAAGTTGGACTTTGAAACCTTCCGAATGGCTCTGAGTAACCTATTAAAGAGTTCAAAGCTGACTCAGTTGTTAGAAATGATTCTAGCTGTTGGGAATTATATGAATGGTGAAAGATGGAGGGAAGAATGATTGCTAGGACAATCCAATCGAGGTGGCTATTGGGGATTTCAAGTGGAATTTCTTCCGAAGTTACAAGATACGAAATCAGTGGATAATAAGTCATCATTATTGGAGTACAAAAATCATTACTATTTTTGATATGTAGTTATATCCTTGAATATATGGAAAAGACAGATACATCAAATGGGACCAAATTAGTGACTATTTTGGACGATTTTGCTCTTCTTCAGTCTCTTACATCCAAGGAATTTCATCAATTGGAGAGTAATTTCTTGAAGTTGAAAACGACTTTTGAAGCTGCAGGACGACAAAGAACAGTTCCAAAGTGTGTTCCTGAGGATCGCTATGGACTTGTGATGGGTCAGTTCTATGATGAGAACAAGGAGATGGTGATGAGTGTGGCGGAACTATTAAACAGTGTCAAAGAACTGTTCTCGGATGTGGTACGCAAATTTGGCTGCAATCGCGATATCACAATGAATGATTTAGTGAGTATTTTTGCCACATTCTTCCGTCAGCTGACAGAGCTTCGAGCAGAACTGACAAAACGTCGTGAACTGGAAGCTGAATTGGCTCGTAAGAAGGAGGCAAACGAGGCGATGCAGCGACGACTTCGAGAGGAGACACAACGAAGGAAACAGGGGAAGGAGAATCTGGTAGATGGATACACGACGATGCGAACACTACAGCTCAAAGGAAGAGACCGTTCGAATCATATGCCTGTTGAAGGAATGACAATGGCAACAGTACGTCAGCGAATGATGTTCCGATGTGACAACGATAGCTTCGGTGTAGAATCAACAATGCGATTGGGAAAACCAGGGACACTGCAGCTGAAGGCTCTTCAGAATGCGATTCCTGGAAGCATTTTACAATCACGTCAGTCCTTACGAGTTTCACCAACGCTAATTGATTCTCCTCGCAAAAAGGAGTTGAGTATTCGACAAGATACATTGCGTATCGCTAGAAATCAGTCTCCAACTCGTTTCTTTGATCCTGTAACCTTTTCTGATAGTACTTTATCAACGGAACAACCTCGTTCAGATGAGGATTAGTGATATGACTGTTTGATAGAAGCAATACTCAAATAGGAACAAACATATTACTGAATCACATACAGCTTGCCATCTTCACTTCCACATAACGCAATTCGACGTAATGGACACACAACCATTACACACAATCGTAGCTTACTTAAAGCAGCTGAAGTTATTCCATCTGTCACTGCAACAGGTGACAGATGATACTGCTTCCCACGATTTTCTGGCAGATTCATGTATTCACGTAGATCAAGATCTGTATTGCTCAAGAGGAAATCACCTCCAGCTACAGTCACACCAACATCAGCTCCACAAGCTGTCACACAAATTGTGTGAGCATTTGTGATAGTTGTAAGTCCTGTGTATTCAGCATAGAGCACCGGTTCCTTGGGACCATGCAGCTCCCAAACACAGATCCTTCCATCCACACATGCTGTGATTACATGACGATTACTGATGAACTGCAACTTCGCTACTGCACGTGTATGAGCTTGCCAACGAACTACTGGTGTTCCCATTCTCTGTGAGAGTATATCTACCACACCATTGGTCCAGGCTGCACAGATGAATTGGTCTTCAAGTGTGGTTATGGCACACAATGCAGGTGTGGCTGAACCTTCAGTTGGAGGGGCTACTTGCCTTAAATCTGGTACAAGTGGGAATACGGCACAAAGACGAGCATCATAGAACTTCTGACGCACATCATAACAAATGATTTCATTGGTACGTGTACCACAGAAGATCTGTTGCCACACTGTGGTTCCATTCACTCCCTTGCCAGTCACAGACACAGCACTACTGGTCATACATGTGAATGGTCCCCGCGGGGAATCAACAACACTTAACACGGTTTTTCGTTCATAATCAAAGATCACTAGTTTATCTGAGCAGGAGACCAGCAAAGGGCATGACGATAAGAAGGCCATACTGTGAATATGTGACTGATGAATTCCAAACGAACACACAGGCACCAGAGGCTTGCGATCACTTCGCCACACACTTATACATGGTGTGGTACCTGCTCCTGTATCCATCCCCACTGTCGCAAAAACCGATTCATCCCTGCGGGTTACGATTCCATAGACACATCCTTCATATGCTGATACTGTCAGTTTCATTTGATTCTTCAGCACCACGGCCGAATCCAGATCACTGCGATTGTTCTGAAACCCAGCACTTCCTCCAACCATGTGAATATGGTTTGCAGCAGACCAACAACGGGGAGTCACTATGAATTATGGAATTCCAAAAATCATTACAATTCTTGGCAATACTCGATTTATAGTCCATTGGTGAAGCAATCGTATTTCTAGATGTCAGAAATCAAAGGTATTTTTGTACTCGACAGGAATAACCTTGAAATCTGTATCAGGTTCTATGGATTATTCCTTGGCCTCACTTGTACCTCTCAATAGTTCCAGCATCTGGAATGAGTACACTGATAAACTTGGATCCATTCGTTGTCTTTGGAAGACTGTTTGTTCTTTCACTCGTATAAGAAGTGCTCTCAACAGAGCTTGTGATTCAGAGTGAGATCGATAGAAACCATGGAGTTTCGTGAAGAATGATTGAAGGTCTTGATACAGGACCTCTTCTTGTGTTTGTTGAGGGAGTCTGGCTGCAAGATCAAAGAACAGTGTGATCAAAGAGAAGAGAAGGGATAAATTCGCGTGAATAACTGGAATATCAGAAAAAGTAAGTAATATGTACGATAAGAATCATCTGTTTGAACAGGAAGGTAGAGGTTGTGAAGGAGGTCAGCAAGACGAGGTGGCTTACATTGAATTAGGTTGTACTGAAGCATTCGTGCTGAGAAGAAGGGTTGAACCGACCGAATCACTTCCAGAATTTCAGTTACACACATAGCAGCCTGCGTACTCTTCAATGTAGGTGTGGAGGAAGAAGGAGGAACCATAGCCAGAAGCGAATAAGCCTTTGGAAGGAGATGAGCAAGTGTGATGGCTATGTATCATTAGAATGAATTGTTTGAACAGAGAATGGCTTCTGGTGTGACATATGGAAGAATATGAATGAGAGTTTGAGCTGAAGGGCTGAGTGAAGGATTGAACAGCGTATCTAGTGAGAAGATAAGGAAGAGTATGTACTTTCAGGATAAGCTTGCATGAACGCTGTTCGTTTGAATCCTATATTGCCAGTCTTCAAGGTTACCGTAGGGAGAATGTAACGAGTAGCAAGAGCTGATCCTAAGAAACGAGGCGAACTCACTAATGTAAGGGCTGAAACAAGGGAATCAGTCACTTCAGGAGGTGTTTGAGGTGAGAAACTACAGATAAATCACTGTAAGAACTAGGACAGCTGTTCCATGAACAGAGGAAGAAGACCTTTTAAGAATTGCATACTCCCAACACATCCAAATATCTTACCACAGACATTACGTTCACAGACACTCATCAGAGGATCGTAGTTCTTCATTTGAAGGGATCCTTCTAATAGCTCCAATAACACAGGAAGCAAGAGTTGAGACACTTGTTCTTCATGTAGTGACGAAGCAATACGAGTCCAGAGAGTAACAAAGGTGTGAGTGAGGTTATGAAGTGATGGAGAATGCATGATGTCGGTCAGAATTCGACGTAAGAGAGGCAAGATGAGAGGGATTTCATCTGTCGTGACTGATGTGAGAGTATGAATGAGTTTGGTCATATCCACAGCATTGTGGTCTGATACGAGAGTATGAAGATAGTATCCAAAGACTCGATAGATACGAAATAGTGATGGATCAAACGGTACCATACTTGGCTTCACATGCAATGCATTACGAGAAGTATCTGATTGTGAAGTTTTCTTTCAAATCTTACCTGTAATCAATGCATTCTCAGCTAATGCAAGCATATCTGGGCGTTTCATTGGATCCAAATCTAACATCACAGTTACAAGTGACTAGGTATCATATGATAATTATATCCTCTCACACGAACAGGTTCAGGTAACACCTCCAATCCATTTAACAATCCTTCTTTCTGATACCATTGTAAGGATAGACGTGTAAACAGAGGCTGGAATGCGAACAGTTCAAAGATTACACAACCCAGACGAAACACGTCAGCTCGCTTCATGGCTTCTCCATTCAGTGGATGTCCATCCAGCTCCTCTGGAGCCAAATAACAGGGAGCTAAGAGCAGTTCATAGCGACGAGTGAAGGCCTTAGTTCCATACTCATTCTGAAGACGGTGATTCTCTCGTGTTTGTGAGAAGTCTACGAGTTATGTTCTTACCAAAACAGCACTCAGCTCAATACGATTATTCTGCTCGAAACGACGCGTTACCTCCTGACCCTTGTTTGGTACCAGTTCTGATACAGGATCTGATTGAGGTACTTCTGATCTATGAGGAGTTGAGACTGTACCAAAATCAACATCACGCCCAGAGAAAAAGGCAGTTCTAGAAATTAGTCCCTATTTCTGGAATGACAGTCTTCGGGATCGCTTTCTCTTGGCAGCTTCATGTAATGGTTTCAGTTCCTTGGGTGTTTCTGGAGTGACCATTACAACCTCACTGGGTACTTCAGTGGGAGTCACTAGATGAGTTGTTGTTGGAGGAGGAGATGTTTCAGCTGAAGAGATAGACTGAGTAGGAGGAACTTCAAGAGGGAGAGCATCTATCGAATCATTAGGAGTCACTTCATAGGATTCAGGGACTGAAGAACTCGTAGACTTGACAGATCGCATATGTGAAGCAGGAGCATGAGAGAGTGTGGTTAAGACGCCTTGATAAGTATCTTTAAGGATATCAGTTCGAGTTTGTGTCTCTACTTGAGTGAAAATATCCCTTCCTCTTCCATTCTTCATTCGCTGTGGATGTGGAACTGTGAATAACTGAACAAACCCAGGATTTTTGGTAAGACCAGTAACTCCTTCTTGTTTAAGAGGAACATTCTTAGCGTCAATAGCAGCCTGACCAGAGAGCTGATAACCAAAATTTAGGTTGATCCACAAGTGGAGATGTGTACTCACATAGTCACTTTCTAACATCTGTCGATGCCAAGCAACAAACTCTGTAGGAGTAGGACACCATGAAGGTAACTCTGTTGTTAATTGGATCCTCTAATCCCTACCCATATCTTCCATTGAATCATGAACACTCACAAACACAGATGGGTCTGTGTAATACTCAGGAATGCATTCGTCAGGTGTCCATTCATATAATCGAGGCATACTATAAATTATACCCCACTCAAATACCTCTTACTTTCCAGGGTATTCTTTTGCTTGGAAATTACTTCGTACAACACTTTTTAAAAGAGATACAGGCATTCGACGAGCCATATAAATCGCATACGTGAGTTCAGAAAGAGATTCACTGAGATGGTGTTTAGGGACACTGTGCTGAAAAGTCACATCTAACTGACTATCACCTTTGTTCATACGGAACTTGCTAATCGTGAAATCACGCCATCCACCTGTAGGACTGGTGAAGTCACAAACCCATGGCATAATACTGTGGAAGTTACTGTCATCCATTCGTCGACCTGCTGCCTCGTTCAGACACATCACATACTCGAAGTTGCTTAACCGTCCATATACCCACTCTGATGTCATCAATTCTAACTCCAATGCTGCAGAAGACAAACTTTGAGGAATGACCTGAATTTTGGGCAAGGTTGGGAGTGGCATAAATAACCACAAATTCTCTGTGAGGATGATGGAATCAGGAGTCAGAGAAGGAACATACACTCCATGAGAATGAAGAAATGCAATCACTTGAATTAGCTGATAAAGAATAAAAGTTTGGATAATAGTATTCCCTCCATCTAGTTGAAGTAAATGACGGTTGTATTTGAGAACTGTTGCTAATGTGTATGGATAATATTCACTTATCTGGAGTTAGAATGCAAAGAAAAATAGTACTGTGAACACGGTATCCTTAATGCAAAGAATACACTTCATCGGTAATAAATTGAGATGCTTTGATTTGATTGGTGTTGAAAGATAAGTAGGAAGCTATCCATCACTCTATAGTAGTCAATCTAACCTTCTGAGGGATGTCTTCTGGATCTGCCAAATCCACCTGTTCCCCGTGGAATACAATCACTTTTCCTTCTGTATCTGTTGGTAGTTCAGTCGTTGAATACAATGCAGAGATTAATTCCTTAAGATTCTAGATCAGTAGCAAGTAAGATTCGTACAGACGGAGGATCCAACTCGGAAGCTGAAGTATCTTGTTTCATCTCTTCACAATCATCCTATCTCCTTACCATCTTCTTAATAATCCTACATCATCTTTCATAAGATCAGTCATGATATGATAGATATCCTCTGTTGGATTCAAGTAACTTGAATCATTGGATGGATTTGAATCTCGTGGGGGTTGAGAATCCTTCAAATTATCAGAACTAAACAATCTTACAGGTACTTGCTTATAGCGTTGAAGATAATTAAACATTTCATCTTTGTTCTTATCTATAGCATTTACCGTATAATCTTCTGCTATCGATACTACCAAATCACAAACTGTAACACAATAATACAATCAGGATATTGCCCCTTAATATCCTCCTGGTCAAACTAACAGGAATCAGAACAATCAAGATTCAATACCATAATATGGACTTTGCGACCTTTCGACAGGTTATAGTCCGGAAGAGCATACTGGATACCGAGATTATCCTTGAGCAAACTCTTAATATTCTCGATATCTTCCTTTTGGTAAAAGAGATAACTCATTCTTGGAACTGAATGTGTTTTGATCTATACAGATTAGATTGATACGATGTTGCAGTACCAAGATTCACCGCAATACACGTTTCTTTTCCAAGAAAGTGCCAAATTATCGGTTGATTCATAGTGCCGTTTTTTATGAAACT
>JABLTK010050463.1_pt1 | contig 10380 bp, 12 predicted proteins | sample 7160131 | NCBI WGS metagenome assembly JABLTK01 (sample SAMN14651221, study PRJNA627086) | human gut metagenome | isolation source: feces | host: Homo sapiens
AACAAATGTCATATTATCCTCCAAATCTCGCCTGATATTGCTCCAATAGTCATGTTAGCATACATTTTTATTTAATTCCACTTGTTTCGCAACTATTTTTTTTAGAATCTCGGGATAATTCTCTTTACCAGTTACGAATATAGCCACACTATATTTTTCTTTCTTATATTTGTTTATAATCTCTTTAGTTTCTTGCTTTTCTAATTCTTCTTCAGTTAAATAAATTTGGATATAGTTTGTATTAGTAATTTCGCAAGAAGTAATTTGCATTTAATTAACTCCTCCATAATATTTCTCCATAAATATTATGCAAAAAGAGAAAAAGATATCTCTTTTCGTCTTAATTACCTTTTAGAAATAACTAATACAATACACTTAAAATTTTATTCAATAGAAAATCACCTCCTCACTATATAAGAACACGAAGAAATTTCAAAATGGGTCATTTTTTATAAAAAAGTTTTAATTTTTTTAATTTTTCTATTAAGTAAGTTATCCAAAGTTAAAAAAATCGGTAATTTTAGATAAACTATTTTTAAAATATAAGTCCAATTTTTTTATTAAATGTTGCATTTTTTGAAAAATTTTATCATTCACTATATACGGACAATTATTTTTTTGAGTTTGTCTGAATTTTTTTAAAAATTTTAATAGTTTTTAAGCTTTTTCAAATTTTTTCAAAATTTGCAGGAACAGGGAGTCACCCCGAACTCCCATTTACGCCTAAAAGCGTGGCTTTTAGCTGGATGCTCATAAAAAAACAGGGTGACTTTTAGTCACCCTTAAAAATAAATTTATAAAACTTCTTTCCTTTTTGTATACTTGATAATTTTTTTATATTATTCCCTTATTTTTTCTTCAATACATACTCCATTTACAGAGTATCTATTTATATATTTTGTAAGCTCACTTGGTACTATATCCTTTTCAAAAAATCTTTCTAGAAAATCACAGCATGTCGTTCCTTTAAAGTCATTAGACTTAGGATTTGAATTATCATAGCCTACACCTGAAAATACACCATTCTTTGTAAACATTGTTTCAGTATCATCGTCTATGAACCATTCAATAGGTTGAACTTCAACCCATACAGGCTCTCCATCTTCAATCACTCTTCCATCTGATAAAGTCAATCTTAATGTGCGCATATCACTATCTCTCACTGGTAAATTTGCTTCCATTCTAACATATTTTTTACCACCATACACATATTCCCTGTTTAATTTTTCTTCAAATTTTTCGTGATTCCATTCACCATAAGCATAATAACACTTGTTTCCTTGTGTAGTATACGTTTTTCCACTCTCAATTAATGCTCCCAACTTATATAATTTTTCTAATTTATCATAAACATCTTTATGTGCAACACTTTGTGGATATTCTCCATAAAATATTGTTTGTTCTGTTGTTTTTTCGACATTTTTTGGTAAATCTCTTACTGCAGTACACGGTCTATAACATATATTTCTCGCTTGTACAGCATACGAGTCATATACTGCTTCGTTAAAACCGTCTACATATTTTCCTGTTTCAATAAAATACTTACATTTATTGTTATGTTTGTCCGTCCCAAATTCTATTAAATTTCCGTCTATTTCTATTTTTATACTGCCAACATCAAATCCTAAACGATCTAAACATTCCGTTTCTGCTCCTGTAAGCATAGCAAAATCGGTAGCATAACAATTAGATCCGAATTTTATTAAATATCTTTAATCGTTTATCGCCAAATATTTGATCCTCTGATAATAAATTAAACTTTCCCATAATTACCTCCTCATATAATGCATTATAGTAATCTAATATTTTTTCTAGTTAATTTTTCAGCTAACTCTGGTTCTTTAAGTATTAACTCAATGATTAATGGATATATTGCTAAATTAAAATTACATTCCACATCATCAATTTCTCCAGATTTTTTATTGTATGCCATTGCACTAGCAGTGCATCCTCCTTTGCAAAATGTGTAATATGGACAGCTATCACATTTTTCGTTCTTTTTTTCTTTAAAATATGGTTTAGTTGTTAATGCTTTATCAATTAAGTCTGCTAAATCGTTACCATCATATATGTTTCCAAGACAATTAATTTCACTGCCAATCATTTCACAAGGATATATATTACCATCTTGACTAAATGATATAAATTTTCTGCCACCTTTACATCCATTCGTATGACATAAGTCATTTTCAGATTGATTAATAATATTCAAAATTTTAGTTTTTATATTCGCCTCTGTAACAGCATATCCTTTCTTATTTTCGTTAATAACTGCATTAAACAGTTTTGTTGCAAACTTTTCCATATCTTCTTTTTTTATAAGCATATTCCAATCAAAATCTTCCCCATTAGGATGAACTAAATTAAATTTAAGAAATTCAATTCCCTGTTCTTCCACTAGATATCTGACACTTTCTTCAATATGTTCTAATGTGTACATAGAATTTACACTAAGTGCTGAAAACTTACATTCTGGGTCAATCTTTCTTATGTCTTCAAGTCTATTAATTAAATTATCAAATGTTTTATTTCCTTTTAAGTCCACTCTGTGTGAATCATGTACTTCTTTATTTCCATCTAGGCTTATACCAAATCCTATACCATTTTCTTGTAATTTAATATAATTTTCCTTTGACAATAGCAATCCATTAGTTTGAACTGTATAATCCACATTAATTCCAGCATCTTCAAACCTTTTCTTACTATCAATTATTTTATCTATTTCAATTAATGGTTCTCCTCCCCATGGTTGAAAACTTATATTATTTATTTTATGTTTTTTGCAATAACTTATTATATAATCACAAATATCATCTAATGACTTTTTATCAATACTCTTTCCTTCATTTTCAAAATGTCTTAAACAATAGATACAATTTAGATTACATTTTGTTGTAAAATCTATCATAAAAAAAGTTGGTAGGTTGTCCTCATTTTCTATAAATCTTTCCTTGTCAAATAATTTTACAAAACCTCTTTGATATAATTTTATACTTAAATTTTCTGATAACTCATGATTAAGTATTTCTGCTACTAATTTATTTGACAAAATAATTGAAGTTCCCTGATTAGATAAAAGTAATGACTTATCTCCATACTTATAACAGTACGCACCTAAAAACTCAATATTTTCTAAATTAAAAGGTTCTATATAATCGTATTTTATCATTCTATTATCCCCCTTAACATCCAATCCTCTATCGTATTTTCAGGATTTTCAATTCCAAATTTTTTTAGTAATTTTTCTGCTTCTTCTTTTTCAATTCCTTCGTCAAAGGAATTTATTAGTTCTACTATATTCTTAAATCTTAATCTAATGTTTACTTCATAATTACTTTTCTTGTTAACAATCATTAAGCCTTTAGCAGTTAGATAGATTGCACAATATATAGAAAAAGATAATTTATTTATATTTTTTTCATTATATCTAATATATTTGGGTTTATATTGTAATAATACATTTTCATTTGCTGGTTTTTCAATAACAGAATTACCAAACATATCATATACACTTAAATAAGTGCCTTTACAATATTTTGCAAAATTACATGATTTACAAGCTATAAAAGGTAAACCAAAATTTTGACTAAAACTATGTTCCTCCTGATCTTTATAATCTATATAATATCTATTACTTGGTAATGTAAAATAATTCCAATAGTAGCAATCACACATACATAGAGGTAAATTATTCAATGTTAATAATTGATTTCTATTTGTATTAATACTTTCAAAATAGTCTAGTGCTTCTTCAATATAAGGTTTTATTTCTTTAAATTCAACAAAATATTTCCTTGCACTTTTTTCATCCATTCCACATAAATCTATACCCCAAAATTGTATTTCTGCTCTTGCTGAAAAGTTATCTGTTAAAAACTTTATAAAGTTTTTAAGGTCTTTATAATTGTAACTTGTAATGCATTGTTTTAATGAAACTTGTATATTATTTTCGTCTAAAAATTTCAAACCATTTAAACTTCTATTAAAACTACCTTTTGAACCATTTTGTTTTTCATGTTCAAGCTCTTTATAACTATGAAAGGTAGTTGTTACTGTAACATTTTTTCCTCGTGTAGTTTCAACAAATTTTTTTGCAAATTCTATGTTTGCAAACTTCTCACTATTGGATAATATATGTATGTTTAAATCTTTATTAACTAAATATGTAATTACTTCAAAAAAATTAGGATAAACAGTTGGCTCACCTCCTGAAACAGTAACGTCAGTAACTCCTATTTCAACCATTCTATCAATTTCTTTTTGTAATTCTTTTATTTCTATTACTTTTTGTAATCTTTGATCTTTTTCACAAGGGCAACATATACACTTTTGATTACATGCATACCCAAATACCATATAAGCATCTTTTCTAATTTTTAATTCTTCCAACTGTTATACCCCTTTCTTATTTTACTTTCCACTATCAGAACTTGAGTTTGTCCATCTGCTTCCATTGTCCCAACTAACTGTTGAGTTTGTCCATCTTGAACCATTGCTCCAACTATATGGTGTTGAATTTGTCCATCTAGTTCCACCGTCATTTAACCAAGTTACTGTTGAATTTGACCATTTATCACTGCCATTTGTCCAAGTAACTGTTGAGTTTGCCCATCTGTATCCTCCATCGTTCATCCATCTTGCATCTGATAGACTTATATTGTCTCCTCTTTCTTTGGATAAGTTTCGAATAATATTTTTGTTAAATATTGCTAATTCAGACATTTTTTTTCACCTCCTTTAAGATATTTTTTTAATAATAATTCATATTGTTTCTTAGATATTGAAAATATTACCAAATCACAATATTTATTATCATAATAGTGATATTCCTTTAATCTAGTTTCTTCCTGAAGTCCTAAACTTGATATTGCTTTTATAGAATTATTATTAAAGTCATAAACATTCATATATACTTTTCGTAAAGTATATGTTTTAAAAAGATATTCCAAAAAATTTATTGCTATTAGACATCCTATGCCAGAAGATACATATTCTGGTTTTACTGCTACTGTCATTCTTGAATGTCTATCTAATGCATTAAATTCATATGTATAAGCAAATCCCAAAAAAGTATTATCTTCGTAAAATACCATAAAATCATTTATATTTTTGGTAAGCTCCGTATTTATCCACTTTTCAAATGATATGGTATCATTATGATATGGTCTACAAGTTATAAGATAATTAATATCCTTATTAGTAAATAATCTATACACTTCTCCGAAATCTTTAATTGCATTATAATATCTCATTTCCATGTTCACTTATCCTCCTGAATACATTTTATAAAATCTCTTACTCTAACTATGTTTCTTAGATATGCATAGGAAATTTTGACCTTTAAATTTTGTTCAATTTCACATATTATTTGCATCATTTGTAATGAATCTATACTTAAATCTTCAACAATTTTACTGTCTAAGTTAATATTTTTGTTTTCAACTACATGATTACCAATTATCTTTAATATTTTATTCTCCATTACGAACTACCTTCCCTAAAAAATTTTTTTTAATTGATTCCACATATATTATTTTTTCAATGGTATTACCACCAAAATTCATTCTTCTTATATTTCTTTCTACCTCATTTCTATACTTTTCTTCTACAACTACTTCTGCAATTAATTCATCATTTTTTAGTTCAACTTTTACTTCTTTTACTGTATCTAAATTTTTTATTTTATTTTCGATGGATTCCTTTTGAACTTTTATTCCATTTTTTAATGAGATAATATTATCCACTCTTCCCAATATAAATAAATTATTATCATCCATTTTTCCAACATCTTTAGTTTTTAAATATTTTTTGTTATTTATTGTGATAAAAGGATTTTCTTTTTCTGATGTATAACCGAGCATTACACTGTCTCCGCATACCAAGATTTGTCCATTGTTATCCAAGTAAATTTCATTACAGTCTATAACTTTACCAACTCCATTACGTTTATCGTCAAAGTCACTGCATAATGATACGCAAGGTGCTTCTGTTAATCCATAACATGGAAGAATGTTTATATTATATTTTTTGTATTCTTGGATAATATTGTTTGAAATTGATGCACCTGCACATATTATCCTTCTAATATTCCCTCCTGTAAAATCTTGTTCTCTTTTTTTTATTTCTTCTAATAAGTTTTCAATTAATATAGGTGGCAAATTTAGATAATCTGGTTTATACTTTTCTAATGAATAATAAAATTCATATTTTGTTTCTATTATACACATACACGCTCCAACAAAAAATGTTGTCAAAAAATCCCCAATTAATCCAAAGATATGATTTAATGGTATAATATTAATACATCTATCTGTATTGAAATAACTTACTCTTTTAACGCATGATAAAACAGTTGCTAAAATATTTTTCATTGAAAGCATAATTCCCTTACCTTCACCTGTAGTTCCTGACGAAAAAAGTATAGTGGAAACGCTTTCATTATCATATTCGTGAAAATATTTTATTTCATCATATTCTTCTGTTTTTATAATTTTTTCAATGTCTGGATCTTCTAATCTAAGAGCTATATCAACTTGAACATCATCATTACTATTTAATACAGCAATATTATTAGAAATAATCACTCCAAAATATGCAATAGCAAAATAAAAGCTATTCTCTGTTGCAATTTGTATATTTTTACATTTAGATTTATTTAAATACTTAACAAGCTTTGCTACTTTTTTGTCGAATTCGTTATAAGTTATTTTTTCATCCTTTATTATAAATGCTGGAAAATCTCCATATTTTAAAATAGAATTCTGATACAATTCTACTAAATTAGTTAGTTCCTTCACGATTTTCCTCCCTTACTAAATAATTTAAATTTATCTTCTGGATATATATACATATATAAATTTATCTCCATCGCAACTTTAATTATCTTTTTTGCTTCTTCAGTTTTCAATAATTGTGGATTGAATCCTCTGACACCAAATCTAATATAATCCAATGTATCTGCATCTCGTAACCAATCTATTATTCTTATTTCATCTTTATTTTTTATATTTAAATCCATATATAATTGATAATTTGGGATTGAATGAGCAGTCAATGCTTTTTTTAGTATATCTATATCTTTAACATCAATTAATATATTTTCTAGCATAGTTGCACTAATTTTGCCATGTTCTTCTTCATTAGAATATTTTCTTCCTATATCGTGTGCAAATCCTGCAATAATCATTTTTTTTAAGAATTCTTCATCAACATTCGCATTCTTACCAATAAGAAACATATATAAAGCTGTTCTAAATGCATGCTCTATTCCATGCATTCTATCCGAAATATATATTTCGGAAAATTTTTTATATAAGCTATTTATCAACTCAAAGTAACAATCACTCTTATATATTTTTTCTATATCTTTTAAAGTCATTTGTTCTGGAAATGTATATAAAGCAGACTTTATATGCTGATTAGCATTTACTGTTGAATTATAAAACAAATCTAATGTATTATATATATTTTTAATGTTTTCGAAATTATAATCTGAAATTACTTCATCACTCCATACCTGTACTTCAATATAGTTTTCAAATCCGTGTTTACAATTTAAATTCCATAATTGTGGCATAGAATATTTACAAATAATTTCCCCTATCTCGTCCATAGTATATATTTTATTTCTATATTCTTTACCATCATTATATCTTGGCATAAACGTTGGAACCGAATCACCATATGTAAATGATACAATATTTTTGGAAAATTTATTAGAATCAATAGCTAGACTAGCTACGTTATCTTTTGACTGATAAAACCAATTATCGCAGTTTTCCAACACAAAATAATGTGGGTGATTCAAAACTGGTTTACCACCTTTTTTTATAAATTCTTCTTTCATAATTTTTTCTGCGTATAATCTATTATTAAGATATTCTGAATTGTAAGTTTTAACTGCTAATGAATTATTTTTAACTAAATTTAAATATTCTTGAACATTATCACTTTGTATGTCAGTTATTTTCAAAAATGGCTCTCTTATGTTATGAAAATATCTATAAAAGTTCATTTTTCCTCCAACATTCATTGTTTTCTGCCTTTTTCTTTCATATTTTACCACAGCGTAAACTTAAAGTCAATAATTTTACATAATATTGCTTTTTTATATGGAAAATTCTCATATTTATTGATTTTTTGCTATTTATATAGTATTATTTTGATGAGGTGAAAATTTAATTATGAAAAATACATTTGATACTAATCTAATAAAAATTTCAAATGAATGTTCTATTCTTACTACCCCTAGTTTATTAAATAAAAACATCGTTAACAAGACAACTATTATATATTTTGATGACTATTTTATCGAAAACGATATAATATCAGATTTATTAAATAATAAATTGGTTGAAAAAATGGTAATAATATCAAATAATGTTAATAAATCCTCTAATAAAAAATTATTATACTATAAACACCTTAATCGTCATATTTTAAAATCACTTGAACATAATATCATAATACTCATAAACCCAAATAATAATTATGATTATTCAAAACTTATCATTAAAAATTTAATTAATTTATTTAAAATAGCTTCATCTATAAATAAAAATTTGACATTTAATTATTCTAATAGTAACGTTATTTGTTCTATTTTTGATAATAATTCTATATATTTTAATGATATTATAAATTGTATTACAGCAATTTTAATGAAAACAGATTCTAAAAAATATGAATTTATTTATGATACTGTTTGCGATTATTTAGATAGTCAATTTCATAATTGTAATCTATGTGATTTTAAAAATGATCAATGTGTAGCTAATAGAGCAAAAAGAACTGCCCATGAATTTATGGGATGTTGTTATTCTTTTAATTATGCTAAGTTGTTAGATTTTCGACTTTTAAAAGATGTTAAACTATGTCAATATATGCAAAATAGAACTTGTGCCACAAAAAATATTACATGCAAACTGTTTACATGCAAATATTTAAAAGAAAAGAATATTAAATTTGATACACATAAACTATTATTACTTGATTGTTTTTTTAATAAAAAACAACATGATATTATTCAATCAAATTTTTTTAGAACTCGCGAAGAAATATTACAGAAATTGCAAGAAAAGAACCATGATTTATATTATTGGTACATTTTAAGGCAAAAATATAGAATAAAAGGATAATTGCTCATTATCCTTTTAATTTTTGTTTTAAATTATAAAATTCATTTCTAAATAAAGCATAAATACTCATATCATGGTATTCTCTATTGAAATATCTATATTGTTTTAAACAACCCTCTAATTGAAATCCTGCCGTTTCTAAAACTTTTTTACTAATATTATTATAATCAAAAAGTGAGCAATAAATTTTTCTAATTGGATAATATTTAAATATATAATTGAAAAAAATCATTGAAGTAACTGCTACATTCATATTGTTTCTTGATTTTTTTTCTAGATATATTGCAAAAAATATATAATCATTTTGTCGATTAAAATTATATGTATAAATAAATCCTATTGGTAAATTAGTTATCATATCTATTATAATCATAAAATCATGAAAAGAATGATTTGCTTTTTTATCTATATAATCGCAAAATTCATCTCTCGAAATAATGTTGAAATCATTAGTAAATAGTGGGCGTGAATCATAATCTTGATAACATTTATATACAAAATCAAAATCTCTCTTTTCATAAGGTTTTAGCCTTATATTTTTCCAAACCAATTCTTTATTATTCATACTTGTTCTTCACCTCAAAAAAATCATCAACATCCAAAGTAAAAATTTCCTTATCATAATATCTATTGTTATAGAAAGTATCTTCTTTTAAACAAGCTTCTTTTTTAAAACCTATTCTTTCTAATAATTCTGTAATACTATTTTCATATATATTACAAACTTCAAAATAGATTTTTCTTATAGGAAAATATGTAAATAAATAGTTACAGAATTTTAAAACTATTTCTCCAAAAAACATATCCATATATTGTTCATCTAAATTACAATCTATTCTTATATGCTGATCAATTTTATTGTAATCATAACTGAATATATATCCTAATATTGGATCACTATTATTTGATTTAATTAATAACTTCACATGTATATTACTCATAGATATAGATTTAAATTTTATCTTTTCTATATATCTATCATAATCAATTTTTCTTAAATTTCTCTCATCTACATTAATTAAAGAGATTTCTCGTCCAATAAATGATAATTCCTTACTCATTTTTTCCCTTTCTTAATACAACTAAAATTCATGTCTAAATTATAGCAAAATTTTACATTTTTTTCAATACATATGTGTCATGTCTATTTGTTCGTATTTCTGTATTTGTAATTTGCATTACTTTTTAACTCCTTCATAACATTATTAATAAATGTTATGCTAAAAAGAGAATTGTTATCTCT
>JABLTK010036128.1_pt1 | contig 10373 bp, 20 predicted proteins | sample 7160131 | NCBI WGS metagenome assembly JABLTK01 (sample SAMN14651221, study PRJNA627086) | human gut metagenome | isolation source: feces | host: Homo sapiens
AGCCGTCAACCCATTGAAATGGAGGAATCGATACAATTACCGGAAGCTGCTCCTAGCAGTATTATGAGCGATTCCAGTATGATATCTGTCCTCCTCGAGTCTGATCTTGTAAAAGAGCACAAATCCTTTGTAGATCGTTTGTTCCTATTGTTGATTTCGTAGGCACCGTCGACACCTGCAAAATCAGATGTGAGTCTTGCTGATCAAGACAACTCGGAATTGAATGTTACACCGAGAGATGCAATGAAAAACGCAATTGGATATCTAAACTCTATTTATTCTACTCCTAGTGTGATTGAAGATACTTCATTTCATCGTCCTCAGGTTGAAAGCACTATTGACCAGAGTGGTATTCATGCAGATTCTATTCTTGGAACGTTTTCTCCACATTCTAGTTTCATGGCACCAAATGAAACTTCGGTCATAGCTCCAGCTCGGAAACGTCGTAAATCCATTCGAGATTCCGAATATGCTTCTTTGCTAGTGTCTGAAGGAAATCCTGTATCATCATACAGCAGTCTTCTTCGAGACTCACTATCCACAGCTCAAGATGCTCGAAATGGGAATTTCACATCTCTCCTGGCCAAGAGTAGTCAGGTGAGTGATTCATCAACGTTAAGTACATCGATATCTCAAGCTAATTCTTCTCTGAGTGGTTCTGTGAATCCTCTCTCTTTAAAAGCTTCTCTGATTAACAAGTCACTATCTGAGGTGAAGACAGATAAGGAAGAGTTGAAGTCTGGTTTGGAAACTGAGCCAAAACAACGTGAGCCAGAACCTGAGCAGTCTGAGCCAGAGCTTGAACAAGAACCTGAGCAGGAACCTGAACAAGAACCTGAACCCGAACAAGAGGAACAAGAGGAACAAGAAGAGGCTGAATCAGAGGAAATAGCAGAGTTAGATCAAGGTGGTCTTTCAGATCATGATTTGCCTGAAAGTATTCCTTCCATTGAAGAAACAACAATTCGTGATCTACTGGAACCTTCTCATACAGAAGAGAAACCATCACAGCTAGATACATTAATGCCTCCCCCTTCCTCATCATTACGATTACGAATTCCAGAAAAAGGCATTTCTCGACGAGGTCGCAAAAAAGGGTCGAAATCAGGGTATGCCGGAAATGATCAGGAAATGATCCATAGAGAACATATTCTTCCTCTAGAATTAGTTCAAAAGATAGTGAAAGCCAGTTGTACTCGAAGAGTCTCTAAAGATGTGTATCCAATGATCAATGAAATCTCATCAGATTTCTTTGAAGTGAGAGAAGGTAGTATGGATAACATCTAGGGTATTTTTGACAGACTGGATGATTATTGCCATTTAGGAAAGCGAACTGAAGTGAATGTGTCTGATGTCCAATTATTGATGAAACGGTGAGAGATAAGAAATGATATGATAGTTAGACAACGATTGACAAATGACAGGAAATCATTCTTGGATTTGATACGTGAAAATCTGAATAGAGAACAGATCGAGTCATTGATTGAAATACCTGAATGGAACATCAATAGTATAGATATTCATAACTATTTTCGGTAGTAAATTGTGTGTTGAAGAAACAATGGAAAGATGCATGGCATCAAGAAGTTTGTTAATAAACTGATCCAGGTAATCTCGATGTAACAGATTCTGCGCTAGAAGCTATGATAATAACAAGAATTCACAAATACAGGAGCACTCAAAACAACATGATTCACACCTTTCTTAGCTCCAATAATGGAACCAACAACAAAACTATTTACACAACTATTACCACCTTCCATAAACACCTATTCATCATACATCCTCTCTTATCATACTCGAAGAATTGCATTAATAAAGGGATAATCGTAAACGAAGAAGAACACACCATACAAACATGATTCATATAAATCACCCCTAGAACTCATTCTATTATCAAATCTTCACATTGCTTTCTCATGAATGAAATCTCGAATTTGAAGGACTTCACACCAATTATCATGAACTGAAAGAATTGCTTTGAGTAATTCTATATCTCCTTGTTCTTGGAAATACTATCATGATTTCGTACATTCAAACGTACTGTTTTCACAGAAGCACTGATATTCATCAGGATTTGATGACGTTTCTGAATAGTATCCAACTCAGATTCAGTGGCTATTGCTTAAGGAAGGAGTATGATTCAACCAGCTATCGATTTACTTAAGATTTGGCCCAACAATAGACAAACACCAATACAACGCAAATCATACTACGATTCACTTTTCTTTCTCTATTCACAACATGAGTTGTCTTACAACAACCGATAATAGTTTCTTTCAGACTGGCTTCATCATCAAAAAATGGAATCTAAGTATCATTCTCACATTCTTTTCTTACAGCTACTAAGATGGAATGAGGAATACACTGACATTCCAAATTCTTCTCTTTGCTGTTCTCCCACATTTGCTACAACTCACTCCTTCCACTCTCTCTTACTTTGCTACACTCAATTGGATTATGTGTGTACTCCTTTGTATTTGCAAGAATATTCAGTGTTTTTGTTAAACCAAATCCCGCCTTATCATCAAATGAATTCAAACCCTATGTAAAAATGGAATTGATGAAAATACCTCGAATTTGTATCGAGTGATAATGTCAGCAAATGTGTACTCTGTGAAGTGGCCTGCTTTAATTACTGATGTAAGAAGCATCACCGCTAGATCAGTTTTCTCCGACCAATCACCTGGCAACCATCGAACTACTGATAATCATCGATTACTGAACAGACTTCGATGTCGATCTCGAATGATATCATCATAGACTGGATATTGATCGATTCGAGTATGAATCACTCCAAAAGAAGAGGAAGGGATTATTCCTTGATTCGCTTCAGAGGAAACAACAGAAGGCTCTCTTTCTCGCCTTTCTGATTCCGTTTCTGAACGTGTTTCCATTATTCCTCGGGATTCTGTTTGAGAGTTTGGAACAACATGAGCAGGCTTTGTTTTGAAATGGTTTTGAATCTCTAAAGTGTGAACACTATTATACTGACTGTAATGGAACAACACTTCATTTGGAGTCATGAATTCACTTCCCAAAGAGATTGCATCTCCAATACTGGCTCCATAAAGAATCCCACTGATCTTACTTACTAGGATCTAGGTTCAATCAGATACTCAAAAATACTTTCGGATCATATTGCTCAGGATGCTTTGGACTGAAAGCTGCATTCATGATTGGACCTCCAACAAAGGCAAACACGGAGAGAGGAACGTCATCCATTTCAACTTCCGACTGGGGCAAGATTGATAGTGACTCTGGTTGTTCTGGTTGAGTTACTTCTCCTTTAACTCGATGGAAGATTGGAACAATTGATGTGATTATAATGTTAAAGAATGAATGATTCAGATAACTTGGATATTGAAACGACTCACATCTGGATCTGGAATTGATTCATTTTCTCCCTTTAAGGAAGTTTTCTTATGGTGATAGTTTGTATGAGTAGATCCTTTTACATAGGAACCCTTGTTCTCTGGATTATTGCTTTTCGCTACTGATTCCTCTGAAGGTAATTGCATTTCCATCCACACCTCATCACTCAACAGGTTCTGATGCTCAAATACATACTTCTGTAACTTCTTGATGAGTACATTTGAGGACTGTTCAACATACTCTTTCGTTGCATCCTTATACGGATTTCTTTCACAGATGACATTTTCCAAGGATGGCAACTGACCCAGAAAATATGGGAACGACTCCAGTTTATTGTCGGCAAAATTGAGATATCGCAAGTTGATAAGACGACTCACATTACTTGTCAACATAACTAGTTGATTACCGCTGACATCTAAACGAGATAAATTAATCAAATCACCAATCTCCTTGGGAATCACCCTAACTCTCAGTCTCTTTCTCGAATCCCTACAAAATCCGATTATTATGAAGGTCTAATTCTTCTAAATGATCCAGTAGTCCCAAGCAAGGAGAGATGGTTGTTATCCTACTCTCTAAGTCTGGATCTTTGAGCCTACCGATTATCAGAACAACTGAATCTACGTAACTCTGTCAATAGGCCAATTTCATCAGGAATCTCAGTTAGACAGTGAAAATTGATTGACAAATCTCGCAAACCAGACATTTCAACAATGTAGAATGGGAATTCAAAGAGAATGGGTTCATCCGCATCATCCCACTCTTGAAAGTTTTGAGCTTCCTCAATATAGTTATAATTGTGATAGATATAGTCCGTGTAGTCCATTTTCCGACTGAGATCAAGTGTCCTTAGTCCATGCTATTCATAAGGAAACGACACGATCATCACGTTGATGATTTCTGTTTGCTTTCGTCGTTCAGACAAAGAGATGCAATTGCCCATTACAACTTGTATCTGCGCTACTAGCCGAATTCTGGGTTCTCATCGTAACGGCTCATTCACGATAGAACACTTCGATAAAACGTAGAACACATTCGTAGGGACAGATTAAGGCATTTTGAGAGAATTAGAAAACAATCCCTGACCTTTTCAACAAACAATAATCAAACTTTATTTGGTACATTCTGTTCCTGTTGTTGAAGCTGTTCAAGAGGAGTGCAATGCTTAAACCTAGACTTTCAAGTTTTGAATTCACTACAAACATGTTACAATACAATGCGGTTACTTCAGAGGCTTTTGCAACAACTTGCTGAGTTGCCTCAGCTTGCCGAGTGAACTTTATCATTTCCTCATTCAACCTCACAATCCTATCTGCAAGATTTGCATACAAGGCTTCTTTGGAGGACATTTATTTGTGTTGATGAGATAGAACTTACTTCTCAAATAGTGAACATAGAGTACTATTTTAGGTGCGCCGATAGCTCAGTGGTAGAGCATACGATTGCAGATTGTGAGGTCGACGGTTCAATCCCGCCTCGGCGCTTTTTTCCTTTTTCTTACAACAAACAGTTCATATTACAATTCCCATTTTCTCACAAATTCGAGCAAACCGCTGATGAATACCTTGATCATGTGGATTCATTTTCACAAACCGCTGTAGAATAAAGATCAATTCATTATCTACACTGTGAATGATAGGTAGATGAGAAAGATAATAAAGAGACAACAGACAGTTCTGCATAATCACCACATTTGACTCATACTCCAACACCAGTAATTGGATTAACTGTATCACACTACTTTCGCAAAAGAACGAATCAAATCCATCTATTCATCATCTCTACAAGTGGTTATTACAGTAGTTCGAGAAGATGGCAAGGAACATTGATATCTTGATGCTGATTCCTTCATCATCCACAAAACGAAAGAAGAACGGAAACAATTCTTCCAGTAGATTCGATGTGGCTACTTGTCGTAGATTCTCTTCTACTGATCATCATCCATTCTCATCTCAACCATTCAAATCCACAATACTCAACAAGCACTCTATCACAGAAGGGACCATCTCTTCATCATAGTCTTGGAGAATACCAGTCAACGAAGCAATAACTGCATCTGTCCGAATCACCTCTCGTGATAAACCTATCCTTATCATTCGCATACAACTCTTACAACTGGCCTTACATTGATATGTGAGGAGTGTCAACGCTTCCAACAATAGAGTCTTCTTGTCCACTACTTCGCCTCCTATTGTAACTTCCTGAATGAAGGATGACTCATCGGCTACTAGGCAGAAGAACATCACAAGAAGATCATCAATCTTGTGCTTACTCAATACATTATTGTTAATATAATCTAGAGTCCAACCCCTAACAGAAACCTACTCAATGAAACCAGTGAAGTGAGAATGGAAACTGTCTGTTCACAATTAGTATACAATATTGCATTCCGTGGAAGTGTAAGCAAATCAAGCAAAGCTTCCAATCCACGATTCTCAAGAAATGTAAGTTGAAAGAATCCTATGTAAAAGTGATTGATGAACTGATACGATCTAACATTCCAACCTTAAAAAACAGCATGATGGTATTGATAATATTGTAAACGTTTTGAACAACATCTTTGCACAACACGTAATCACTCTCATCATCTACAATCACCACAGGTTTATCATTGGAGAAGCTTAATACGTGTTGATGACGACCAGTTCCATATTCCAACTGTGCTAATGTCTCATTCACTTCTTCAGATATGCAAGCATTCAATGAATTTGGGGAGGGATTTGAATGTGATGGTTTTGTATTCATATCTTCAAAGAGATCTTGATCATCATTACAAATGAATGATCCATTCGATCGACGTGAATCACGAAGATTGGCACTGATAATGGAAATAAGTGATTTGAGAATGATTATAGTATTCCTCACAAAATTGACTCGAGCTATCCGTTGTCGAAGACACTCTTCAATCATATCTAACTTTCAATCCTACCGTTTTCTCCAAAAGAAGCCAGAATCGAGAAGACATAAAAATATATGTTCTTGACATGCACATAAGCTTCATTTGGAGAACCTATCAATGTACGATTAGCCATCATGGGGGAAGCACGACCTATCCCTAGTTCAACTTCCACTTCAGACTTTCCTGTCGTATCGAGATAGTCTGAGAGTCGTAAGGATACAAACAGACTCAGAAATGTGTGAATGACAGATAACCCACCTTTTTCGACAAATATCTCAGCAAATGATCCTAGAATGAATTCATTTCTCAATTACAACCATGTTGACACAACATATAAACAAGAGAGAGAAGTTCAGAAATGTAACTTCGAATGACTTCTCCTTTCTGCGAATAATATTGAAGGATTGCTACAAGAACAGGGACACCACCTGCATCGATCAACAGGTTTGTATCAACATCACAATTATCACTGTTCACAAAATAGTAGACAAGAAGGTGAGTCACAAGAGGGGGATAGGCAGAACTTGTTCGATAACGGTACATGGTAATAAGTAAGGAGGTAACTGTATGGTACTGTAACATGAGAAGATAAAACTGGCGCAAAACTAACAATCAACAAACTCCATAAACTGTACCAAAAGGATCTCGTTCATTTAGAATAATCAAACATAGCTTGTACAAAACAGATATGGAAGAGTCAGACTCATTACTTTGTGAGGTGCTATCGAACTCCTCCAGCAATGAATGCAAAATATCCAACTTCCCTTCTTGAGATAAACAACAAAAGGAATTAGCGAATGACTGATCGGTAAGATCATATCCTGGAATGGGAGGATCCATATGTGTTTTGTATTTCTCCCCATACGTTTTGTAAACTGTAGACGTTTCACGAATAATGTCCGTTGTTTCATCTTCAGAATCTAACTTTTGCGATTCATTTTCTGAATAAGAAGGGTCATCAAATATAACAATTCGCCTCTCCTCTTCATCAGAATAGGATTCCTTATTTATTGGTTCCTCGATACCAGTAAATAAACCAGCACTCCTGTTCTCCTCAACAACAATTGCTAATTCTTTGTTCGATGATACTCCCTCCATCTTCGCTTCTTCTTCAGATTTTGAATCTATAGCTTCATATTGATCCAGTGGATTCAGCACAACAGATTGTTCTGTTGCAGAAGTAGTTCCAGCACAAACTTGAGTCAATTCAATATGTTCACTTAGTCTCTCTTCTTCTGTTTTGTGTTCCAAAGGTAATTCTTTGGAACACGTACAGCCCATCGTTGATTTGATCGCTTTTTCTTTCATTCTTGATAATCAAAGAACTACTAAACAGTTTACAAACAAACAAGTCAATAATTCCCTAAAGCAAATATTGCATTTATCTTAACTCCCCAGCTGAAATAGTACAGAGACAGTGACGAAAAGAAATAGAATAGCAAATATCCATGACCTAGTCGGTATGGATTTGTCCTTCACAGGATGTTCCTCGAGAATTTGGGGCTTCTCCTTTACAACAATAGGATTTTTTGTATTTGTTACTTTGCGATGATATAACGAGGACCCTTGATTCAAATCCATTGATTGCTCTCTCATTCTAAACAACGAACTCCGTCGAGGTTTCATATCATAGATCCGACTTCTCTATACTGAATTCATTAGCACAAAGCCTACTTTGGTTGAGAAGGAGGCAAGAACCTCCTCTTCTGAGACCTGTTTCAGTCGTTCCTCAATTCGCTATCCATTACATCAGTCCATTAAACTAACTTTCAAAAAATGTTGCTGACAACCAACCACACTCCCAGGACGACAAATCCGACAATACCCAATAGCCTGCTCTGCTGTCATTCCAAACTCATACATCAAATATGAACAGATAACCGTTCCTGTCCGTCCCAAACCCGCTTTGCAATGAACCGCCACACCACATTGATGTGTCTTAATAATTGCAATGAACCGCAATAATTGAAGGACTAATCTATGAGTGGAGAGAATCAGAGGTACATTCAGGCAATCCTCCATCTGGGAAATAGATGTCAAAATGTTCAATCCCATTATCTGTGAATATTCTGCGGTCATAAGCGGGTTGATTTAAACGAACAACCACTCCAACATGCAAATCTGTAAACACCTTCACATACTCTTCAGCCGTCATGGTACGAACACCATTAACCTCTTCAGGAAACATATGAGGTCCCGAAAATGCAACAACACGATCTTTCACGACCCAATTCAAATCTCCATTCTCAACTCGTTCATAATGCTCATAGGCAGCAGAATCGAAACTACTCCAATCTGTAATTCCCCTATCTACTGCTATTTTCAGACCTTCTACACAATCCCTTACAGTGAGAGGAAAGTCACCTAGGATGAAATTCAGCCAATAAATATACATTCACCAGGACTTGCATCATGATACAAAGGGAGAGAGATGTCCTTGAAGAGATTCCAGACTGTATCAACATCCATTTGTTTCACAATCACCTATATTATTACAATTACAATTCGGTTCCTACAAGATAGCAACAAGCAAGGAGGATAGAATTGACCTTAATCTTTGGATTCTGACGAGAATAATAATAGAGTTTCTTGTTTTGGAACTTCCTACTCTTCATCTTTCTATGATTTATAACATAAAATAAACCCATACAAGTCAACCACAAGACAAAAGCTATGAATCTGAGCTAGATTTAGTGGACCAAAGTCCAGAAAGTAGTTATAGTAACGAAACACCTCATCTGTGCAGAAGAAGTGATGAGTATCATCATCTTGAGGAAGACGCGTTACTCCGACATAGTAGAATCGGTTAGGTATCAGTCTAAACAATGAAAATCACAAACTAATCACCACTCAATTGCACTTGCAATCTCTTCTTGAGTCATCAAAAACTGCTGTACTCACCGATAATAGTTAAATGAACTCAATCTACTGACACAAGGGTGTTTCAGTTACAATTGTTGTGATACTTGGAGACGTTTATTCTTTGGACTTGTTGGGAAATGTTGGACAAAAAGTGAATTGACTCCTAAATGACAAGATAAGTGTGCTTCGCTTGTGCTCCACGTATGAAAACTACGTGTTGTCGAGTCTATGAGTTTCGTTATTGAGGAAATCTGTTCTGTTGACATTAAGAGCAAGAACAAATCAGACGATGTGTACGTCTAATTCTGTTCCCATTAATTAGGCAAGTTGTGGAATTGTATGTACGTGACGATACAAATCTATTAGGTTATTCTCGTGAGTATTGGAGAGGAATTGTGATATGTAGGAGAAGAAGAGGTGAAAGTAGGAATTACCAGAGGATTGCAAATAGAAATGGAGAGAAGTTGTTAAGACACTTCATGAGGAGTCAGATGGATGAAGTCAAATAGTCTCGTGTCTCTATTATCATCAGATTTATGTTCTTCTATCAATGTTTGTTCCAATTGCTGAGAAATCATTATTAAGAGAAATCCGATAGGAGCGGTTATTAATGAAAAGTAGCGGGATTGTTGACTTCAATTTCCTTGTGGTCCAAATACTTCTCTTATCCGAATGGCTGCTGCTAAGCGTGGTGTGGTTTGTTAGATGTGTCTTGACGATGTAGGACGTGGAGGTGCTACTGGAAACAAGTTCAGAATGACTCTTGGTCTTCCCACTGGTGCTGTGATCAACTGTGCTGATAATACTGGTGCCAAGAACCTGTACGTGATTTCTGTCACTCGTACTGGTGCTCGTCTCAACAGATTGCCTGCTGCTTGTAGATCTGGATAGAGAAGAGTTATTTATAGCTGCTGGAGATATGTTCATTGCTTCTGTGAAGAAGGGAAAGCCTGAACTCCGTAAGAAGGGTATTCTGTTAGTTCCGTTGTTTGATTGTGTAGTCATGCCTGCTGTTGTAGTGAGACAGAGAAAGAGCTGGAGAAGAAAGAATGGAGTCTATCTCTACTTTGAGGGTGGATTGTGATGGAATGGAGTAATGAATAGATAATGCTGGTGTGATTGTAAACCCCAAGGGTGAGATGAAGGGATCTGGTATTACTGGACCTGTAGCTAAGGAGGCTGCTGATCTTTGGCCTAAGATTGCTTCTTCTGCTAGCTCTATCTGGTAAAGGAGTGA
>JABLTK010045203.1_pt1 | contig 10372 bp, 8 predicted proteins | sample 7160131 | NCBI WGS metagenome assembly JABLTK01 (sample SAMN14651221, study PRJNA627086) | human gut metagenome | isolation source: feces | host: Homo sapiens
CTCATGATGGATCGATGACTGCTGTCGATTCTGTATTCCGTTTAAAGCATTAATATTCATGTTTCTTAACAAACACTCAGAATCACATCAGATAACAAATATCTAAATAGCATAATAGTACATAGAATGATTAAAAGTGATGAGTTCAGTGTTACTTGTTGATGCTTCCTTTATTGCTTTGGTAACCTGAAGGATATCCAAGACATCACACTCTAGAATCTGGTCCTTTGGTTGTTCCTTCTTGTCAATCGTAAACTGAATAGCCTGGTATACAGAATTGGAAATTTGGATATAAGCAATAGGAGATACCAGTACTATCACAAGATTCTTCGTTCGACTTGTTAAATTGAAACGAAGAATAGATCTAGTATTAACTTCAGCCACAGACAATACTTTGAAAGATAGATATCAAGAAGAGTGAATAAAAATCTTCGAAGAGGAGAATATAAGGGATGATGATTGATACTCAATTTGTCTTTGAATACTTCATAAGCGAAATTAGGAATAATCTTCCCCTCTTGACAATCGTTTAGGGAGCGACCAAGACGATTTCCACAAAGAGAACAGATGAGAATGGAATCCTTAAGAGATACTGTCGTTGCGATGTCATCTGGATGAAATAATAACGAAACAAGACGCAGAAATCCAATTCCTTCTGATCGCAGAATCCCAGTTTTTGACTAGTCATTATTCTCCTCTACAATGAAGACAATGCTAGGGTTTAAATGAACATTGCCTCCATGGTCACAGAACATCATTTCACACATATCACTCCAAGAAGAGGATGGAGCCCTAACAACTCTTTTAATTCCCTTTTCGGATAGAATTGACTGATGACATCTTGAGCAACAAAATGAATTCATGGAATCACGTAACTCCTCACATTCACGATTCTACAATCAAGAAAAGAGAAAAAATCTACAAGAAGAAGACTCAATTGATCAATGTGATCCTGAATCAGATTACAAAAAAGACGAACATTGATATCCACGACAAAACATTCTTTCTATACTCATATACACTCAACAAATATACTTCGCTATAGCAGTTCCCAACAGATACATTCAATGATGCTAGAATATTGATATTCTGAGAGAATGTTGTTTCTCCTTCATTCCACCTGATATTAACATTTGTTGATGGTACTGTATTACCAACCGCATTTCCTTGAATATCAACAGAAGATATTGCCACTTCAGGACTCTTCGTGAGAAGGAGATGGGCCCGATTTGTTGCAGGATTGAACTGAACGATCCAATCGCGATGCACCTGTTGAACTACAGAAGAGGAGGCTACTTCCGTTTCACAAAGACTAGGCCAGATCTCTGGAAATCGTTTGTGGAGGAGGATAATCAACTCTCCATTTGAATCTATAATCCATGAACATTCATTTGGTTTGATAAAACCATAGAGTGTATACTACTTGTTATTGGGCTGTCTCATTCATACAGAATATGAAAGACTTGTATTATCAATAACAATATCAACGCATTTACAAGTGAATGTTACATGAATATTGCTTGATTGGGAACTAATTGGGATTGGAATTGAGAGCGATATATCATTGTCCTAGAAATAACACCCAATAGGAATAAATACATCTTGGAAATAAGATTTCACACCAATAGACTCGGTGTTTTCAACCTACAGTATGATCCATACTCCCATTTGTATACGTATCTTCGGCTTGTGTAATCACTTTGAATCTTTCCACAAATCAGTTTATGATATTTCCAGTCTCGTTTCTGACATTCTTTGGAGCAGTAAGAAACAACTTTGCAAACAGAACAAACGAATGTAGATGACTTTCCACATATTTTACATCGATGCATTGAATATTGCAAACAAACAATGACACAAGATCACACAAGATTCCAGAAAATGGTAAACAAAGAAAAAATACCAATAAGAATCAGGACAGAACCAAGATTATTCAGGACCCAGACAACAGAACTGATCTTAATTGTTTTTTGATATGCCTTAATCACATGTACAAGAATATAAAACCATGAAGCCATGCCGCAGGTGGCTCCTAAGCCCCAGATAAGAGAATAACGCTTCTTATACTCAATAATATGGTATGGCATAACTAAATTGTGAAAAGGGGTACTTGTACACACTTGCAGTGAGCAATGCAATATGATTTGCAACTAAAGCGACATTCACAATAGAAGCGTTGAATCCTTTTAGAATGCTACTTTTGATTGTCTACATGTTAGTAATATCACTATTGATACCATCCCAACTGTCGATTCATTGGAGGGCTCGAAGGTACTTACTGTCATTTCTGTAAAATTACGTCCCACGTTCATGATAATAACGGCTGCTAGAAATCTACAATAAACGAAGAATACATGAAGTACTTGAGTATAGGCATGATATAATCAAGGATTTTGCTATCTCCCACTAATTTAAAGAAGATAACATATGCAGAAAAGGCATAAATACCTTCTGCACAAGAAGCGCCTACTGCTAGGTTAATGGCATAGTTGTACCTCCCAGACAATGATTCCTATCATTAAAACTTCAAAAGAAAGACTACTCTAAGAACTAATGAACTAATCGGTCCCATTACAGGAATAGACATAACGAACGAAAAAACAAATTCAACAAGGAAATGAACGAAGAAAGACTATGTAAATGACGTTTAAAGAGTAAAGGTACCATTTCGATTATGAAAACTGAATCCGAATTGAATTGAGTTACTTTCAACTCTTTCACTCCTGCATAAATAACATCAATGTTTTTAATAAGGAGTCAGTTTGATAGTTCATTCCTTTCTTCAGTTTATTGGTTTTAATGAATTATGATTAACAGAGGATCATATAACAACGTAGTGATGCGTTTATTATTGTTATTTGTAGAGTCCAAGTTTGTTTCCTCCTGTAAGTGTATTTTCCTGTCATTCATCTTTCTAGCTAGAGCCAGGAGCAAAACCAGCAACTTCATCTCCCAATCTTGTAAGTATGGACAGAATGAGATCATGTTTAGTATTCTACATTTTCAAATGGTATTTCTTCTAGTTCAAGTGGGGTACAAGGATCGAAGTTTCCACCGTTGGCGAATGCTTCCAAGTATGGTTTTTCTTCTCCTCCCCCTTCAGTTCATATGCGTTCTATGGAACATAGCAAATTGTAATTTTGTTGGTTTCTCTTCATAACTAGTCCTCCTCTCATCCCTTCAACAAATGTTCCTCCTCAACAAACAACGAACCAGCAGTCTTTTCAAACATCACCTCAACAAGTACTCAGTCAATCTACCTACCACAATCCAATGTCCTCACTCCAACAAGCGCTCAGTCAAACTACATTCGAAAGACAAGCTCCATCAAATGGAGGTCTGTTTCCACAGATTCCAAACAGTTGGGAAGAGGAACAACGGAAGAGGGAACGCGAAGCGATGGAGCAGATTCGTCAACAGCAAGAGGAGGTGGAGAAGGAACGTCTTATTCGAGAACAACAGCAACGTGCTGAAAAAGAGCAGCAGCGGAAGTACCTTCAAGATCGTCGTAGTCTCACCCAGTCTACTGTTCTTCCTGGTTTCATGAATTGTAGTACCGATTCTCTCCTTAGTCTCCCAGGAGGGTCATCAACTTCATCATCGCTCCGTGCAGCGACATTATCAGCTTCTTCTGTACCTACTCATCCACAATCAGCTCCCTCTATGGTCAGCCCTCCACAACCAACTCCTTCTGTTACCATTCCTCCTCAACCACATCCAGTCGCACCAATTCCGGGGGATGAATCGGAGAGTGAATCAGAAGAAGAAGACAGAGAACTGAACAATGTTATTGATAGTCTCCAGTCTTCAATTGATCAACGAGAAACTGAACAGAGCGAGGAGGCAAAGGAAATGAAGCGAAGACTTCAGCGGTTTAAGGAGTTACAACAAAATAAGAGTCAGTGTCTTCGGGAAGTTGGAAAAGAAGCTGAAGAGTCGGTTAAACAAATTCAAGTCCTCGATGCAGAAATTGCTCAGCTACGAGATGAGATTACTCGATATTTGGAGATCTTCCAACGGGCCAATGGTTTGTGTGGGGTTTGGTGTTGATCGATAGAACGAAGTGAACAGAGGAGAAAGGCAAGAGAAGAAACAAGAGCTGAAACAGAGGCAAAACGTGCTATTGCTCTTTTAGAGCGCAAGAGAGAACGAGAACGACGACGCCAGGAACGACGTCAGAAACGTGAAGCATATAGAATCAAACGAGAAGAACATCACAGTCAGTGCTAGCGTTGTTTGTTCGGAACAAAAACTGGATAAAAAGTATTTCGTCAGAATCGGTACAGAACCGCGGATGCATATATACATTCAGAAACTACACTTCTTTGAGGTAAATTGATAGAAACAGTAAAGTAGGGAAATAACGGAAGAGTCTAGCAGCTAATTCTGGGAAACTAACGTATTGTAGCAATGAGTCCTGTTCGCAAAGTGAAGATTGTAAAGAAGAAATTGACCTCCTTTCCTCGTTTTCAAGCTGATAAGTTCAAAAGAATGAACGTAAGGTTTCATCCTGGCTGGTTATGTTTCATAGCAACACTGGAGAAAGCCTAAGGGTATTGATGGACGTTGCAGACGTCGCTTCCGAGGTGCCACTCTGATGCCCAACATTGGCTATGGTTCCAATGCTGCCACTAAGCACATGCTCCCTAACGGTCTCTACAAGTTCATTGTGAACAACGTAAAGGATCTGGAGCTTCTGATGATGCATAATACCACCTATTGTGCTCAGATTGCTCATAACGTTTCTGCTAAGAAGAGAACTGAGATTCTGAAACGTGCTAATGAGCTTTCGATTCGTGTGGTGAATGGAAAGTAATACTTGATGGATGGACTAACAGATAGTGCTAATGTTGCTAAAGTCGAGACTGAATCCGAATAAACGCTATTCAAGATCTTTACTTTACATCTTGTTTACAAACACCCAATGAAGGCTAAGCTATCAACTAAATGAATCCTGTTTGTTGCTTAATTAAGTGTTCAACACAATTACACCAAACAGATTGATCCTTGTTTGGAGTTTCAAACTTGTACACCTTTTTACTCGGCTATACATAAGGAACTAATCCTAATTCCACATAATTCACAGCCAGATGAAAACCATGAGGATTGATAAACACCTTTGCTAACTGACTTGGTTCAAGTTCTGTTTTTATTACTGTTGCTTGTGAATCCAGAATCAGAAGTCGTCTCATTGAAGTCAGGACCAGCTACCATCAATACACATTAGCAATGAGTACTAAACGCTTTTTGGATGCAACACTACTGCGATGAATCACTGTACTGGATAATAAACAACTTTCTCCTTCTTGAAGAAGTTTCGTAATTGCTAATGATTAGGGATAAACTACATCCGAACCCTCCTTCTTTTCTTCTTGAGCAGTTCTGTATGACTCATCAATACTTCCACGAAGGGCATTCAATTCAGTTTCCAATTCCTATTTGTTACGCTTCTAATCTGAATCAACATCATCGAGAATAACAGGTAGAGGTACAAATGGAGGGATATACGGAGGTTTCTGTGAATGAAGTGTATCGAAGTCAATGTTCTTAAAGAACGGGTGTTTCTGTGTTTGAATGCATTATCTAAAAGTTACTTTGATTTCAGCAGCAGTTGCGCGTTTAGCAGGATCATATTGGAGCATGCGCTTAATCAAGTCCTATTCACTACTTCCTATTACTAAACATACAACTGCTTCGATAGGAATATAATCAGGAAATTCAAGCATATCAACACAAAAATGCTCAATACTATCAATTACATTCAATCTGAAATTCATCCAATTTGTAACTTCTACTCATCTTCTCCTTCAAAAAGAAAGCATCCTGTGTACAGGAGATACAGAATACAACCGATGGACCAAATGTCGACAGCCGAAGTAATGACACCTCCGTGCAAAGACTACATATGATTGCTAATGCAGAATATGACCTCTGGAGCCAAATAGAGAATGGTTCCACACATAGTATTTCTTCGTTTCGTGTAATCGTTGTTACTTGTTGTGATGGCTCCAAAATCTGAAAGCATAATGTGGCCACTATCCGTGATGAGAATATTCTCTGGCTTCAGATCCCGATGGATCAAATGAGCCACATTATGAAGGTAATCAACAGCAGATATAATCTGAAAATTAGATCTACTTATAATTATCACTTCTGCCATATAGAAATGAACTAAAGTAATATCACAACCACGTCCAGGCAATCGTAATGCTCTAAAATGGATTCTCCGATCTACATCTACTTAATTAGGTCCCAGAAACTCCCTCCTCGACAGAGAGAAATGACAAAATACAAACATTGGGAATCCTAGAAATGAGTGGATGACCTAATACCAACCTGGAAAGAATAATGCAATTTGATAATAAAGGGATGATTCGTTTTCACCAGAGCTTCACGCTCTGCCATTACCGCCTCTTCTTTTCCCTCCTATGAATTAGCTCAGAATCCTGTATCTACTTTCTTGATAAAGGCTTTACTCAAGACTTTGACAGCATAGTAATCACTTGTACCCTTCATTCTAGCCATCAAGACCTAATCATTAATCAATGGATAGAAATGAACCTTCGAAAAGGCACCTTGGCCGATTACATCTCCAAAGGCAAAGGAATGGACTCCAACCTTCTACAGATGACATGGATCCACATTTCCAAACTCCCTTTATGGATTGCATCCGTTAGAGCAGCTCTTTATCTTGTATCTGAAGAATGAAAATGAGACAAAAAATAGTTCAGATTTCTGGATCAAAAAAACCCTATGTTTTTCGGAAATCAAGATTAACAAAATCAGAGAAGGATATTAGAATGGGTTCCTCTCTTTCCAGAGCATGGCTATCGTTTAAGCAACGAAAAGAACGAAGATGTCTTCTGGTTGGATTGGATAATGCAGGAAAGACTTGTTCATTCTCAGATTTGTGGATTATTTCTAGCCTTCTTATATACATTATGCAAAAAAGACCCTTCAGAAACACTTCCTACTATCGGCTTCAATGTGGAAACCGTGAAAGCAAAGAAGTATACATTTGATCTATGGGTAGATACTGAGAGGAGTGATTATCGATAGGATGTTGGTGGACAGGATAAGTATCGATCCATGTGGCGTCATTATTACACAGGAACTCATGTAACTGTACCTCTAACCGATTAGTACTAGTGTGTTATATTTGTTGTTGATTCATCGGACCGAGCTCGATTGGATCAAGTTAAAGAAGAATTACACAGAATGGCTATCGATGATCAGCTAAATGTTAGATTTAGACAGGAATCTTATCATAGACGGCAATTTGGTTGATTGTTGCAAACAAGCAGGACCTTCCCAACTGTGTTCATGCTACGGAGCTAGAAAGTATCTTGGACGTGAACACGTATCTAATTAACCTGGGTTCAAGTCTAGACTCCTCAACGGTCGTCGATATCAAGTGATTGAAACAGTTGCCACTAAGAATATTGGGATTGCTGAAGGTATTAAATGGATAGAACAAGAACTGAAGAAAGTGTTCTATGTTTGTTGAAAACAACGACACCGACAATAATCACATTGGCATTCCTGAGTCACCAAATACTGTTTGTATGCATCTGAAACCGATCGTTTGAATGATGAATGGCATTTTGAACATAACCAATACACATAAGATAACGAACTGATTCTGACAGCTCTAGGAGACTGTTCCAGATTATGGTCATAGTCCCAGAATGGAAGCAGATCGGGGCAAACAGCTTCCAACGATACGTAGTTCATCGTTCCGCATACTTTACACATATTATATCCATGTATCCGGTTATTAACACTTGCCTCCCAACTGTGTCCATGTTGACAAGTCCACTGAATACGGCGCTTCGAGTTTGGAAGGATCTCATTTGGTTTCACAGAAGAGTCGTCCACTTCCAAGGCCAATTCTGGATACCGAGTTGCTAAACAATTTGACTGTGTTACACGGATTCCTGAACAATAAGGACATTGACTGTGAAGATCGGTACGTCGATTCACAGACTGCGTGAAAGTATGGCCATGACTGCAACGCCAAATCATTTCTTTTCTTGAGCCAAAAGAGATCTGTTTGGGAGTCACAGAATTAGAAACGATTTCCCTTGCCAAATCAGGAGCACGATAATCCAGAGATTTTGATTCACATAAACGACTTCCCAAACAGAAGGGACAGACAGCTATAACTTAGGGTCCAATCCGAGAGTTACTATGTCGCTTGTTTCTATTGAAAAGATGAATTACTTCGCTGATACTCATTTCCCATTCGTGGTCTTCTCCATTCGGACACTTCCAAGTAACAGTTGTAGTAACATCCATCATTTGTTCACGATATCGTGTCTGATCGGATGGATGTACCAACTTGTATAATTCAGGGTATTCGGTTTGAAGACACACAGCATGATTAGAAAAAGTGCAACTAAACTGAATAATAGAAGATGATCTCTTTATAAGTCCTCGACTAATACTCTTTGGTAACATTATTATCTCATAATGAAAGGAATTATACTGATCTGTTATCATTGGCTAGAGAATATTCTGTATGGAACAGTACCCTTTGGACATAAGCAATAATCGATTCAACGATCTGTAGATCCTTAATGAATAGAAGAATTGGTTCATCCAATAAAATATCCTCAGGTTACATCTGCGCTTCATTTACTGTTTAATATGAGCAGAGATGTTGCTTTGGGAATCGATCTAGGAACGACAAACAGTTGTGGATATATCTTTAGGAATGGACGAGCCATTCCTGTGACGGATTCTACTGGATCCGTCATTATCCCTTCATGTGTGTACTACTCAAGAGATCGTGTTCTTATTGGAGAGAGTGCAAAGAAGTTTATAGGTGGAGATAGTGTCTGTATAAATGCAAAACGATTGATCGGCCGCAGATGGGATTCAGAGTTTGTTCAAGGAATGCTCAATCGGTGTAATGCTGCAGTTGAACAAGATGACCTGTTTCCTGTATTTTTAGTTCCCAATCTGGGTCGTAAGGTGTCTCCAAAGGAAGTGAGCCAGGAAATTATCAAATACATAATTGGGCTTGCTGAGGAACAGCTAGACAAGAAGATTACCCATCTTGTAGTTACAGTTCCTGCTTATTTTGGTATGGATCAACGTAATGCGACATTGGATGCTGCATTGGATGCTTCCGGTTTGAATAGAGATTCTATTTTCCTTATTAATGAACCTACAGCTGCTTCAATTTGTTATGATCTTCCGTCGATTGACAAGCTTCAGCATGTCCTTGTCTATGATCTTGGAGGTGGTACTTTTGATATTTCTCTTATTCGCATTGAGAAGAAAATCGTAACTGTATTAAATACTGGTGGAAATAATATGCTTGGAGGTGATGACTTTACAGAAATCGTTGCTGGTATTATCTGTCAGCATTTTCAGAGTGCAAATGACGGGAAAGATTTGCTTCCTCCAAATAATGAGAGTTATAAGAAGCTCTATGCTCGAAGATACCGACAATTACTGAGACTTGCTGAGGATGCAAAAATTGCTTTAAAGAATCAGAATCAAGTGACAGTGGACGTGGGCGATATTAGTCAAGGTAACAATCAAGTAGTCATTACAAGCTCAGAGATGGAAAGAGCTCTGAGAAGTCGCATCCAAGAGACAATTGATTTAGTACATCAGGTACTGAAGGATAGCAATATGGAGAAAAGTAAAATTGATCGGGTTTTGCTAGTTGGAGGTTCAAGCAAATTGAATATGGTGAAACGCATGTTGATTGAGGAATTTGGTGAAGATAAAGTCTCAGATACTCTTGACCCTGATCAGTGTGTATCAAAAGGAGCCGTATTGTATTACAAGAAGTTTGGTACTCAAATACAAGACAAATCTCTAAAGACAGATCAGATTGGTTCTGGACCTAAAAAATATGTAGGAGCAACACTTCGAGAGATTGTTAATATTAGTCTGGGTACTCGTGTGGGTAAAGAACATCGAATGGATATTATGATTCCCAAGGGGACTATTGTCCCAAAGACTATTTCAAAGATTTATTGTGTTCCTGATTTTCAAACAAAGGTCCAAGATGCTCTCTTCCAAGGAGAGAATGAGTTTACCAAAGACTGTGAAGAGATCGCTCCTATTATTATCGAAGATATCACACCTGCTCCTTCAGCACAAATCAAATTGGAATATACCTTCACTGTTGACTATGGTGGCATTGTAACATTGCTTGTCAAAGAACTTCCCTCAAAGAGGATTCTGTTTGGTCCTAAGAGAATAGAATATACTAAGAAAGGTAATTAAATGAATTGTGTGTTAATAAACATATTCTAAAACAATCCAAATGAATCAACACAAGACTCTCTCCACACCAACACAAGCATAACTGTAGTTGGCAGAGTCACTTCCTCCCAAAGCGCTAAGGATC
>JABLTK010066755.1_pt1 | contig 10372 bp, 10 predicted proteins | sample 7160131 | NCBI WGS metagenome assembly JABLTK01 (sample SAMN14651221, study PRJNA627086) | human gut metagenome | isolation source: feces | host: Homo sapiens
GCTTTATTCTGCTTGCGCCGTTCTATCAGAGAATCCGGCTGGCGGGAATCAGGCGGTAATAGTTAAACTCCAACACAAACAAAACCCTGCCGGTGAAGCTCCGACAGGGATTTTTCATCTGTAATTGTATTTTTTCTTTGGGCTTTTCTTTTCTCTTTGCTTCTTTTCTCTTTTCTTTTCTCCCGAAAAGAAAAGAGAAAGAAGAGAAACGTCACTCCCGGTTCGCCAGCATCTCTTTGGTCTTCATAAGGCGGGTGGTGTTGCCCCTGTCGTTTTCGTCCAGCTTCATCTTGATCTCCCTGATAGCCTCGTCGAACTGGGGTATCATGACGTACTCCAGGGCGTTGACCCGGCGGCGGGTCTTTTCTATCTCGTCCGCCAGGGAGTTGCATATCTTTTCCACCTCTGCAAGCTCTATGAGCATGGGCAGCACCTCTGCGAAGGCGGCCACGGCGGAGTCCAGCTCCGCAGAGGTGTTCATGAATCCATAAGGGTAGTCAAAGGTATCGGAAGTCTCAAGGGACAGCTTTGGCATCTTCAGCGACAGCACGTGCTGGGTATCCACGGATACCGTGGCGGGGCGGGCGGGGTAGGCGAGGGCTTCTTCTATTGCCTCTCCGCTCATCTCGGCCCTTGCCAGCACGAACTGCCCCATTGCGGCGGAAAGCTTTTGCTCCACCTGCTCCCGCAGCTCCTTATTGCGGCGGGCGTAGGCTATGAAGCGGCGAACCATCTCGTCCCGCTTGTCTTTCATAAGCTTATGACCCCTGGCTGCCACCTTGCGTTTCTTCTTAAGGTTGGTCAGCTCCATGCGGGTCGGCTTTACTTGAAGCTGTGCCATAGGCTATTCCTCCGCTTTGGGCAGGTACTTATCCAGATATTCGTCCCTTATGCGCTTAAGCTCGGCGCGGGGCAGTATGGAGAGCAGCTTCCAGCCCAGATCCAGAGTTTCCTCTATGGAGCGATTGGTATAGAAGCCCTGTGACACATACTCCTCCTCGAAGGCGTCCGCAAACTTGGCGTACAGCTTATCCGTATCGGACAGGGCCGCGTCGCCCAGTATTACCGCAAGCTCCTTTGCGTCCTTGCCCCGGGAGTATGCGGCAAAGAGCTGGTTCATGGTGTCGGCGTGATCCTCCCGGGTCTTGCCCCGGCCTATGCCCTTATCCTTCAGGCGGGACAGGGAGGGCAAAACGTTTATAGGCGGCGTGACGCCCTTTCTGTGCAGCTCACGCCCCAGTATTATCTGTCCCTCGGTTATGTAGCCGGTAAGGTCGGGTATGGGGTGGGTGATGTCGTCCTCCGGCATGGACAGTATGGGTATCATGGTGATGGAGCCGGGGTTGCCCTTTATGCGGCCCGCCCGCTCATACATGGTGGCAAGGTCGGTATAGAGGTAGCCGGGGTAGCCGCGGCGGCCGGGAACCTCCTTGCGGGCGGCGGATACCTCACGGAGGGCCTCCGCGTAGTTGGTTATATCCGTGATTATTACCAGCACGTGCATGCCAAGGTCGTATGCAAGATACTCCGCGGCGGTGAGCGCCATGCGGGGAGTGGCTATGCGCTCTATGGCGGGGTCGTTGGCAAGGTTTATGAAGGTGACGGTGCGGTCTATGGCGCCGGTGGCCCTGAAGTCGGAGGTGAAAAAGTCCGCCTCCTCAAAGGTTATGCCTACGGCGGCGAATACTACCGCGAAGCCCTCGCCGGTGCCCCGCACCTTAGCCTGACGGGCTATCTGGGCCGCAAGGTTTGCGTGGGGCAGGCCGGAGCCTGAGAACACCGGCAGCTTCTGGCCGCGTACCAGCGTGTTCAGGCCGTCTATTGCGGAAATGCCGGTCTGTATGAACTCGTTGGGGTAGTCCCTCGCGGCGGGGTTTATGGGCGCGCCGTTGATGTCCAGCCGCTTTTCGGGTATGAGCTCGGCGCCGCCGTCTATGGGCCTGCCCATGCCGTCGAATACCCTTCCCAGCATATCCGGCGCAACTGCCAGCTCTATGGAGTGGCCAAGGAATTTCGCGCTGGAATCGGTTATGCGCAGTCCCTGGCTGCCCTCGAAGAGCTGCAAAAGCGCCTTATCCTGATTTATCTCAAGCACCTTGCCCCGGCGTATCCTTCCGTCGGACTGCTCTATCTCCACCAGCTCGTCGTACTTTACGCCTTCTACCTGATCCACCAGCATAAGGGGGCCGGCAACTTCCCTGATGGTCTTGTATTCCTTGCGCATTATGCTTCGCCTCCTTCCGTAAGCTCCCGGATCTCCGCGTTGAGCTTTGCGGTTATCTCCTCATACCTCTCGGCGCACTTATCCTCCTCGGTATACTTGAAGCGGCCTATGTCCTCGCGGACGGGCAGCGCCGCAAGCTTATTGAAGGAAGCGTCCTTTGAAAGGGCGTCCAAGCTCTTTTCGTAGTAGCCTATTATCAGCCGCAGCAGCATGGCCTGCTTTGCGGGAGAGGTGTAGGTATCCACCTCATGGAAGGCGTTCTGATGGAGGTAGTCCTCTCTTATGGAGCGGGTGGCCTCCAGGGTGAGCCTGTCTTTGTAGCTCAGGGCGTCTATGCCCACCAGGCGGACTATCTCCTCCAGCTCGCTCTCCTCCTGCAGCATGTTCATGACCTTCTGCACCATGGCGGTCCAGTCGGGGTCTACTTCCTTATTGAACCAGGGCTCCAGACGGTCCAGATACAGGGAATATGAGGTCAGCCAGTCTATGGCGGGGAAGTGGCGGGCGTATGCGAGCTTTGCGCTCAAGCCCCAGAACACCTTTACGGTTCGGAGGGTCGCCTGGGATACCGGCTCTGAAATATCGCCGCCCGGAGGGGAAACGGCGCCTATAGCCGTGACCGCGCCAGTGCGGCCCTCCGTACCTAACGTCACAACGGAGCCCGCCCTCTCGTAGAACTCCGCCAGACGGCTGCTCAGGTATGCGGGGTAGCCCTCCTCGCCGGGCATTTCCTCCAGACGGCCGGACATCTCCCGCAGCGCCTCTGCCCAGCGGCTGGTGGAGTCGGCCATTATGGCCACCTTATAGCCCATATCACGGAAGTACTCCGCTATGGTGATGCCGGTATATATGCTGGCTTCACGGGCCGCAACCGGCATATCCGAGGTGTTTGCTATAAGCACCGTGCGCTTCATAAGGGAAAGCCCTGTGCGGGGATCCTTCAGCTCCGGGAACTCCATCAGAACGTCGGTCATCTCGTTGCCCCGCTCGCCGCAGCCCACGTATACGATTATGTCCGCGTCGGCCCACTTTGCAAGCTGATGCTGAACCACCGTCTTGCCGCTGCCGAAGGGCCCCGGAACAGCCGCCACACCCCCCTTGGCTACCGGGAATAGGGTGTCTATAACCCGCTGTCCGGTTATCATGGGCTCGGTAGGGGCCATCTTCCTTGCGTAGGGCCTGCCTATACGCACCGGCCACTTCTGCAGCATGGGCAGCTCTACCGTCTCCCCCTTACTGGTGACGAGCTTGGCTATGGTCTGTACTACGTTGGCCTCGCCGGAGTGTATCCATGTGAGCTGGCCCTCCACATTTTGAGGCACCATTATCTTATGGAGCACCGCTTCCGTCTCCTGTACGGTGCCCAGGATATCGCCGGGCTTCAGTATATCGCCTATCTGTGCCGCAGGCTGGAAATCCCAGAGCCTTTCGTGGTCTATGGAGTCCACCCGGATACCTCTCGTTATCCTGTCACCCGCCAGCTCCTGAATTTTATTGAGGGGACGCTGAATGCCGTCGTATATGGACTCTATAAGTCCGGGGGCAAGCTCTACCGACAGGGGAGCGCCTGTGGATTCCACAGGCTCCCCGGGGCCTATGCCGCCGGTCTCCTCGTATACCTGTATGGAGGCCTTATCCCCGCGAAGCTCTATGACTTCGCCTATGAGGTGCTTTTCGGATACGCGGACCACGTCGTACATGTTTACGTCCGCCATGCCGGAAGCCACTATCAGGGGGCCCGATACCTTAACTATGGTTCCTTTAACTGCCATATTTATTTATCCTCCGAGAATAGTATATCCGCGCCTATAGCCTTTTCCACGTTGGCCTTTATGGCTGCCATGGCCACGCCGGAAGGGCCGTGGGAATCCGGAATGGGTATTATTGCGGGGAATGTCTCCGTCTTGAATTTGTTTATGGCCTCGCTGCACTGGGCGTATACCGGCTCGGTCAGGAAAATGACCTTGCAGCCCTCCCTGGCAAGCCTGTATATGAGCTTATTTGCCCTTTCGCCGTCCGTCTCGTCAAACACGCCGAGGCCTACGGCCTTGCCTATGAGCACCGAGTCCCTGTCGCCTATCATGGCGATATCCGTGCGTTTATCCATACAGTTCACCCAGCCTTTCGGTTATCACCTTATCCGGCAGGTTATTGCGCTTTGCGGTGATTATGAGCCTAAGGCACTTTGCCTCCTGCTCCCGGCCTATGAGATAGCCTATCAGCGTCTCTATGCCGCCCTCGGCGAACTTTGCCCCTTTAAAAAGGGATATGAGGTAATTGTCCCGCTGGCGCTCCAGCTCTGTGAGCCTGCCGCTCCTGCCGTATTCCTCCAGGCCCTTGAGTATGCTCTCTCGTGCGGGGCCTGTGGCCGCCGCCCTGGCTATGCCCTCCTCCGGCCCGTCAAAGCACTGTATGAGCAGCCTGTGGGATACGTATCCCTCCGGCATGAGAGAGTTTTTCAGCTTATCCGCCCCCGCGCCCATATTGCGCATGCGAAGCATCGTCAGTATGTTGGTAAAATCCGCCAGGCTCCTGAAGTACTCAAGGGAAACCCCCTTTGCGTTGTTCAGGCAATGCTCAAGGTATGCCCGGTCTATCTCGGTGGATATCCTGCCCGGGTCTATCTCCCCGGAGAAGGACTGCTCAAGGGCGTTGAGCCGCTTGGTAAATTCCTCCGGCAGCTCCCTGTAATCTGCGTTGTGTACCATGCGGATAATGTCGTCCTTGGGGTATACTCCCTTCATGAGGGCGGGGGAGTCCGCTGTGCCGGTAAGCCGCTGCTTTATGAGCAGCTTCAGGTTGTTGGCGTCCCCCTTGAGTATGAACAGGTCGGTCTGCTCCGGGCTGAAGGTAACTTCGTTTATGAGGGCGTAGGCGTCGGAAAGCTCCTTTGCGATCATCCTGTCCCCGTCGGAAAGCTGAGGGTCGGAAATCCCGCCGTAGCCCATGTCCCCCAATGCCCTCATCACCTCGGCGGGGCTGGCCTCGGCCATTCTCGCCATGCGTTCGGGCTTTACCATGTCCTTTTCGTGTACCCTTATGCGGGTAACTGCGTAAACAGGGCTTTTCTGTGGCATACAGGCCCTCCTTTACTCGAACAGCACGCGGGCCGCTTCGCTTTCGCGCCTTTCACGGAAGTCACGGAGCATGGCCTCAAAGGTGCAGTCCGTCTCGTATCCGCAGCCCAGCAGCCTGAAGCCGCCCCCCGCCTCTATATCCTCGCCCAGCTCCACGGGGCGGGGGAGGGAGGGGTTCTGCTTTTCTATAAGCGCGGCTATACTTGCCCTGTCTGGCTTTGCCGGGCGCAAGGTTTCTCCGCCCTTTACGTTTTCCCTTATCATAAGGCTGAGCAGCGCTTCCCGCTTTTCGCCCTCCAGGGCGCAAAGCTCCTTTTCAGCCAGCTCGAAGGCCGCGTCCAGCACCCGGCGCTTTTCCCTGAGGGCGGTCTTGCGGCTGTCCAGCGCGCCGTTGGTACGGCTGCGCTCTATTATATCCGCCGCTGCCTTTTCAGCCTTTTTCGCGTATTCTATATTGAGCCTCTCAGCCTCGGCCTCGGCCTGGGAGCTTATGGCCCCCGCCTTCGCCTCCGCCTCCACTATGATGCGGCCGGCCTCGGCTTCCGCCTCCTCCACTATGCGGGAGGTGAGCTTTTCAGCCCCGAAATTAGTTTCCTGTGCCATAAGCCGCTCCGGTTTAGACCTGCACGCCGTTGACAAGCAGGAAGGAGAACAGCAGGGAAAGCACCGCGTAGGTTTCTACCATTACGGCAAAGATTATGGCCTTGCCGGATTCCTCGGGCCTCTTTCCTACCATGGCTATGCCGGTGGCCGCGGTCCTGCCCTGTGCAATGGCTGAAAGCAGTCCGCCGAAGGCTATGGGCAGCGAGGCGAAGAACAGCTGTAAGCCAGCCGCGGTGGAAATGGCGTCGCCCGCCCCCAGCAGGCCCGCCTTACCGGCGATAACGAAGCCTATGAGCAGGCCGTATATGCCCTGAGTACCGGGTAGCAGCTGCAATACCAGCACCTTACCGAACTTATCCGGGTCCTCGGCTATTACCGCCGCGCCCGCTTCGCCCGCGTGGCCAACGCCTATTGCCGAGCCTATGCCGGCGAACATTGCCGCAAAGGCTGCCCCCGCCGCCGCAAGAAGCTGTCCGTTTATACCGATGGTGTCAAAGAATGTCATAGCTTGAAACCTCCTGAAAAATTGTTGATCGTGTTATAATCCATTATATATTAAGAAGCCCATACCTCTTATTTTACGTTCACGTACTTTGTCTCGTATCTCAGCGGCTTGAACGCCTTGCCCCCCGCCTCGTAGAACTTGCCGAAGAACTCCACGTACTGGAGTCTTGCCGAGTGTACGAAGCAGCCCAGGGTGCTTATGGCCATCATGAAGGCGTGCAGCGCTACCGACAGCACCGTAACTATGATAAAGCCCACCACCATCAGCACCGGGTTCCCCTTGAAGGAGGCGAAGAGCATATCCCAGCAGAGAGTATTGAGCACCAGACCTATAACGCCGGTGGAAAGGCCCAGGGCGAATATGCGGGCATAGGACAGCACGTCCCCCAGCCACGAGGTCACGTCGTAAAGCTTGCCTGCGCCGGACATCAGCCGCCCGGCCACATTCTTCTTGGAGCGTCCTGCGAACAGTAATACCACCGCCGCGAACCCTATGGCCATCCACTTGCCTGCGGTCCCCAGCGCGGCGGGAAGCCCCAAGGAAGGCGCCGCCATCAGGAGAAGGCCGGTTATTATGAACACCCATGACAGGTTATCGACTATGGCTCCTGCCCAGTCCCTATGCTTTATGCAGCTGTATGCGGCGATAAATACCGCGTAAAACATCTGTATTATGCCCATTGCCGCACAGAGCGCCAGCATGGCTATCGGGTCGGCCGAGGAATCAATTATGGGGAAGGTGTTCTCAAGGGCGGTGCCCCTGAATATGACTGGCCAGCTGACGCCCGCGCAGGTACCGAACAGCAGCCCCATGAATATCGTGGATATGCCGCCCATAAGCAGCACCTTGGCAAGGTTCTCCATCATGCCCCTTGGCTTTATGTATTTCAAAAACGCCCAGGCCCCCAGCGTGAGCACCGCGCCGTAAACCGTATCCGAAAGCATCATGCCAAAGAAGATGAAGTAAAAGGGTGCCATCAGCGGCGTGCCGTCTATCGTGCCGTAGGCCGGCAGGGAATAGAGGTTTGTAACCGCCTCATAGGGGGTGATCAGCCTGCTGTTTTTGAGCACAGTAGGCACCGTGTCTCCCTCGGCGGGGTCCTCTATATCGAGGTAGTACACGTCCGTGATCTTTTCGATCTCCCGGCGCACCTTTTCCGTCATGTCCTCCCGGACCCAGCCTGTGAGCAGAAACGCGGTTTTGGTATGAGCCAGCGCTTCCTTGCTCTGCTCCCTGTCCCGGTCTATGGCCGCGCCGTCCAGCGCCCTGCGTATTTCCTCCCGCTTGGGTGCGAAGCCTGCAAGCCGGGCTTCCAGCTGTGCCCTTTCCGCCTCCAGCGCTTCTATCTCCGTCCTGAGCCTCTGTATATTCTCCGAGGCGGTGCCCCTGATATCCCCGAAGCCCTTCTCCTGAAAGCCGGTGGCCCTTATGGAGGGCGCTATTCCGGCATACTCCTCATTGGGGCATATCACCAGAGCCGCCCGCTCCTTTTCGCCGCCGTAAAGCTGCACCAGCGCGCCGGTTTCCATGAGGGCTTTCACACCGTCCACAGGCACGGTGCCCGTCATCACCTTAAGGCTGGCCGTAGAGCGCACAGTCTCCAGCGGGTCTGTCATATCCGCCCAGGGAAGCAGTGAGACGAGCTGTAATCTGCGCTTCTCGGTATCGCTGCCGTTCTGGGCTATGCGCCTTTGCAGCCCCTCCAGCTCGGCACAGATCTCCAGTGCCGGCTGTATATCCTCCTCAAGCTCCTGCCGCGTAGCCTCTGGCTTGGGGCCGAAGCCTGCCTTCCCGGCGTAGGGCTTGAGCAGCTCCTCGGCGCTTTGCAGCCGCTGGACCCTTCCCTCGGCCGCGGCCGAGGACTGTTCCCCTTCGCCTATGGAAATGAGCTGTACCGCGCAAATTGACTGGAGGGCCTGCAATATGGCCTCCCGGTGCTCCAGAAGGGCAGCCAGAGTCAATTTCTTCATTGGTACTATCATGCCTTGATTACCTCTCTGACAATGTATTCCGCGGCAGCCTGCAGTTTTGCCTCGGCCTTCCTGCATTCCTCCGCCGCCTCTTTATCCGCCCGGGCGGTCAGCTCCGCCGCCAGCGCGGCTCCCTGCTTCTCCGCCTCGTCCTTTGCCCTCTGTATCATGGCGCGCCCTGCGTCATGGGCCTCCTTTATGGTCTCCCCACGGCGCGCCTCCGCATCGTCCGTTATTTCCTTTGCCCTTGCGGCAGCCTGTTTTTTCAGCTCCGCACCCTTCGCCTCAGCCTGGGTTATACATTCAATAATGGTCGGCAATGTACCTTACCTCCTTCTTATAATGTGTATGTTAAAAAGCTCAAGCTTTAATATATTTTCTTATAGAACCTCGTTTAACGGCAAATTTTGACTTAAAATGCAAATGACAGGTTTTATTTATAATATTTTTTTGTTTTACATAATTTTATCCCATTGATGAAGAATCTGCAATAGACAATTTCAAAATTTTGTTATGAAAATCACAAACGAAATTTATGAGAGAGGGTACTATACGGTTTTTTACTTAAAAATATATAAATATGTAGAGTATTTGGCCTTTAATGCATAATTACAGCATTAAAGTCCAAAAAACGCCCGGCGGAACCGGGCGTATCAGATATACCTTTTTTTGAATCAGCTGCGGGCTTTCAGCAGCACGTACAGCTTGCTGGTGGCATTGCTGTTGTTTTCGTATTTGTCGCCGCAGGTGATGAGCATGGCGTACTTGCCGCCGTCGCTGTAAGTGACGTTGGGATTGATCCAGCCCTTGTTGGCCTTATCCGCGGCGTAGCTCAGCTGGGTGCTGACATAGCTCGATGCGCTGGTTCCCCAGGGCCTTGCGTTATAGGCGAGTATGCCGGTGCTCTGGTTGGGGCCGATCTCGTAAAGGCACATTATGTCCCAGGTCTTATACCCGTCCAGCTTCATGGTTATGCTGGTGGTATTGAATTTGCTGCCGCAGGAACCGCCGCAGCCCTCGCACCTGCTCTTACCTATTAGGGCGTTCTGCACGTGATGCAGGTTGTGAAAATACTTGCCCCTGCCGCCCCGGACGTTGTGGCCCAGCACGGAATGCACCTGAGAGCCCTTAGCGGTGAGGGTATGGACGTATTCATAGTGTCCCTTGCGGTTCTCGGCGGCGTAGTAGTATTTGGTGCCTGCGCTGTTGGTATAGTTGCCGTATATGGTATAGGTTTTCGCGCCGGGTATCTTTATGCTGCCCCACTTTTCGCTTGCCGCGCCGTGGCCTGTCTCGGTGGCGCCGCTGGTAGCTCTGTTCAGCTTGCCCGCGCTTTCGGAGCTGTTTGCCCCGGTATCAGCGCTGGAGTTGGGAGCCTGTATGGTAAAATCAGCCTTCTTTACGAAGCCCTTAGTCCCGTCATATTCCGCATAGTACCAGTCGCCTGACTCGCCTAACAGCGAAAACGCCGCGCCCTTTGCGTGCTTTACCTTCCTTGATACGTTGGAATCGCTATCGGCGGGCTTTGCGGGTATCTCGGGGGAGGTGCGCATATATATGGCGCTGTCCCTGGATATGCCGGTCTTGGGGGCGCTGAAGTATTGTACGTTGTTGGCGTTGGCGCTGGGGGCTGGGGTGGCTGCCGGGGTCTTGTCCGTCAGCTCAAAGTCCTTGGCACGGACAAAGCCCTTCTTGCCCTCGTATTCTATATAGAAGTACTTGCCCGTAGCGTCCTCTCCCAGCACGCTCACGGTTTTGCCTTCCATATGCCTGAGCTGTACCGCACCGTCGGTATCCTTTGCAGGGATGTCCCGCAGGTATATTGTGCTGTCCTCGGATACCGCAGTCCTTGGTGTGGGGTAGGGGGTGTAGCCCTCCTCCGCAAGGGCATGGGAAAGGGACAGCACTGTAAACAGCGCCATTGCCAGCGCCGCGAGCCTGAGTGATGTTCTTTTCATCGTTTTTCTTCCTTCCGTATAAAAATTTCTCCCGA
>JABLTK010075705.1_pt1 | contig 10358 bp, 10 predicted proteins | sample 7160131 | NCBI WGS metagenome assembly JABLTK01 (sample SAMN14651221, study PRJNA627086) | human gut metagenome | isolation source: feces | host: Homo sapiens
AGCCGAACATGCCTGAGGCCTGTTCGGCCTTCGCCTTACCAACTTCATAAGTGACGCTGTTGTATTTGCGCATAACTCTTGACAGTACCATTTGACAATATCGGACTACAAAAATGTTTCTGAAACTCTCAGAGATAAGAACTTTTTGAAAGAGGTATTTAAAGAGGTATTTAGTGCGGGGACGTATCTTGCCTTTGGAAGCTATCCACAGACGAAAACCGGTAATGATGATACGCCCATCGAATGGCTGATCTTGGAGAGTGATGGAGAAACAGCGCTGCTGATCAGCCGATACGCACTGGACTGCAAGCCGTATAATAAGAATAAAGATACCACATGGGAAACGTGCACGCTTCGCGGCTGGCTGAACGACGAATTCTTCAATAAGGCGTTCAGTGCGGATGAGAAGAAATCCATCCTTCAGAGTGATGTCAGTGCGGACAAGAACCCAGAATACAACGTGAATCCCGGCAACGCAACGAAAGATAAGGTATTCCTCTTAAGCGTTGTAGAGGCAAATAAGTACTTCAAAAGTAATGATGCAAGAATGTGTGCGCCGACTGACTACGCAATCCAACGTGGGGAATGGGGACCATATGAGAGTAGAAATGTTTGCCGGTGGTGGCTCCGTTCGCCCGGCTGCATTAGTAACTGCGCTGCTTACGTCTACACCGACGGCTCCATCTACAACTACTATGTCTACATTAGTGGCTATGCCGTGCGCCCGTGCGTGCGGGTTCGGCTTTTCTAAAATGAATCCCGGAATCCCATAATCCCGTACCCCGTAACCCCTAATCCCCCCCCTAATCTCGTAATCCCTGAATCAAAGGGAAACGCCCCTGCTCGCGGCATCATCGCCGGAAGCAGGGGCATTTATGCGGTGGACAAGAACAACGAATACGATTTGAGAATCGCATTAAAATGTTCAGTTCACCACGGAAGGTTGAGAGATGAAGTCAAGTGCAGAGTAAGGCAAGATGGCGAATGAGAGAGAAGAAATTCCCCTCATTCCTACAGCCATACTGCGGTTTTCCTTACTTCAGCTTGAACAGCTTTGCTCCGTGCGGCTCGATTTCGCATTGCAGCGTGCCCTGCGCGCGGAGTGTTTCGCCCGTCCAAAGCTCGCGGCAATCGAATGCGTCGCCTTCCAGCTCGGCCAGCTCCAACCCTACGGTGCGCGGCGCGTCGGAGAGGTTGAACAGCGCCGCATAGCGGCTCCCGTCCTCGTCGCGGCTGACCCAGACAGCGTGTGCGTCGTCCCGGGCGATTTGCCGTGCGCCGAAGGAATGGCGGTTCAGGCGCAGCACGTCGCGGTTTGTCAGCAGCGCGAGCGTCGCCTCGTCCAAGCTCGGCAGCTCCGCGCCCAGCATCAGCGGCGAGCGGAAAATCGACCAGAGCGTCAGCATCGTTTTCTGCTCAGCGGGCGTGAAACAGGTGCGATGTCCTCTGCCGAATTTCACGCCGATACGTCCTAACGGCAGCATGTCGCAGTCCGGCCAGCAGCCGGGCGCGACGTGTGTCTGCCATATTTCGCAGCGGGTGAACATGTTCTTGAGCATCTGCCAGTCATCCCAGAAATCGTCCGTTATGCGCCACATGTTGGCGTTCTGTGCCAGATGCCACGCCTTCTCGATGGGCGCGGGCCCCGGCGAAAGGCTGAGCACGATGCTCCGCCCGCAGCGATCAATCGCGCGGCGGAGCATTTCGATTTCATGCGGCGCGGCATAGGTGGGCGCGCTCGCAGAGCCTGTGCGCGCGATGTCATCAACCTTGATGTAATCCACGCCCCATGCGGCATACAGCTCAAGCAGGCTGTCGTAATATGCCTGCGCGGCAGGACAGTCCGCGCGCGTGCCAAACATATCGCCGTTCCATTCGCAGATGGAGTTCGGCACGGCGATCTGGTCTGCCGTCGCGTCCGTGCCCTTTATCGGCGTACGGGCGTAAACCGCCTGCCGAGGAACGCCGCGCATGATATGGATGCCGAATTTCATCCCCATCGCATGAATTTGCGCTGCAATCGGGGCAAAACCCTTGCCGCCGGCCGCGGATGGAAAGCGGTTCTCCGCCGGGAGCAGCCGCCCGTATTCGTCCATGCTCAGCTTTGCGAACGGGATGTATTCGCATCCCGTTCGCGTGCCGGCAGACGGCTCGTACCACTGGATGTCGCATACGACGTATTCCCAGCCGAAAGGCAGCAGCTTTTCGGCCTGATAGCGGGCGTTTGAAAGCAGCTCTTCCTCCGTTACGGCGGACATGTAGCAGTCCCAGCTGTTCCAGCCCATCGGCGGCGTGAGCGCCATGCGGTCCTTAGTACGTTTCATGATTCTCGCTCCTTCGAAATTAGCAGAACGGATTTTCCGTGGGATACGGAAGCGTCTTCGGGCGGTTATAGGCAATGTCCTTTACGCCGAGGAACTTGAACACCTCAAACAGCGCCTTGCCGTAATGGCCGAACGCGACCGCGCCATGGTGCGGATAGTGCTTTTCCACCAGCACGTGCCGATAGAAGCGCCCCATCTCCGGGATGGCGAACACGCCGATGCCGCCGAAGGAGCGGGTGGACACGGGCAGCACCTCGCCCTGCGCCAGATAGGCGCGCAGCGTGCCCTCGCTGTCGCACTGCAGGCGATAGAAGGTAATCGGGCCGGCGGCAATGTCGCCCTCCAGCGTTCCGCGGGTGAAATCGGGCTCGCTGCCCGCGGGCTCCAGCAGGCGGTGCTGAATCAGCTGATACTTCACCGCGCGGCTGTCGCACAGCTTGCACTCTGGCGTGTTGCCGCAGTGGAAGCCCATGAAGGTGTCGGACAGCGCGTAATCGAACCTGCCGCGAATGTCCTCTTCATAGATGTAGCCGGGTACGGTGTTGTTGATGTCCAGCAGCGTCACCGCGTCGCCGGAAACGCACGCGCCGATGTATTCGCTCAGCGCGCCGTAAATGTCCACCTCGCACGCCACGGGAATGCCGCGCGCGGCCAGACGGCTGTTGACAAAGCAGGGCTCGAAGCCGAACTGCCCCGGGAACGCCGGCCAGCACTTGTTGGCGAACGCGACGTACTGCCGCGCGCCCTTGTGCGCCTCCGCCCAGTCCAGCAGCGTCAGCTCAAACTGCGCCATGCGCTCGTTCAGGTCGGCGTAATACCGTCCCTCGCCCATCTCCTTCGCCATATCGGCGCACACCTCGGGGATGCGCCTGTCGCCCGCGTGGGCATGATAGCTGACCAGCAGGTCGAGCTCGCTGTTTTCTTCAATTTCCACGCCCAGCTCATACAGTCCCTTAATGGGCGCGTTGCAGGCGAAGAAGTCCTGCGGGCGCGGGCCGAAGGTGATGATTTTGAGTCCCTTCAGACCCAGAATGGCGCGCGCGATGGGCACGAATTCGCAAATGCGCTCGGCCAGCTCCTCCGCCGTGCCGACGGGCGCTTCGGGAATGTACGCCTTCAGGTGGCGCATGCCCAGATTGTAGGAGCAGTTCAGCATGCCGCAGTACGCGTCGCCGCGGCCGTTGATCATATCTCCGTCGCCCTCGGCCGCCGCCACGAACATGCACGGGCCGTCAAAGTTGGCGGCAATCAGCGTTTCCGGCGTTTCCGGGCCAAAGTTGCCAAGGAAGACCACCAGCGCGCTGCAGCCGTTCGCCTTCACGTCGGCCACGGCGGCAAGCATGTCCTTCTCGTTTTCCACCGTCACCGGGCACTCGTACAGCTCGCCCGGATACGCCTGCACAATCGCGGCGCGGCGGCGCTCGGACAGCGCAATGGGGAAGCAGTCGCGGCTCACGGCCACAATGCCGAGCCGTACCTTCGGAAGATTCTGAATCATACGTGAACACTCCCTCGCTATGTAATAGGCTCCATTTCATTTTGCATGATAATACTTTTCCGGAAGGATGTCAAGAGACGCCCGCAAAATCGTGCATCAGTCGAATACCGGTATCCAGCGCTCGTCTGTCTGCGCGTCGAAGCACAGTTCAATCTGCTCGCGCGTGACCTTCTCCTGCGCCAGCGCGTCCGGGATTTCCTCCCGCGCGAAGTAGCGGCTTTCGGTCGTTTCGAAGTTTTCCTGAAACTGTCCGCCGACGAGCGCGCAGAGCATGAAGATTTTCACGACTCCATAGGCATAGCGCGGCGGATTATGCCGGTTTCGATCCTGCACGGCAATGATTCTCTGCGGCTGAACGGTCAGCCCCGCTTCCTCGAAAACCTCCTTGGCGGTGTTCTCTCCGACGGACTGGTTCACGTCGCACCATCCGCCCGGCAGCGCCCAGCGCCCATCGTTTTCGCGCACCAGCAGGATTTTTCCCTCCGAAAACACAGCGGCGCGGGTATCCACCTTTGGCGTTTGATAGCCGGTTTCATTGCAGAACAGTCCCTGAACCGTTTCAAGCGGCAGATCCGCGGCGTCGGCGAGCATTTCCGCCGAAAGCGTCCGAATCCGCTCATAGCGTTCAAGGTCGTACCGGTCGCGCCCATAGGTCAGCCCGGCCTGCGCAAGGCTCTGCAATTCCACAATCCGGTCGATCCACTTCTGTTCGTTCATGGAATTTTCCTCCCGCTAAAAAATCGCCCGTGGAAACGGATTGTTTTCACGGACGGTTTCTGGCTTTGAAATTTATTTCGCGGCCTTCGCTTTCTCAACGAGAGCGGTGAACGCCTTGGCGTCGTTAATCGCGAGCTCGGAGAGCATCTTGCGGTTGACGTTGACGCCGGCAACCTTCAGGCCGTTCATCAGCCTGGAGTAGCTGATGCCGTTCATGCGGGCGGCCGCGTTGATGCGGGCGATCCACAGGCGGCGATATTCACGCTTCTTGAGCTTGCGGCCGATGTACGCGTAACGGAGCGAACGGCGAACCTGCTCGCTGGCGGCGCGATACTGCTTGCTCTTCGCGCCAAAATAACCCTTGGACAGCTTAAAAACCTTACGACGCTTTTTCAGTGCATTTACTGCACGCTTCACTCTTGCCATTTTCGATTCGCCTCCTTACTTGTACGGAATCAGCTTTTTCATGGTGCGGCCTTCGGTGGCGGTCAGATAAGCGGCCTTGCGAAGGTTGCGGGTGCGCTTGGTGGGCTTTTTGGTGAGGATGTGGCGCTTAAAAGCCTGCGCGCGCTTCACCTTTCCGGACTTGGTCAGGCTAAACCGCTTCGCGGCGCCCTTGTGCGTTTTCTGTTTGGGCATGGGATGTTCCTCCTCTCATTAATCGCTCGCTTTGGAATCCTTTTTGGCATCGCGCGGCGCGACCATCATGGTCATGTTTCGACCCTCGACTACGGGGCGGCGTTCCACCGTGCCGTAATCCTTGATGCGCTCTGCGAATTCCTGCATAACCTGGTTGCCGATTTCGCTGTGCGCGATCTGACGGCCGCGGAAGCGGATCGTAACCTTGAGCTTGTTGCCGTCCTGCAGGAACTTGACGGCCTGGCGATACCTCACGTCAATATCGTGATCTTCAATCGTGGCAGACAGGCGTACCTCTTTCGTCTCCATGATCTTCTGATTTTTCTTGATTTCGCGCTCTTTCTTTGACATCTCAAAGCGGTACTTGCCGTAATCCATCAGCTTGCATACCGGCGGGCGCGCGGTCGGCGCGATATTGACCAGATCAAGCTGCTGTTCTTCCGCAAGCTTCAGTGCCTGAGCGGTCGGCATGATGCCGAGCTGTTCCCCCTGCTGATTGACTACGCGAACTTCCCGATCGCGAATCTCCTCGTTGATCATCAGATCGTTGATAAAGATACACCCCCCGTTTTCTTCCTCGATAAAAAAAGACCGGCGCAAACGCACCGCTCCTGCACAGGCCGACCCTCGGCTATGTGAACCCGCGCTGGCGACGCCGCCGGGTGAGAAGCGGTAACTTCTGCTTTGACTATGGAATGATACCACGTTCCCGCCCCTCTGTCAATGCCCTTTTTGCTTTTTCACCCAAATTATACAATCCCCGGTTCCTGAAAGCGCTTGCGCAAACGGCGTTCTTCCCTTACAATATATAGGAGATCATTCAGGAGGTGTTTATATGGCGGAAAAACTTTTGAAGCGATGCGAGGTGCCGGTGGAAAAGACCTGGCGTCTGGAAGATATTTATGAGACGAACGAAGCCTGGGACGCCGACTACGCGAAGCTGAGCGAGCAGGTGGACGCGCTCAAGACCTACGAGGGCAAGCTGACGGACAGGGCGAAGCTGCTGGAATACTGCAACCTCTCGACCGACGCCGAGCAGCGGCTGGGCTCCCTGTACGGCTACGCGCGCATGCGCCGCGACGAGGACAACGCCAATCCCGTCTATCAGGCGCTCGTCGCCCGCATTCAGGCGCTGGCGACCCGCCTCTCGACGGCGGTTTCCTTTGTCGGTCCCGAGCTGCTGGCCGCGCCCGAGGGCTATCTTGAGTCCGTGCGCGCGAACCCGGACTTCTCCGACTACGATATGTATCTGGACGACCTGATCCGTCATCGCCCGCACACGCTGTCGGCCGCCGAGGAAAAGCTCGTGGCCATGGTGGGCGACGTCGCTTCCGCGCCCAGCACGATTTACGACATGCTCACCGACGCCGACATGCGCTTCCCGGAGATCACCGACGAAGCCGGCGACAAGCTGCGCGTAACCCACGCCAACTACATTCCGCTGGTCATGAGCCGCGACGCGCGCGTGCGCAAGGACGCGTTTGACGCGCTGTATACCACCTACCGCTCGTTCTCCTCCACGATTCCCGCCGTGTACGCCGCCAGCGTGCAGGCCGATCTTTTCCGCGCCCGCGCCGGAAAGCACGCAAGCGCGCTCGCGGCCAGCCTGTTCCCGGACAACATTCCCGAGAGCGTATACAACAACCTGATTCTCGCCGTGAACGAGCATCTGCCATCTCTCCAGAAGTTCGTGCAGACGAACGCGAAGCTGAACGGCATCGACGAGATGCACTTCTACGACCTGTACCTCGCGCCGGAGCTGGGCTTCGACGTGAAGCTGCCGTTCAACGAGGCCTACGACCTTGTGATCGACTGCCTGAAGGTGCTGGGCGAGGACTATTGCGACGTGCTGCGCCGCGCCCGCGACGAGCGTTGGATCGATCCCTTTGAAAACGAAGGCAAGTCCTCCGGCGCGTATTCGTGGGGCACCTATGCCACACATCCCTACGTGCTGATGAGCTACAAGCCCGACCTCGACCATCTGCAGACCATCGCCCACGAAATGGGTCACTCGCTGCACACGTGGTATTCCAACACGCAGCCCTTCCCGAAGAGCGACTATTCGCTGTTCGTCGCCGAGGTCGCCTCGACCGTGAACGAGGTGCTGGTGCTGATGGAGCTGATGGATCGTCACCCGGAGGACAGCGCGCAGGCCTACCTGCTTTACAGCCTGCTGGATTCCTTCCGCGGCACCGTGTTCCGCCAGACGATGTTCGCCGAGTTCGAGAAGAGCAGCCACGAGATGGCCGAGCGCGGCGAAGCGCTCACCGTCGAAAGCCTGAACGCCGTGTACGCCGACCTGAACAAAAAGTACTACGCCAATCTGGCCTACGATGAGCTGATTGCCTACGAGTGGATGCGCATCCCGCACTTCTACCGCGCGTTCTACGTGTACAAGTACGCCACCGGCTTCTCCGCCGCCATGGCGATCGCCGGCATGATTCGCTGCGAAGGCGCGCCCGCCGTCGAGCGCTACAAGCGCTTCCTGCACGCGGGCGGCAGTCTCTATCCCATCGACGCGCTGAAACTGGCGGGCATCGATATGTCGTCGCCCGAGCCGGTTCGCAGTGCGCTGAACGAATTTGACGCGCTGCTCGAAAAGTATATCGCCGTAACCGGGAAGTGAAATCGATGACAGGAAAGGAAATCCTTCAAATTGCCCTCAGGCAGTCGGCCGTGGATTGCTGCTGCGCGCCGGAGGACTTCCTTTCCTCCGAAAACGCGGTTTTCCCGTCCCAAAAGCGGCTGGGAGCGCGAAAATACCTCGCGCTCCCGCAGCTTCTGGATTTCGTCAGCTATGGGCATGCCACCGTTGCTTCCGGGCGCGAAGACCTTCTTCCGCTCGCCCGGAAGCATATGGAAGCCTTTCCCGGTCATTCCGCGTTCGAAGCCGCCGGGATTGTTTCCCTCGCCCGCGCGCTCGCGCCCCTGAACCTTGCGCCTGTATACGACGGCGAATACTTCCTGCCCGACCCCGAACGGCTTCAGGCGCGTGCCTGCCCGTTTCCGCTTCGCTTGCTGGAAAAAGACGCGCTGGCCGACCTGTACCGCCCCGAATGGAGCAACGCGCTGTGCGAGCGCCGCCGCGAGCTGGACATACTGGCCGTCGGCGCGTACGACGGCGATACGCTCGTCGGCCTTGCGGGCTGCTCCGCCGACTGCGAAACCATGTGGCAGATCGGCGTGGACGTTCTTCCCACATACCACAATCTCGGTATTGCCAAGGCGCTGACCAGTCGGCTGGCGCTCGAAACCCTGCGCCGCGGCAAGGTGCCCTTCTACTGCTGCGGCTGGGCGAATGTTCCCTCCGCGCGAAACGCCCTCGCCTGCGGCTTTCGCCCCGCGTGGGCACAGCTGACCGTGAAGCCGACCGAGGATTCATTATAATAGGAAGCATCACTGCCAATTCCAATGAAAATGCCGGGATAAGGCTCCCGGCTCGCCGCAGACAGCGGACGCTTCGCAGCGCGACGCTGTTTTTTTTCTTATTTCTCGACCATGATGCGTTCGATGTGGTCAGATAATTATTCAACGCACTCCTGCAGGCATCATTCAGAGTCTTTCGCTCGCTGCGCCCACGGCATTCAAACGGAACACCGGCGCGATGGGGCTTTCGCCGCGCAGTCCCTCCGGAATATGCAGCACCGCGTGATTCTCAAACGTCTCCACGCGCACGGGCGCGCCGGAGCCGAGCAGCTTCGCTTCGCGCACGTCCGGCAGCGGGATGGTTACGCTTTCGCCCATCGTTTTGCCCTCCGGCAGCCGCCAGAGCGCGTAGCGCGCATGGGCGTTCTGGGTGAATGACCACTCGCCGTCAAAGTACGGTGCCAGCGCGCGCGTTTCGAAAATCGCTTCGCCGTGCACACGCAGCCAGTCGCCCAGCTCCAACGCGCGCTCGCGGGCGCGCAGCGGCAGACGGCCGTCCGGCTGTGCGCCGATGTTCAGCGCCATGTTGCCGCCCTTGCCCACCACGTCGATCAGCAGATGCGTCAGCGTCCGCAGCGGCTTCAGCACGTCTTCATAGCCGAAAGCGAACGAACGCCCGATCGTGATGCAGCTTTCCCACGGCACCGGAATGTAATGGTCCGGCACCTGCTGCTCAGGCGTGATGTAGTTTTCCGTTTCGCCGCCAATCGTGCGGTCGGCGAGAATCAGCCCCGGATTGATCTTCCGCGCCCGCTCGGCCAGCTCCATCAGCCGGATGTCCTGATGGTTGCGCGGGCCGACCTGCCCGCCGTCCAGCCACAGAATGTCCACCGGCCCCAGCTTCGTCACCAGCTCCATCAGCTGATTGTGCGTGAATTCGACGTACTTTTCCCACAGCTCCGGCCGCTTGCGCGGATCGTAGGTTGGATTGCGCCAGTGCGCCACCGGCAGTTCGCAGTCCGGCGCCCAGTACCACGGGCAGTGCCAGTCCGGCTTGGAAAAGTAGGGTGCGATGTGAATGCCGCGGGCGCGGAACGCGTCAAACAGCACCTTGGCGATATTCGCGTACTGGTGCGTGTGGAACGGACAGTCCGCGCCGGTCACCTTGTAGTCGCTGTACGCGGTATCGTACATGCAGAAGCCGTCGTGGTGCTTCGTCGTGAAGATGAAATAGCGGAAGCCGACGCGCGCGGCGAAGTCCGCCCACTCGTGCGGCTGGAAGCGCAGCGGATTGAACGACCGGTTCAGGTCGAAATACTGCCTGCGGAACAGCTCCGCGTCCGGCTCCCACGTGTAATCCTTGCGCGCCCAGTCCGCGTCGCCGTCCGACAGCGGCCAGCTTTCGCAGATTCCCAGCTCCGAATACGGCCCCCAGTGCACCATCAGCGCCAGCTTCTGATCCCGGAACCACTCCAGCCTCTCGCGCACCGCCGCTTCCTTCGGCACGACGTACGCGTCTTCCTCCGAATGATTGATAATGTCCCCGCGCAGAGCCTCGATCAATTCAGACACGCTGTATCCTCCTTCGTCCGTTTTTCTTTTCCATTCTAACATATTTTTCCGCGTTCCGCCACCGGTTTGGAAACAAAAAATCCGTCTTTGAAAAACAGATTCCGTTTTTCAAAGACGGGAATACGTCTGCCCTATTTCCATTCAAAGCGCTCGCACAAAAGCGTTGTGCCCTCGTGGGTTACGGTGAGGACGCCCGGGCCGGTTTCGGCCTGGCGGGTCTGGCCGTCGGCGATCACACGGGC
>JABLTK010010084.1_pt1 | contig 10357 bp, 17 predicted proteins | sample 7160131 | NCBI WGS metagenome assembly JABLTK01 (sample SAMN14651221, study PRJNA627086) | human gut metagenome | isolation source: feces | host: Homo sapiens
CCATAATTTTTCACTCACCTGTTGGGGATGTTACGAATCATCAATGTCGTTCGTGGATCCGTTCGAACCTTCTCTGGATCGATAACCAACAGCTGAGAGTTGGAGTCGGTGACTCGGCCATTCTTTCTACGTCCTCCGCGACGTTGACCTCCATTCGGGTTTCCATTCCCTGCAGTCTCGCTTGCTTCCTCCATACACAAATCGGTACTTTTTTTGGCATCAGTCTCTGAGGATTGCTTCATGGTCTGAATGGGTGTGATGCTAGGAGGAATGTATTCACCAGCCGATGTTAAGTCACGCAAGGAGGTATGAGGTGGAGATGATGAAGAAAGATTGGTGCTCAAAGTGGAGGATGGAGGATACACTGGGATGGACGAGTTCATGGAAGAGAGCGAGGTGTTGGACATCGAAACAGGTGGATTGGTCGCCAATCCTGAAGGACCTCCTCTGGAATTCGGAGAATGTCGTAGAGGAGGATAAGGAGTTCTCGAATAGGAGGATGAAGAGGGCAAGACAAAATTCTCAGGAGAGGTGAATGTCAGATTAGTTCGTGGCGAGATTCGCTGCGCCTCATCCGAAGGGGAAAAGGAATAAGAATTTAAGAAGGAGGAGGGACGGTCAGAAGAATGCGGAATCCAGAAAGAGTCTTCGGGAGAGTAGCTGGTTGGTCTCGATGGAGGGAATCCATAGATATTGCTGAAAGATGGTGAAGTGGAACTGGAGTCGTGTCGGAGAACAGATAGGTCAGCAGAACGACTGAAATTGGAAGTCGGAAGTCCATAGGAATAAAAGTCCTGGATATCCAAAGATCTCTGCGAATCAAAAGCACGATAGGGCTCGGCAGGATACACGAGACTGGGAGATTCGCCTGCCAGGTGATAGAATTGAGTTCGACCCATATCATCACTTGCCGTAGTACTAAAGTATTCTAAAGTCAAAACGGTTCCATAGAGCTCACCTGAGGGCGAAGACATTGATTTGGTGAACGAAGTCTCCGTGTCGTTTGGTGATGTTGTCCCAACTTCGAAAGAACGAAGTGTCCTATTCGGCACGGGGACAGCATTGTCTACTCGAGCTGATTCATTTCTGTCGTTTTCTCCCCTTCTTCTCCACGCTTCGGATTGAACCTGGATAGTCGTCAGTCCAGTATCCATTTTCGATTTGGAAGAACTCATTCTTTCAACTGAGAGAGTTGTCCCTTCAACAAAGGAGTAGTATTCGGTTTAAAACTAGATGGCGAGAAGGCACGTGGTCAAACACACATTCTTTTTTCCAACTTTTGTTACAAATGATAGGTAAATGGATATTAGACATTTTCCTGAGGTATTTGAAAAGGCGAAGATCACAGTCAATACTGTCCTGAATGGGCCTATTATGGTGACAAAACAGTTTAAAGACGATCCTAGATTATACAATGTGGTTCTGAATGGATGGTGTCATGAAGGATACATCACATAAAGAAGGAAATGAGTTCTGGAAAATGCACTAATAGTTGTGTTCTATAAGAATTCAATTGATCACAAAGCAGTCTTCATGAATACGAAACCATCTGCAGCTGATACAATTTATGTTCAGGCACAAGTTGTAAATGATTTTAACACCAGGTTCGAGAAATGTGGGGTGTCGATCTAATACTTGTAGAATGGCGAGCGCATGCTTCGATATGTGTGTACATAATTTCCTAGTAAAGAATTTGGACGTTGAAGAGGAAACATGTGTTGATCGGTGTGCTTTCAAATACTTCAAGGTTCATCAAGAGATTAGCGGTGAAATGCATCAAGTGAAGGAAATGAATGAACTTCGAGAGCAAATGGCCAATCAACAAAACGAGGTGATGAGTCCACAATAAATAGGATAAGTATTGTTTGTTATTCCTACTACGTTTTTGCTTGTTTGAAATCAAAATCATCACAATAATCTCTTTCCAATCTCATGCCTAAGGAACACAGACGACGTAGACGTCAGCGACATGAACCATTGGGCGATCAGGTAGGTGTTGGGTGTTGTTGTTGATTTCTCGATTGATGCTGATAACCGCACTTACAAAGAGGTGAAAAAGCGAAATGAAAAGGAGATAAAGGAGGATGAGTACATTCCAGCGGATCTCTCCCGCAAGATCTTGAATATGGCTCACGAGCAGCAAGTTGTGGTTGAATTATTCTGAATAACGTATAGATGGAATTAAGTGACAACGAGGAAGCTGGAGAGGCAAATACGGAGAAAGACTTCCATTTTGTGGTTTCCAATATGAATGACGAGGATGATATGGTCGATTTAAGTTCTGATGAGGGAGAATCGGAGGAATTTATCAAGGATTACAAGATCAGTGTAGAGGATGACGTAGGATGTTGGAAGTGGAAATTCCGGATAGGAGGCATTAAAGATGTTCTTTGCACCGGATAATGGTGGACGAAGGACATTAGCAGATTTGATCACGCAAAAGATTGAGGAGAAGCAACAGAACGAGGAGGAATCCCATCAATTAGATCCAAAGGTAATTAAAGTGTATACATCGGTTGGAGGGATTCTTCATCAGTACAATTGATTGATGGATTTGATTCTAGTTATCGTTCTGGTAAGCTTCCGAAGGCTTTCAAGATTATTCCAAGTTTGAGTAATTGGGAGGAGGTGATGTTGGAATGGACAAGTGATGTGTAGATTTTGTGGATTACAGAGCCTGATAAGTGGTCTCCACAAGCTACCTTCGCAGCATCTCGCATTTTTGCTTCTAACATGAATTCAAAGGTTGTCCAGCGATTTTACAATACGATTCTACTCCCTGCTGTGATTGATGACATTCAGGCTCATAAGTACCAGTAAAGGATTCATGTGATCTTTAGGAAACTGAACTATCATTTGTATCAAGCTTTAAAAAAAGCAATGTATAAGCCAGCAGCATTCTTTAAGGGAATTCTTCTTCCTTTATGTGAGGTAGGAATGATGAAGATTAGTGATGTTGATAGGATGAATGCACGTTAAAAGAAGCTTTAATTGTGAGTTCGGTTATTGCCAAAGTATCAATTCCAATGGCACATAGTGCAGCTGCTTTGATGAAAATGACTCAATTACCGTGGGAATGAATATGATATTTGATTGGTTAGTTACTCAGGTGCAACTTCGTTATTTATGACTGTACTATTGAATAAGAAATACTCATTACCATATGTTCTGATTGATGCACTGGTTCAGTATTTTGCTGCATTTGAATCTGATAATCGTGAATTGCCTGTATTGTGGCAACAAGTGAGTATTGATAAAAAGAATGATATTTAGTCACTACTAACATTTGTTCAGAGGTATAAGATGGAACTGACAGCAGAACAAAAGGAAGCCTTAAAGCCAGTGTTGAAGAACCATTTCCATTATCAAATCACACCTGAGATTCGACGAGAGTTATTCTCAACAGCAAATCGTGGTGAAATGGATACTGTTTGCAGTGTTTGTTTGAAGAAAGGATGATGAAGTGATAAGGAGATGGATTGTTGTGTTGTTTGAATGAACAGTTATGATAGTTTGTTCATTCTGTATCATGAATAACACTTCTATCAACAAACAATTTAAGATAGATATCCTAGAAACTGAAGAAGGGAAACGAAGAACCTGATTGACTCTCCTTCTGTTGTTTTTCCTTATTCTACTTCTCACTCCAACATCTCATTCTCACTTCCTTAAAGATCAACATTGTCCGATTCAATCCTTCATCCAGTTGGAGAATCGAAGCAACATTATCACATCGATAGCAATAGTTAGGAGCTGACCAAACCTTCCATTCATTCAATCACACACTCCTTACTGTAATTAGATTCTTCTTTGAAAACATATACTCAAATCCCTGTTGAACCATTTGATGAGCTCGACATATCAATTCCAATCCATTCACTTCGTTAAACTACACTCCAGTCATGATCGTATCCATACCACATTCACTGGATCTTCACCAAACAGGTATCCAGCTCCTCGTGGACTCTGCTGAAATCCATCCACATTGTCAGGATCCGACCACAACAGATCACTGTAACATCCTGTTGGAGGAACCTCTTGTAGGCGATTCAGTGTACGTATTTGATCGATTGTAGCGATATCTGGAGACAAACCGCCATGAATACAGAGAACACGATTATCGACCAACTAGAATTCATCTCTATCTATTCTCATACAGCTGCAATACCCAAATAATCGAACACATCGGTACACCACACCCATGGTTCTGTTGAATCATACTTTTGTATAATTTCCGCATAGAAACCATAAATACGTGTAATTTCTCGACATTCATGGTTTCCACGCAGAAGAGTGATTCGATCGGGATAACTAGATTGGATATCCAAATTACCTGTACCAAAGCTTCAAACTCATCAATAACTGAAATGTGGCACAAGAATTATACCCACGATCCACATAATCACCCTTCCATCAAGCCATACACACATATGTACCATGAAAATATAACTTGTCTCCGGGATATCACCTCCTGTTGAAAATAGTTCCAACAAGTCACTATATTGACCATGAATGTCACCACATATCTAGGAGGTCATTTCTGAAAGGTGATTATTTACATTTACGGGACTGTGAACCGGTTGGACAGTATTCTCTTCAATCAGAATCTCTTTCACCTAAGACATCGAATATGCTACAGGTACCTACACTTTCGCATAATTGCTGCAACATGGCCATAGGCAAAAGCTCATGTTCTCTGATGTATTGAAGGAATTCCATCTATGACCCATCAACATTTTATCCCATGTTTCTTACAGTTCGAATGTTTTTATCCTTCTTTGAAGAGTCTTTGACTTGAAAATCATTGGGGGTTTCGTTAAGATAAAACGGTCACTTGGATATGACTCAACAAACAAACGAAATAGAAGCTTTTCTTCCAACAATGGGATTCAACAAAGCCTCCGTGGCAATATTCGTAAACTGACCATGTCCAGGTAATACCATCGTTTCTTTGGGTAAAACGAAGAGTTTCGATTTGATAGATTCTTTCAACTGATCCTCTGTACAAGTAAGTCCCAGCTTTTTCGATTCTTCATGGTCGCAACTCCCAATCGCATTACACAACAATGTATCTCCCGAGAACAAGAAATTACCAAAATGATAGCACATGGAACCAGGAGTGTGACCTGGAGTGAGGAGTGCAGTTCCCTAGGGATTACAAGAACGACACAATTCAACCTTGTGTCCAGCAACCTCAATTTGATCTCCATCTTTGATTTTGTTTAGTTCCATTTCATCCTCATTTAAAACACGATTTGCTTTGAGGAAGGGAAGATCTAACTCACTCACAATGATAGGAATCGATCCAAAATTCTGGATAATTTCACCAATAGAAGCAACATGGTTCAAATGACCATGGGTTAAGATGATCTGGCTAATGTTCGTCTGACATTTCTCAATAGCACGCAACAGCTTGTATCCATCCAGTCCAGGGTCAATTATGGCACCTAGAATCAAGCACTCTTCTAATCCTTACCATCACACACTTCACTATCATACAGAATGTATGCATTCTCTCTGGTCTTTCCATTGGGAACAACCGTAATCTTTAAGATACGTTCTGCTTCGTTTTCCTACATAATGAGGTGGATTGAATTCTAGATACTTCTATTTGATTAGACAACACGAGTATACATACCAGTAGTGTTAGGCTTCTCTTGCTCTGATGTACTAGCCCATCGCACAAATGAGTGTGTTGCTGTGGCAACTTTGGGCGATAGATTGCAGAGTCGTCGAATACACACAAGAGCACTCATTGCAGAGAATAGAAGTGACAAGGATGTAATAGCACCCTAACAAATACAAGATAGGCTATGAATGCTGATTCTAAGTAAAGCGAGTGATGGATTCACCATGGCTTAACTTCCTATGGATTCGTGTTCTGAATTGGGAATAAAAGATTGTATAGGCGTAATTCGTCATAAATAACCCTATTTTGTATAGTGTTCGTACGGACTCAAATTGACCATATTTCTGCCAATTCTAGTCTTTGAAAGAAGTGCATACTTTTCTCGAATGAGTGACCCGTCGGCTTCTGTTGAACCTGTTGAAGTGAAAAAGAGTAGTATTGACGAAGAGTGGTTAAGTCAAGATTGCCTTCGAAGACTGAAGGAAAAACTACAGGTTTCTCTTAAGCAGGCATTCCGAAAACTTGCAAAGGTATTATTTGGATTGTTCTCTGATGTGAAGAAAGTGTGTACTCACCCAAAGAGAACTCTTGTCATTTATTTTATTGTGCTGCTTATTTCTCTTTTGGGATTCTTGCGTCTAAACGACTTGAAGAACAATGATATAGCCGATTTGTTTACTCCTTCTGTTTGTTTTTTTGGTGTCTATTATTTCTAGAATAGCGAAAGTCATACAGAAAAGGAAACCTACGAAGAATACTTCACTCCTTCCGATGACAGCTTTAATATTATTGCCGTTCCTGTTCGCAAGGGGAACATTTTTTCCGACAATGATGCTTTGCTAGAGTTGCTTGACTTGGAGAAGAGTCTTATGGATATCACTGTAGAAGGAAAACACTATGAAGGTATTTGAAAAATACACACGTACTATTTGTAGATTTCTGCCAAAAGCTTTCAGATGACAGTTGTCTGCATTTTAGTCCATTCATGTTTGTATAGGAGGGAACAGTAATATCAAGGTATTTCGATTGGAATTCGGAGACAGTTAAACTAACTGGTGATAAAGTAGAAAAGATTTGTACAAGCGAGATGAATTATGTTCCATTCTTGTATGTGTTTGGTTCGGTTGGTTTAATGCTAATTTGTTATTTTTAGTGTGGTACAGTTAACATTACGACATGTCAGGATGAGAATATGGGAATTACCAAAGCAAGTGCAATGTCGATCGTATTTGGATTGGACTATCAAATATTGAATGAAACAATTCCTCACCAATGGATTGATGAAGCTGAAGCCAAAATGGAAGACATTCAACAGAATTCCAAATATTGGGAGTATTATTACACTTCTTCTTACGGACTGTCCAATGAAGTAGAACGAGGTACACTAACCACTATGACAAAGTTAGTGGTTAGTATTATCCTTGTGATAATCATGCTGATTTTTGCATTCCATGAAGATAGCTATAGAGTTAGTATCCAACTTGCTCTGTTAGCAATGGGATGTGTTTTAATCGCTGCTGTGATGGGTTTGGGCTTCTCATTGTTGGTAGGTCTCCCATGGACTACGATTACTCCTGTGATTGTGTTTCTGGCTATTGGCTTGGGTGTTGATAACATGGTGTTGTTAACAATTTTGGTGTATCGTGGTGATAAGAATCATTCCCTTCAACATCGCATTGTTCATGCTGGTAAGTGTTTGTAGGAATGAATAAGAGGTAGCTGGTGAAGCAGCATTGTTCAATACACTCTCAACACTAACAACAGTGTTAGCTTTCTTGAGTAGTGGAGTATGAGATTGATGATGTGTAGTGGGAGTCAACAGTTCGTTCAAAGGCATTCGCACATTCTGCTTATCTTCTGCTCTCGTTATGACATGTGTCTTTATGAGTTCATTCACTTGTTATTTGGCTACTCTATCCTTGATTCTTGCTAAGCAAGAAGCAAAAGATGCAGGAAAGAAGAAGAAACGACATCACAAACGAAGAGTTGAATCTGATGAAGAAGTGGACAATGGAGCCCTAACCAAGTTGTATCGGTATGTGATGATGATTGAATGTGATTGAATTTGATTTCTCTGTTCGATTCTTACCAATAGTGACTATATCTCAAAGATTTATCTTCATGGTTGGTCACGTATTCTTGTGTTCCTTCTCTTCGTTGCTCTCATTGCATTCAGTGCATATAAGGTTACTACAATTCAACAGGGTATTGTTCCTGAAGATGCTGTGGCTGAAGACAGGTAACTGAAATATTTAGTTTTCATGATTAGCTTTGTAACAGCTTATCTGGGTGCAGCAAGGAAACATTTCCAAGAGAAAGTAGCAGAGTTGAATGTGATCTTTTATGACTCTCAGTTCACACGAAGTACACGACGCGTAGATTCCCATTGATTTACTAAGTCACAGGAAATCATTTCGAAAGTGATTAACGATGTGAAAGACGTCCCATATGTGATGAGTACATATGAAAACCCGTGGGAAACATTCGATTCGTATTTGGAGAATCGTGATGTGGCACCAGCTGAAGCTTCAGGAGTCATGTTCTATTACTACTTACTGGATTGTTTGAATGCATGTCTATTGAACTCAAATCACATTTAGTCAAACAAACGTATTGCTGAACACATTTCAATTAACATGTCCAATTATCAAATCCCAGCTTCTAAAGTGCGTTTCAGTATCGATCCAGTTGCTGTATCCGATCTGGAAGTTGGTGAAGCAACCTTACTTGGAATGAGAGATGTCTTACAAAACTTTACAGATCAATATGGTCCTTTCATTAGTATGACTTCGTATAGTAGTATGTATCCTTACTATGAAATGGTTGGGATCACATTCAATGAAACTGTCATCAATTTGTTAACATCTGCCCTTGCTGTGATGATTGTCCTGTTTTTGTTATTACCTCCTGGACCATCATTCTTAGCAGTCATATCAGTATTGTTGGCTGACGTATGTATCCTGGCTTGGATTCCTCTGACTGGTCTCAATCTGAATGCAATCACGAGTACGTGCATGGTAATGAGTGTGGGAATTGCTGTGGATTTCTCATCTCATGTTACTCATGCCTTTGTGGAGACGGATGGTAAAGGCAAGACAGGCGGAGAACGTGCTTCTCTTGCTGTGACTCGTATGGGTCGTTCTCTGACAACTTCAGCATTTACGACATTCCTTTCTGTCTTCATGCTGTCTACAGTGAATGTGCCATCAAATCGAACCTTCTTCACAATGATGACTGGAGTGGTGATCTACGGAATGGCCTTTGGTCTCCTCTTTCTTCCCATTCTTCTGTCCTTCTTCAATCCAAAGTATGTGGAGCCTGTGGAGTTAAATTCACCTATGACACCTCTTCCTCCTGGTGAAGAAGCAGTGTTGCTTGAAAAAACACGGAGTCGTGGAGTCAGGCGTCATCATCGACATACGAAGCAAGAGAATGTGAAGGACAAAGAACGTTTGAAAGGAGAGGTTATTGTGAAGAGTGAGAGTGAGAATGAAGGAGTTGTGAAGAGTGAGAGTAAGAAGGCTATGAAGCATGAAGAGCCTGTGGCTGAGGCGATAAGTGACAGTTCTTCAGATTTTGAAGACGCTCGCAGCTATGATAGCTCTGGAAGCAAATTATTGCGTGAAGTGGAGATGGTGGCTTTGGATCCCCTTCCTGTCGATGAAGCGAGTGTGGAGTACCAGTCAAGCGACCTACGAGAGACGTCTGAGGTACGACTTGTTCCAGAGACAAAAGAGTCTGTCAAGAACACATCTGTTGTCAGTACATCCACCTCCATTAAGAGAGTGGATCCTTCTGCGCTGAAGAAGTTCCATAGGCCACGTGATATTGTGAAACAGGAAGCCATTAGCGATGGTGATAGCGAAGATGAACCTGAACCTGAGCCACCGAAAGATAGTGTTTCGGAGTCAAATTCTAAGGAGGGATTGTGGAGTCTTGTACGTAGTTTCTTATAATGTATTGATTTGTTTGTGAAATCACATTGCTGGCTATTTTCCATGGTTTTTTTATGAATGTCAGAAAACAAGACGAATTCTTCACTTCCTAAATCCATCACTCTCTCTTTATCTGCTTAGACAATTATCCTACTATGAGTGTAACAGGAAAGAGAATCATTGGAATGCCAACTTTACTTCTTTATGAGGCAGAAGGATGTACTGTGCTGATTCAAACAAGAGATGGTTCACTCTATCGTGGACGTATTGAAGAAGTTGAAGACAACTGGAATATTCACATGTCTAATGTTGTGATGAAGACGCGAGGATCGAAGGACGAATCTCCTTTTAAACGGCTATTCATCCGAGGGGCGAATATTTCATTTATTGTAATTCCTGATATGTAGTTATTGAAAATGGTGATGAAACATAGGTTTAAGAATTCTCCAATGTTCCAGCGAGTACTGGACTTCAAGAAGGGAATCACAGCACCTAAAGTTGTAATGGACAATTCTCAGCGAGCAATGGCATTGACGGTATGTTGTGGTATGTCTTATTCATTGAATAGAAGTAGTTCTCTGTTTCTTTTCAAACAATATACTAAAAGTGACACTTATCCCATTTATATTCCTGACGCTTCTTCCGTGCATCGCTGCTATCTAGAGCCCATCCAACCTTCAATTCCTTTCCATTCACCACAGCTCCTGAAAGGAGCGAAAATGACATCGAAGCTAATTGATGGGAATCAAATTCGATAAAGCAATATCCCGCTGACGTTGTCAAAATTCCGGAC
>JABLTK010103831.1_pt1 | contig 10353 bp, 14 predicted proteins | sample 7160131 | NCBI WGS metagenome assembly JABLTK01 (sample SAMN14651221, study PRJNA627086) | human gut metagenome | isolation source: feces | host: Homo sapiens
TAGTTGTTTATCATATATTAATGAATTGACTACATTTGTTTCTTATCAATCTCATCATTGTTAGAATCTTGTTATTCACTCTTGATTTGAATGATTCATATCATCTAATTGTTCATTATTCTTTATGAATATGATTCCATTAATTTGATATGTGAAGAAATTGACTGATTTGATAGGTCCATATCTCATATACTCTTCTTATATGAATTCATTTCCAAATTCAATCAATAATGAAATATCAACAGAATACATTCACCTTTATTCTTGATGTATGTTGGAGACCATTATAAAAGTAAACCTGGACATGTGATCAATGCAATTCCTTTGCTTACAACAATTAATAATAACTTAGAATAGATAACACCCATTATCCTTATCGTATAGAATCTTCATTTTCACATAAGTCTTTGTTCCTTCTTTCATAACCATTGATCTATATGTCTCCAAATCCTTCTTTATTATTTCAAGTGATGGTCTCTTCTACTTGATCAGTTTCCATTCTCAATCTTACTGATGATATTGGATTACAACAACGCTGAATGAGAATCCGAATTCCCTCAGGCTTAATATCTGATAGATCAGTGGCATTTGACTCCTTGATCTCACGACCCTCTCTCAACAGCTATATAATATCACTGATATTATTCTTACATAGAGAATGATACGACCTAGACTGAAAACGTCGCTAGCTTGAGTAAAAACATCTGTTGATGTTGGGTCTCCATCAATGAAGACAGAATCGTACTTGCGATGAAGAATACCCTTTTCAAAGTTATACATACCCACATCGGTGAGTTTCGGAGTGAATGATGAAGTGAGCAATACATTGTCGGGATGAAGATTTCCGTGAATCAGAGGTGGAGTTAAGGAGTGAAGATAACTCACAGCATCTGTGATTTGTAGTGCCAACTCGATTCGTTGTATCAGAGGTAGCTGATACTTCTTGCGAGAACAATAGTCCATCACTTGTCGTAAAGAAGCAGGAGCAGGCTCCATGAGAATCGATACTGGGGCCTTTTCGAGAAAGACACAGCCATAGACCTAAGGATCAATATTGGAATGGATTCTCACAGGAAGAATACCAGGATGTCTGCAGAGTGACCATTTGTGAATGAGGTTTAGAAGTAGGAAACGATCTTCACTACGAAGCATGTAGTGAGAAAACGTTTTCTGAACCACTTCACAATGATTCCAGTTAGCATTAACTATTTCTGAGTACTCGCTTTTCGCTAGAGGATAATTCTCGTAGATCTAACTAATGAAGTAGCTGTTTGGGTTTTACAAGGAGCCGAGATACCAGAAGGGAAGTAGCTATGTCCTTCATTGTAGTTACCATGGAGGATCGTTGATTGGCCGTTTCATAGCGCAAGGCAACGACTTCCTTTCGAAGTGCTGTAGCTTCTTCACTTCGCTGTAGCATTTCCTTCTTTAGAGAAGAATAATTCAGAAATTCCTTCTGGAGTTTCTACCATTCAGACAACCATCTTCTTCTACCTTGTGGAGATTTAACTGATCTTCCATCAGTCGTGTATTCTCTGCCTGAAGCTTATCAAGTTCATCTATCTATTAGTCACTGGATGCACTAGTACCATGAAGGCGTTGAATGGTTTCCTTCTCAAAGGTACTGTTGTCTGAGAGTTTCCCTGTTGATTTCAATTTGCGATTCAACACAGCAACAAGATGCGGAAATTCGCTTATTGTAGGCCACCTCTAGAGGAATACTCCACTTTCAATCCTACCACAACAGAACCATCTCGGGATGAAGAGTACAGTCGTTCGTTGAATATCATGAGACAATACACATCAGCTGAATGCAGGGTGACCTCATAGACTCGCTTAAACTTCTCTTTGATGTCCCAAACCTACTCATTCCATTACGAAAGAAATACTTACTACAACTAGACTGCTAAGATCTGCACTAATCAAATAACGGCCATCCAGAACCACAACAGAACTCACTACATCACAGTGACCTTGGAGGACAGTTACTCGCTTGCCAGTACGTAAATCCCATATCTAATCATCACTTACATCTGATTGAATCACATAAACATTGAAATCATTGCCACAAGTAGCAAGATAACTCTGTAATGAGCACATTCCACGAATACCTTCCGTATGACCTGTTAGAGTCGTCATACAGGATCCATTACTTGTATCCCAAATCTACATATCAATAATTGCCACTATTGTTACCCTGACTGTCTTATCGTCACTACAGGAGACCAAAAACGATTTATTGTATATTAAAAGGCTGTTGACCCAATCTGTATGTCCTTCTAGACATCCTTTGTATCGATATCGGTTTGTCCACATCTACGATTCACAAATGGATCTCAACGACAAACATGAATCTTTCCATCTTTACATCCAGCAAACAAATATGAATCAGTTGCTACCAGACAATTGATAGCAGAATGAATATCTCGAATCGTTCGAACACATTTCCCTGACACTACATCCCAAATCTAAACATAATATCGTGCGATTGGTTCTGACTTTGACAGTGGTATCGACTCCAGCACTCACAAGATAACTATTCCACATACAAAGAGCCAGAATTCGTTCTGTATGTCCATAGAGCGTCCGCAAACAGGATCCAGTTTCGACATCCCATATCTATAATTCATATGATCCTAATTATATTACTTTAATTGTCTTATCATCACTACCTGTAAAAATAAACTTCTTCCATCCGATCAGTGCTCGAATACCAGCAGAATGACCAGTAAACCGATATGCATCTTTGATAACAGTTCCTTCTAAAGATATTTGTTGCATAATAGTCGAAAATAAGAATGAACAGTGATAGTTGCGATTAACATGGATTCAACGCATCCAGTTACAGTGTTGTCAGAATAGAGGGATTCCCGTGGTCATCGTGTATTGAACAAACAGACGTATTTCTTCTTATAATCATCGGCAATTCTGCTAACATCACCTAAAGACGACAGGAAGATAACATCAAAAAGATCATCACCCAGTGAATAAACAATTAGACAATCGCGTTTACACTCTTTCACAGCATGTTGGATTTGAATTGCCGTGGATTTAGACAAGTAACTCACAATACTCTCATTTGCAAGAATCAATGAAACAATTTCTCGTACCTTCGAGATCTTCGATCGAATCATGATCACATAGGCAGTATTCTTCTAAAAATAAAAAGAACAATTCAATTCCCACAATTCGAGCCTTTAATAATACTTGTCTAACAGCTATATCACTATTTCGCTTTTTCCTTGTTTCCGAATTTAAGAATTCAAATTGGTCATCATTAGAATCAGAATTGTCCACAATGACCTCACTGGGTGTAGAATTTGTAGATTGTGATATACTGTTCTTTCGATCATTATTAGCTGATCCTTTTCGAATAATAACAGAAGTATTTGTACGAGTTGCCTCCCGTTCTGCTTTGGATCCTGGATTATCATGCAGATAGGTGATAAGACTCTTCATAGAACCAGATGTCACGAAGTGTAATGATACATCTCGAAGAGGTACTCGATATAAGGTAAATGCCTAGGATATAGTTATCCAAGATCTTATACATCAGAAGAACAACCACACTGAATAACGTAATTTATATGATGATCTTTGCAATATGAGATATACGACAAAGAAGCTGAACGCTTACACAGATCCCACCAAGTACACTAGATACTTACAGAAACCAAAGGAACTCACTCGATAGTGTTCTTTCCAACAAGCATAAGCACATTGAAGAGTTGCTAGAGTCACACCTTTTTCAGTCTGAGGGAGAATCAAAATGAAAGGTGAATCATAACAAGGAACAAATGCCTTCTTCAATACTTTGATCTACAGTTCAATCACTTACTCTGATCATACATAGTTGCCCACAGTGAGTAAAACTGATGTGATATTCTCCATATGAAGAGTGATATTCGTTGTACCTACATCTTATTTTCATTCCACTTTCCTACCAACACTCAATCCTGAATCTGATTTAACAAAAAAAGGAGGAATTGCCGCAATACCATATTTACATAGTTCATGATTAAATCGACCTCCCTATTGGTCACATCATTCGTTTACACTTACATAAAGAAGAACATAATCTATCTCCTTAGGTAACTTACGACCGACAGGACGACGAGGAATGCAATAACGATCTGTTCCTTCTTGTAGTGTGGCTGATGGATTGGAAGATGAAACGATGCTTGGATGAGGAGGCTTTGTACACATGGAAGCATAGTAAAAATCGTAATTCTGATCACGACCTTGAGGGAGAAGAAGAGCATCAAAGATTAACTTCCCTCGTATATCTGGGAATGAATTCTAGACTCAACAAGTATCAAAACAAGGACTTCTTTGATAATATTCACAAACTCTTCGGTTTCCTTCACACATTGTCGTAGGAAACTGGTGTCATCACTACAAATTCGTCCTTCACGTACTGCAATCAATTTCTCGACTAAACCACTCATTCCCTAAGAGTCAACCAATAGATCGGAACCAACAGCCATCCACCTAATTGGATCTTCAGGGAGGAAGAGCAAACTGCGAAGGATTTCAGCTTCATGAAGATCCACCAACAGAATATCCGATATTTGTTTGTCTCTACATCTCATGTTCCTTTTGCATTCCAACATCATTTGGAGACGTGAGGTACTCTCTTTCACACTTATACCTATCCATCAGATTTGGTAATAATTCTGACTATTTCTGCCACCCATAAAGGCGATATGATACTTTTGAATACCACATAACTTCTCTACCACCTGTTTCTTGCTGCTAATATCCATAAAACCATACTGCTCCAAAATTGTAGAGAGAATCTACAATTAGAAGACCAACAAAGTTGTACCCCAACGTGATTGATACGAAGTTGAAGAGGTTGAGAAATAAGAATTGAAAGAGTCTTCAAGAGATGGCAAGAAAGGAGTACTGCTTCCCACACATACAATACACCAGTTGCAGACTGTTTACCCCTAGATGTGACACATCATTCCCTGGACTACTTCTGAAGCCACACATTATCAATTGATGCGGAATACTGATATGTGCTATCTCCTCCTCTTCCCAATGCTGCCTTAAATACAGTACCGAACTCATAGCGCCGAATCGTGGTATTCACACATCGACCATAATATGTTAAGAATGATGTTCGCAGATCAGGTCGTAAGATACTTGGAGTACCGAATGCATCAAGAATAGCACTCTGTTTTGGGAAGCTACGAATTAGGATGAACAGAAGCAACAACAGATAACGGAAGTAATCTGTTTGAGGAAGAATGATTGGAGAGTCCAATTGATAATAACCATATTGACGAATAACTTGCTCCAGACACTGCTGAACATCATCACGAATCTGTCTCTATGAATGAAAACAAGCACACACCTTCACCCTTTCTCCTCGTTTACAGATAAGATCATAAATGTAAAGAGGACTTGTGTCATTCTTCAATAATTCATGATAAAAGCTGACTTTCTCTCCTTCGGTTACTTGCTATAGATTAGACATCATCTCAGCATCAACCCGTTCAAAGAGAGTCTTCACAATTGTTGGATAAACGCTATTCTACAATGATATGATAATCCTTAAGATACCTCGGTATGATTGATATATGCTACAACTTGATTCAAGCTCTCCTTATTCAATGACATATCATTGTTACTCATCATCAAGTATTCCATTGCTTGTTCCACTGTAGGGCGCTTCTCTGGATCCTTCTATACTTCATTTCTTGTATTCTCCCTCACTTCAAGACAATGAAGGATCATTTTCTCATAGATGGTTCCTTGGATGGAAGGATCAAGTTTTCCAATACGTGCTTCTTCAAACCGAACATGTTTTTCACTAAAGGTTCGCATAGGAGGAAGTAACATTTCATAGAGCATCAAGCCCACACAAAATACATCAGCCTATCAATCAGTAAACCCACTCAAAGTGACTTTTGGTGTAATACGATTTGGGATCTCTCTCTTATTCTCTTTCAATGCTTTTCTGTTTGCTAATTGTTCTGGAGGTGCATACAGTAAAGTACCAATTGCTATTCATGATCCTCTTCACTCAACGATACCAGAAGTATATTGGCCATCTTTACTCTCTTTCCCATTTTCTGCAGCCTCAATATCATCAATTGAGACACTTGTCTCTCGATTGATAAAATATCCCAGTCCAAAATCTCCAATCTTGGCAGTACCTTCATCATCAAAGAAGATATTGGATGGTTTGAGATCTCGATGAACAATATTCAATCTTGCGTTGATTATTATGGTAAATATCTTACTTATGAACATATTGAAGGCCATTTAACAACTATTCATGAAGAGAAACACAAATATCTACATTACTTAGAATCCTCCATATCAAAGCCTTATTCTTGTATAACTATTCATTATCCAGGTTTAGGACTCTCACATCTCCTCGTTGAATCATATCATCTAATGTTCCATTCTTGTAGTACTCCATTTGAATATACAACTTACGAATCTTTGGAGTACTACTGGATGTACTCTTCTTCTGTTCAGCTGAAATAGACTGGTTCGTCTTCGAATCTGTCTGAGAGGCTGATTGAGATTCAATGAGATCAGCATATCGATTATCAACACTTGAATCGTTCAGAGATGAGCAAGTAGTGGATGTAGAGTCGTCACTGGTAGAATCGTCACTGGTAGACTCAGTCGAGTCATATGAGTCGGAAGACTCGGATGATTCAGAGTCACTATCAGATACATAATCAAAAGCACTATCAGCAATCTCATTGATATGATCCTCGTTAGAAGGTATTACAGAGGACAGATCCTTCTGATCGCTCAGAGCATTAGAATAATGGAAGTAACTGAGTTGATGACTCTCTCGACCCCACGTAAGTGTTGTATCATCAATTGCTTCATCCTCATCCTCTTCATCACTCAATTGATATGAATCATCTTCATTCTTTGAACCATCCTCAACCCAACACTACATGATATAATGATACTAAGTACTACGCTATTGTATCGACAAATATACCGGTTCTTCATCAATGCTAACATATGTACTTCTCTCAAGATCTTCTTATTCTCAACTTCAGTATTGTCCAGACAGAGTTCTTTAACAGCATACTGCATACCATCCAAACGATGAGTACATAGCATGATCAGTCCGTATCCTCCTCGACCAATGACACGATTCACAATAAACTCTTCATTGAATCGACTGGATGAGGACTAAATAATCAAGAGAAACGATAACCTACAGATACCTTACTCTCATCAATCACGTTTTCTTTGGGTTGGACTGTTACATCAACTGCGATAGCATGATCTCCTTTCCGAAGTACTGTCATATCACCATCTTCAGGCTGATGGTGATAAGCCTGAAAGGGAAGAGCAGAACCATCTACATAGTACCAATTTCATCAGCTGGAACCATTTGAGACATGAAACTGAGCAAGTCGATTACGCATGTCGTTAAAATCCTATATGAAATAATCATTCAATAGAATACTGCTTGCATAGTAAAAACATCAGAATATCCCTTGTAGATTGCAGCTGAATTGCTGCTTTCACTTCGAGCCAGTTTCAAAGTATCTGCTTGATGGCACAACTCTATCTAAATGTTAACAAAAACAACCACAATCACTTCCTTGGCATTATGTGTTTGAAGAAACTCTTGAACAGCCAGAATCAGATCATATAAATAGACTTCATTTCGCTTGCTAAACTCTCGGCACTGGGTAGTGATATAAATCGACAAGTCAGTAATCTACATCTCAACAGATTTGCTAAAAAGCACATCATTCGTAGTCAATCCAGTAGATGACTCGATTGTGATATATGGACTACACATAATCTACAAAATCAAAGAAATACATAATCGAAGGATAATCCTTTGGGAGACGAATGAGTAATGTAGCAGATGAATAAGATTCTCGTCCGAACACGGCAGGAATAAACATCTGGATGGTAATTACGCCTTTCTTCTTTCCCTTGTATATACATTCATCCGGATAGATTGCCGCTAAAGATTCCACTTCTGTCTCCCGTTTACTCATCACGCTATCTGAGCCTAATCAGTATGACTCCCTTTCATATACTACGACGAAGAGGCTCCATAGAACTTGACGAGATATTAGGATCAAGATATATTATACCAATCGATAGTGTTCAATTCCCGTGGAACAATGATTATTTTGATGTTCTCGACAAAAATGGCTGAGAAAAGGACTCCGCTGTATGTGATTGTTGGAGTAGTTCTTCTATATTGGTGTACGTCATGGGCAGCCATTTTCATGAATAAGTAGGTTCTTCTAAGGCATTATGTGATTAAATAGGTTTGTTTATTCAAATTCGAAAAGAGAATTCGACGTTCCTTACTTTGTTACCTTTGTTCAGTTCATCGCTCCAACGCTAAGTCTGTATCTATTCTCAATCATTAATCAACGTACAAAATACTTTCCAAGTTATCCGAATATAATGTTATTTTTCCAGTTATCTTCTAATTCGTAGCTTTTCTTGGAAGATGGCAAAAAGAGTATTTCCTCTTTCCGTACTCTTTTGTTTGATGGTTACTATGAGTAATCTATGTTTAAAGTATGTGGAAGTATCTTTCTATCAGATTTCTCGTTCTCTTGGTATTCCAATGATACCACTCATTAAGTATGTTTATTATGTCACATAAGATGTAGTTTTGTGATGTTTGGAGAAAAGTCGTCTTTACGAACAGTATTATCATGTCTCTCTATTGTTGTTGGTTACATCGCTGGTGTTGATGGTGAAATCAACTTCTCATTGCGAGGAACACTCTTTGGTGTGGGGGCAAGTGCTGTAGGTACTTTCTATACCATTTATTTGAAACGATATTTGTCCAATGTCATTGATAATCGATATCTATTGACATTTTATACCAATTTTAATAGTTGTCTTATCCTTCCATTCATTAGTATTTTAAATGGTGAGGTTCCTATTATCTGGGAGCATAGAAAGGAACTAACACCAAAATTCTTCTTCTGGATTTATGTTTGTAGGTGATCAAAAAGAAGATCATGATTAGCTGGAATTATTGGTCTTTTTGTTGGTATTACGACGTATCTTCAGATTCAGTATACGAGTAGTCTATCCCATAACATCTCCGGTGTAATGAAGAATTGCATACAAGTAGGATCATAATATATCTATCAAATAGACGTTTATGGGTGCATATTTCTACCACACCACTATTACCAAAAAGGGATTACTTGGGATTATTCTAGTTGTTGGAGGATCTTTCTCATATGCTATGGAGCGAATAGCAATTAATCGTCAGGAAGAAGAGAAAGACAAGATTGTGGTTAAAGAATTGCTTAATCCAGATGATCAAACAGATGTTGAGAAAGATTCATTGTCAGATGACTAATTCAATTGCAGTTTGCATATATATTTGTATTCCCTGTTAATAACAAACAATGCAGAACTATTCTTTTGTTACCTTCTTTTCTTTCTTTTTATCATGTTTTTTCTCTTTATGGTGTTTCTTTTCCCTTTTCTTACTACTATGTTTGGAAACCATCACAGAGGTTCTAACTGTGAAATCAATAATAGAAAACAACTCAGATTTATGCTCTTTGTTATGTACCTTCTTGTCTGCATCTAAGTAAAAGACTGGAATAGACTCTTTCACCAAAGTACCAGAATCAATAGCCTCTTTTGATTCTGGAGATACTAGAACATATTCACGGCGTATTTCATACATGGCCTTACAACTACGTCATCTTGAGTCTTGATCCACTCCTGACAGAACTTGGCAACATCTGGACTCATTAACAATACTACAGAAACAACCTAGAGACAAGTCGTCACTCATGAAGAACAAATGAATGAGAAAACTACACACAAAAGATAGCAGATACGTTCAACAAACATTAGAGTATATTATACACCACTATTCTTTACTTCTACATTAGTATCACAATGATCACCAAGATATTTTAGATTCTTAGCCAACAGCTTCAAATATCTACATGAAAATAAGCAGATAAACCAACTGTATAGCATCAGGAAAACGAGCAAGATTTTGATTCTCGGCTATTGCTGATATAAACTGATTATTGATTTCTAGACACTACAAAGTCATTCTAACAGTTGACTGATAACAGTTGTAACGATTTCTTCCTCAGGTATAATAGGTTGATCCATTTCCACAATACTCTCTTGATAAATTGGATCAATGTAGATAAATATCTATTATTGAAGTGCCGTCAACACAAATGATACTCTTCTTTTGTCATTCCATAATATTATACAATTTCATCTCTTCCAATAATATTCCCGATTATAACAAATCAAGAGTGAATAACAAGATTCTAACAATGATGAGATTGATAAGAAACAAATGTAGTCAATTCATTAATATATGATAAACAACTA
>JABLTK010000148.1_pt1 | contig 10351 bp, 9 predicted proteins | sample 7160131 | NCBI WGS metagenome assembly JABLTK01 (sample SAMN14651221, study PRJNA627086) | human gut metagenome | isolation source: feces | host: Homo sapiens
GGAGACGATGAAGTAAACTATAATTTATACTGGAGTTGTGTAGAAAATGAATTAACAAGGACACAGGATTTAACTTACACAATCACAGATGAAGAAGGAAGTGAAATAAAAACAGGAACATTTCCAACAGAAAACGAAGATAAAACAATCGCAAGTCAAACATTAGGAATAGGAGAAACAAAAACATACACAATAAAAATAGAATATGCAAGAACAAGTGAAGATCAAAGCGTAGACATGGGTAAAATATTTAAAGGAATAATAAATGTACAACCAGAAGGAGCAGAACAAATAAATGAATGTCCAAGTGAAGCATATACAGTAAGTATTGAGCCAAGTGATTTAGTAGAAGAAGCAACAAAAGAAGTAAACTCTGGAGAAAATGTAACATTCACAATTACTAACAACAGTAATAAAACAAATGAAAAACTAACATGTACAAATGGCCAAAGTGGAAGTATAAGCGGAAACACAATAACAATAAATAAAGTAACAAATAATACAACATGCACTTTAACGTATGAAGTAAAACCTATAATACAAGCAGTTAATTCTACATATGAAGAAAAACTATGGCAATATAAACACGATATAACAAAAATAGTAATAGAAAATACTATAACTGAAAAAGCAGGTGAAACTGCTTCATGGGACATATCAGATGCCGGAGACTCTAGTGTAATGGCAAGAATAGTACCCAATACAGAAGATGCCTCAACTTATACTGCTTACATTCAAGCGGATGGAAAAGTAATAGCTAACACTGATAGTTCTTATTTATTCTATTATTTCGATCAAGCAGAAACAATTGAAGGCCTAGAAAACTTAGATACAAGTGAAGTCACAAACATGCAGGGAATGTTTTCAAGTTTGGGAAGATATACAACAACATTTAACCTAGACGTTAGTTCACTTGATACAAAAAATGTAACAAATATGCAAGGAATGTTTATTTCCACCGGTAGAAATGCAACTTCATTTAATCTTGTTGGCCTTGAAAACTTTGATACTTCCAGAGTTACTAATATGTATGCGATGTTTCAAGAAACAGCTTATACTAGTAGTTCTTTTGAAATAGATTTAAGTAACTGGAATACCTCAAACGTAATAAGTATGGAATCAATGTTTTATTCAGCTGGATATAGCGCAACAAAGTGGAGTGTAGGGGACCTAAGTAACTGGAATACTTCAAATGTAACAGATATGAGTTATATGTTTTGGAATTCTGGATATAGCACGACAGAATGGTATGTAGGAGATTTAAGTAACTGGGACACTTCAAGCGTGACAGATATGAGCCACATGTTTACATATACAGGTAGAAACGCAACAACATTTAATTCAATAGGAAACTTTAAAATTCCTGATGGTTGTAATGCATTAGAGTTCGCAAGTGGATCTTTAATGTTCACAGGAAATATAATTATGGAAGGAACATTCTCTGATTATGAAAATATGTTTTACCATACTGCAACTAACCCTGATTCAAGAGTGAATTTAATTTATAATAGTACAAATGAAGTTTTAGTAGATGAATTGATTTCTTTATATGGTCCAAGTGGAAGTAGTAGTCAAGGTAATATTTATAAAATGAGTTCTGTAAGTGATATTTATAAAGTATCTGTTACTGTATTAAATGGTACAATTGATGGAGAGACAGTAAAGGCAGTGAATAGTGGGGATTCTGTAACATTTACAACTAATCCTAGTTCTGGTTATACTTCTCCTACAGTAACATGTACAAACTCTCAAAGTGGAAGTATTAGTGGTTCTACTTTAAATGTAAGTAATATAAGGAGTGATACAACTTGTACTGTTACGTATTTAAGATAAAGTGTTATATAAAAAATATAAAGTTAACGTGTGAGGCGTTGACTTTTTTGTTGTAAGTTTTTCTTTTTTTAATGTTTATAAACGCTTTCTTTTTCACATAATATTTAAAGGAGGCAATTATGAATGAGTATACTTTAGATTTAAAAAAAGTTTTAAAAACAGCAGAGTTAAAAAAAATAGAACTTAATTCAAAGTTTGTTGGTACTGAACATTTTATTCTTAGTTTATTAAAAACAGATAATAAATCATCTAAAATATTAAATTCATTTAATATTTATTATGACGAATATAAAAAACATATTAAAAAAACCGAAAATAATAATTTAAAAAAAATAATTATATATTCTCCTTCTTTTAAAAAAATAATTGATAATGCAACTACTTTTTCTAAAGAAAATAAAATAAATTCTTATCATGTATTATTATCCATATTAGAAGATAGAGATACTTTAGGAACTAAAATTCTAGAAAAAATGAATTGTAACTTAAATGAATTATATTTAAAAATCAAAAAAAATACTAATATAAAAGAAAAAGAATATCTAAAAGAAATTGGTGTTAACCTAAATGCTTTGGCAAAAGAAGAAAAATTAGAAAAAGCAGTAGGAAGAGAAAAAGAAATAAAAAGAATGATAGAGATTTTATCAAGAAAAAACAAAAATAATCCATTACTTATTGGAGAAGCAGGTGTTGGTAAAACTGCGATTGTTCATGAACTTGCTTATTATATAGTGAATAAGAAAGTACCTGAAAAATTAAAAGATGCAGAAATAATATCTATAAGTATGGCCTCTTTAGTTGCTGGGACTAAATATAGAGGTGAATTTGAAGAAAAACTCGGGAAAATTATAAAGGAACTTGAGGGTAACTCTAATTTAATTCTTTTTATAGATGAGGTTCATACATTAGTAGGTGCTGGTGGTGCAGAAGGAGCAATAGATGCATCTAATATTTTAAAACCAGCTCTTTCAAGAGGGAATTTAAAGTGCATTGGAGCTACTACCATAAAGGAATATAAAAAATTCATTGAAAAAGATAAAGCATTAGAAAGAAGATTTCAAAAAATATATGTTGAAGAACCAGATATAAATGAAACAACTTATATTTTAAAAAATATAAAAAAAGAATATGAAAAATTTCATAATGTAAAAATAAATAATGAAATATTATCTCTTATTCCTGTGTTATCTAAAAAATACATAACAAATAGAAAAGAACCAGATAGAAGTATAGATATTTTAGATGAGGTTTGTTCTAAAGCAAGTGTTAATTTGTGTAATGATTTTTGTGAAAAATTACTTTTAAAGAAGAAAGTACTTGAACAAAGAAAAAAAGACTCTTTAATTATTGAGGATTACCTAACAGCCTCAAAAATAAAAAAAGAAGAATTAGAAATAGATAAAGAATTAAAAAAAGAGAAAAAAAACAAAATAATTCATGTAACTAAAGAAGATTTAAAAAAAGTATTAGAATTTAAAACCAATATGGTAATAACTGAATTATCAGATAATTCTTACAATTATAATAAAATAAAAAAAGAACTAAAAAAAGAAGTAATTGGACAAGATGAAGTAATTAATAAAATTATTGAAATAATAAAAATGCGTGAACTTAATATAAATTATAATAAACCATTATCATTTATTTTTAATGGAAGTAGTGGAGCAGGTAAAACATTTTTAGCAAAATCACTTTCCAAAAATTTAAAATACAATTTAATAAAACTTGATATGAGTGATTATAATAATGAGACAAGTATTAATAAAATTGTAGGAGCACCACAAGGTTATATTGGATATAATGATGTTAATACTGTTTTTGAAAGTGTAAGTGAAAAACCAAATAGTTTAATAATATTAGATGAGTTTGATAGAGCAAGTACTAAAGTTTTAAATTTATTTTTAAATATATTAGATGAGGGGTATTTAACAACTTCTAAAGGTGATGTAATTGATTTTAAAAATTGTATTTTTATATTAACAACTAATTATTTAAACAAAGAAAATAATATTGGTTTTAATAAAAAGGTAAAAGTTAACTCTGAAAAATTTAGTGTAGAGTTTTTAAATAGAATTGATTTTAAATTAGAATTTAATGATTTAAATTATGAAGATATTAAAAAAATAATTTATAAAGAAATTAAAAAAATTACTAAAGAAGATATTGATTTAATAAAAATAGAAAAAATAATTGAATTATCAAATTATAAAAAATATGGTGCTAGAAAAGTTAGGAATTTAATAATAAAAGAATTAAATAAAAAATACATAAAAAATTAAAAAAATATGTATAATAAAAAAGCAATTGTATATAATAATAATGTAAGCGAAGTTGCTTACATAATTGTTAGAAGAAAAATACTTCTAACTGTAGTTTTGAAAGTTTTATACTTTCGTTAAGAGCCGACACAGTAGTAGTTCGGCTCTTTTTAATATAGACTAAATACCTACATTTTGATAAAATATTAGTGGGTGAAGAAAATGAAAGTTAGAACACGTTTTGCACCATCCCCAACAGGATTTATGCACATTGGGAATTTAAGAAGTGCACTTTATAGTTATTTAATAGCTAAACATTTTGATGGAGAGTTTATTCTTAGAATAGAAGATACTGATCAAAATAGAAAAGTAGATGGAGCAATAGATTTTATTTATGAAACATGTAATTTATGCGGTATTAATTTTGATGAAGGACCTAATAATCCCGGAAAGTATGGTCCATATATTCAAAGCCAGAGAAAAGAAATATATTTAAAATATGCTAAGGAATTAATTGATAAAGGTAAAGCATATTATTGTTTTTGTGACGAAAAGAGACTAAATTTTTTAAGGCAAAAAGCTGAAAAAAGAAAACAAGCATTTATGTATGATGGTCATTGTAAAAATTTAAGTAAAGAAGAAATAGAAAAGAATTTAAAAGAAAATGTTCCTTACGTTATTAGGTTTTCAATGCCTAAAGAAGGGGTTAGTTCTTTTGAAGATGTTGTTTTTGGAAAAATAGAAGTAGATAATAGTGTGTTAGAAGATATAGTATTAATTAAAAGTGATGGTTATCCAACATATAATTTTGCTAATGTGGTAGATGATCATTTAATGAATATTACACATGTATCACGTGGCAACGAATACTTAATGTCTACTCCTAAATATAATCATATATATGATGCTTTTGGGTGGGAAAAACCAACATATATTCATATGCCTACAGTAAATGGTAGTGATAACAAAAAATTAAGTAAACGTAATGGAGATGCTTCATTTATGGATTTATATAATCTAGGATATTTACCTGAGGCCGTAATTAATTATTTAGCACTTTTAGGTTGGTCAAGTGAAAATAACAAAGAAATTTTCACTAAAGAAGAACTTATTAAAGAATTTGATATGTCAAGAATTGGTTCTTCTCCATCAATTTATGATGTTAAAAAACTAAATTGGTTTAACTCACATTATATAAAAGAATTATCTCTAGAAAAATTAAAAAAATTAACGCTACCATTTTTAAAAGAAGCATATAATTTAAAAGATAAGAGTGAAGAATGGATAAATGAATTAATATTACTTCATCAAAACTATATAGATTTTGGTAAAGAAATCGTAGATGCTACTAAAATGTTTTTTGAAGAAAATATTGAACTTGAAAAAGAAGCTAAAGAATTTATGGAAAGTGATGAAAAAATAAATAATACAATTAAAGAATTTACAAAACACATAGAAAGTATAGATTGGACTATAGAAAATATTAAAGAAGCAATTGATAAAACAAAAGAAACAAGTGGTAATAAAGGAAAACTTCTTTTTATGCCAATTAGAATAAAAACAACAGGAATAATGCATGGTCCAGAACTTGCTAGTACTCTTCACTTATTAGGAAAAGAAAAAGTCTTACAAAGACTAAAAGGATAGGTGATGTTATGTTACTATTTAACTCATTAACAAATAAACTTGAAGAATTTACTCCAATAAATAAAGGAAAAATAAATATGTATGTGTGTGGTCCAACGGTTTATAGTTATGCACACATAGGTAATATGAGACCAGTAATATTTTTTGATACTCTTTATAGATATTTTAAATATCTTGGGTATGATGTTAAATATGCATCTAATTTTACTGATGTTGATGATAAAATAATAAATGCTGCCTTAGAACTTGGTATTACTGAAAAAGAACTTGCTAACCGTTTTATACAAATATATTTAAAAGATATAAAAAGCTTTAATTGTTTAAATATAGATTACAGACCAAGAGTAACAGAAACTATGGATGAAATAATAAGTTTTATAGAACAACTTTTAGAAAAAGGTTATGCATATAAAGTGAAAGATGATATTTATTTTAATGTTAGCAAAGTAAAAGAATATGGTTCGCTTTCGAAACAAGATATAACAAAATTAGAGTATGGTAGTAGAATAGAAGTTGACTCTGATAAAAAAAATCCATATGACTTTGTACTTTGGAAAAAAACTGATAAGGGTATAACTTGGGACGCTCCATTTGGAACAGGTAGACCTGGTTGGCACACTGAATGTGTGGTAATGATTAATAAAATATTTAAAGAAAAAATTGATATACACGGAGGAGGAGTTGATTTAAAATTTCCTCATCACGAAAATGAATGTGCACAAAGTTATGCAATGTGGAACCATCCGCTTGCCAATTACTGGATTCATAATGGACATGTTAAAGTAAATGGGGAAAAAATGAGTAAAAGCCTTGGCAACTTTATAATTGCTCATGAATTAAGAGAAAAGTATGATGCTAATGTAATAAGAATAGCGATGCTTAAAACTCATTATAGAGCCCCTATTGATTTAACTGAGACTTTATTTAATGAAAGTATTAAAATAAATGATAAAGTTAAAAATGTACTTAAAAACGCTAATATTTATTTACAAATAAATAATATAAATTGTAATAATATTACAAAAGATGAAAAACTAGAAGAATATATGGATGATGATGTTAATACTTCAAATGTGATTACTTATCTTTTAGAATTAGTAAAAGACCTTAATATATCACTTAGAAAAAAAGACACAAATATTTCACAATTATATGATAAAATATTAATAGTCAGTAGTATTCTTGGTTTGGATTATGATTTAATAAAATTATCTTTAGAGGAAAAACAAATTTATAAAGATTGGGAAGAAGCAAGAATAAATAAAGATTTTGATAAAGCTGACGAATTAAGAAGAATATTGATTGAAAGGAAAATATTATAATGGGAACACAATTATTAATTATAGTTTTAATTCTTATTATCCCAGTGTGTGCTTCAATCTATTGTCAAAGTACATATAATAAATATAAAAGAATTAAAACAGAAAAAGAAAAGACTGGTTTTGAAGTGGCAAGAGAAATTCTTGATAAAAATGGACTTAAAGATGTTCATATTGTAGAAACTAGTGGAGTTATGAGTGATCACTATGATCCAAGACGCAAAGTTGTAAGATTATCACATGAAGTTTTTCATGGTAGTACAATTGCTTCAATATCAATTGCAGCCCACGAAGTAGGACACGCAATACAAGATAAGGAAAAATATTTGTATATGAGAATAAGAGCATTTATATTTCCGATAGTAAATATTGCTTCATATTTTGCATATATTTTAATCATAATAAGTTTTATATTATCTAGCGTAAATTTACTATGGTTATCTATTATACTAATGTCTTTTGGTGTAATTTTTCAACTCGTTACATTACCAGTTGAATTTAATGCATCAAATAGGGCTGGAAAACAACTTAAAGCTTTAAAACAATTTAGCCAAAAAGAATTAAATGGTTCAAAAAGTATGCTTACTTCTGCAGCACTTACATATGTTGCAGGTTTAGTAGCAAGTTTACTTGAACTTTTAAGATTAGTTTTAATAGCTAGGGGAAATGATTAAAAAGAAATAGGTTCTTTCCTATTTCTTTTTTGTTAATTCATATATTGCTTTTGCATACATTTTAAAACTAAAAAGTAAGTTATTAATACTAATATATTCATTTTCTTTATGACTCATATCAATACTTAGAGGCATGTTTGCTCCAAAAGCCACAAAATTCTTAAAAGCTCTAGCATATGTTGCACCTCCTGAGGTTATTGGCTTATAATTACTATTATTTTCTTTATTAAATACGCTACATAAAGTTTTTACTAACTCACTATTTTTATCTGTTAAAAATCCATCTTTAAATTCTATAACTTTATAGTTTATTTTATATGTTTTTAAAGTATTTTTTATTTTTTCATTTAATTCATCAAATTTAAATTCTATTGGAACTCTTAGATTAAAATAAATATATATATTATTTTTTTCAAAAACTATATTTCCAACATTAATACTAATATTCTTATAATATAATTTATTAAAATATTTTACAACATAGTCAAATAATTCGTTTGGAATATTAAAATGATTTAATACATCATTTAATAATATAATTAATTTAGTAATTGCATTAATTCCTTCTTCAACTAATGAAGCATGTGCTTCTTTTCCAAAAGAAGATATAGTTAGTAAAGAATTTTTAGAAGTAATTTCTATATTAAAATTATATTTTTTATTTATTTTAGTTATGTAATTTAATACATCAATTAAATTTTTACATTTTAAGGTTATACTACAATATTTAGGCACTACATTAATTCTATTATTGCATTCTATTTTTTCTATAGAAATAAATTTGTTTTTATTAATTGTTTTTGATAAATAAAATGAAAAAATGCTTTTTTCTTTATAAATACAAGGAAACTTTGAATCAGGTGTAAAACCAAGTAAAGGAATTTCTTCATGTTTTTTGTAATAATCAATGCACTTCCAATTTCTCTCTTCATCAAGACCTAAAATAAGTCTAATTCTTTTGTTTACCTTGAAATTATCCATAACAAACTTCATTGCATAAAGCACACTAATAACAGGTCCTTTATCATCAATAGCACCTCTTCCATAAATTTTTCCATCTTTAATGTATGATTTAAAACATTCATCTTTTCCTGGTACTACATCTAAGTGTGCAACAATTCCAAACAAACTTCCTTTTCCAAATTCGATAATTCCACAATATCCATCTATGTTTTTAGTTTTAAATCCAAGTTTTTTTCCAAGTTCTAATGCATAGATTAAAGCATTATTAATATCGTTTCCAAATGGCTTGTTTTTATCATTACTTTTTTTATATACACTTTTAATATTTATAAGTTGCATTAAGTTTTTAATCATTTCATTTTTATATTTATTTAAAAAATTATCCATAGTATTATTATGGATAAAAATGTATTTATTAATCATTTTTGAATAAATAAAAATAGAAACAAAGTAAAGCTCTTTATTAAATAATATTTTATTTCTATTTTAGCTTTCTTACTATTGGATCGATTTCAGATTTGTTTTGGCCATCAACATATACTCCATTTTCAATATCATATAAAGCAGTATTTTCTTCAAATTCTTTTGTAATATGCGAAAATGTTAATTTAATTGCAAGTTCAATATCTTCTTCTTTTAAAGAAGAAAAATAACTTACACTTTCTTCTAATACCTCATTAATAAATTCGGGTTTTACTTCATTAGTTGTAATAATTATGTTTAAAATAGATTTTATAGTTTCAATCGAAACCTCATAATCAATAGATAATTGTTCTATATACTCTTCCATTTTATCTCTTCCTTTACATAACTATTTTAACATAAAAATATAACAATGATTATAAAATGTAAAATAAAACAAGAAAAACTTTTAAAATAGTTAAAATATGTTAATATATAATTAAGAGGTGAGGGTCATGACTAAATTAAATTTAAATGGGTTAACGGAAGAAGAAAACAGAATATTAGAAAGGAAAAATTATGGTAAACAAAGAGAAGAAAGAAGTCGAAAAAGAATTGAAGCTGTTCAAAAAAGAAAAAAACGTAAGAAAGCAGCATTAATAGTTGTAATCGCAGGTTTTATAATTTCGGGCTTAACTCTTGGTTTGAAAGATAAAATATTTGATGATCCAAAAGGAAACGAAGAACCAAGTGATGATGGAGTTAGGGTAGAGCAACAAGATGAAAGAGAAACAGATTATTATTCTTTATATATTAAACATATACAAGATACAGGTGGTACAATTAGTGAAGAAGGTTATAGAGATTTTGTAAATAGTTTAAAAAATGAAGAAAGTTCAAGAGGTACAAGATAATGGATGATATAATTACATTAGATGGCAAAGACTTCCTTATCTGCACAGAATTTGATATGGAAAGTGTTCACTATATTTATGGTATTGCTTTAGATGATGATAGTTATGTTTTATTAAAAGAAGAAATAGAAAATGGCGAAAAATATGTTGAAAGCGTAAAAGATGAAGAGACTTTTAAAAAAGCAATGACATATATAATAAATAATAGATTGTTAATTGAAAATGATGATTAAAGCACGAAAAATCGTGTTTGGGATTTTGTCAATATTTTAGACAGAAAATAGAGAGGATATTTCACATAGATAACTGATTTTCAAAGTCATTTGGAGATAAATACCCTA
>JABLTK010016188.1_pt1 | contig 10339 bp, 8 predicted proteins | sample 7160131 | NCBI WGS metagenome assembly JABLTK01 (sample SAMN14651221, study PRJNA627086) | human gut metagenome | isolation source: feces | host: Homo sapiens
ATAAATTATCCAAAATAATGCCTCCACATTGTTAATGATTATTGATTATAACATGAAAAGGGTTTATAATAAATAAGAAAATCAAATTTTTTATGCAAATTAACTAATTAAATTTTTGTCAGGAGGATTTTCGACTATGCCACTCGTAACAACTAAGGAAATGTTTGAAAAAGCTTATAACGGCGGCTACGCCATCGGCGCTTTTAATGTAAACAATATGGAAATCGTCCAGGGCATTACCGAAGCTGCTGCCGAGCTTAATGCTCCGCTGATCCTTCAGGTGTCCAAGGGTGCTCGTGCTTATGCAAATCATACCTATCTCATGAAGCTCGTTGAGGCAGCCGTAATCGAGACCGGCCTGCCGATTGCTCTTCATCTTGACCATGGTGACAGCTTTGATATCTGCAAGTCCTGCATCGACGGCGGCTTTACCTCGGTCATGATAGATGCTTCTTCAAAATCGTTTGAGGAAAATATAGAGATTACAAAGAAGGTCGTTGAATATGCCCACGACCACGGTGTTGTGGTTGAGGCCGAGCTTGGAACACTTGCAGGAATAGAGGACGAGGTCAAGGTCAGTGCTGAGGACTCGTCCTACACCAGACCAGAAGATGTTCAGGAATTTGTCGAGCGCACCGGCTGCGACTCGCTCGCAATTGCTATCGGCACCTCACACGGCGCATATAAATTTAAGCCCGGTACCGACCCCAAGCTACGCTTTGATATTCTTGAAGAGGTAGAGAAGAGACTGCCAAACTTCCCGATAGTTCTGCACGGTGCCTCCTCTGTTCCGCAGGAATTTGTCAGGATCATCAACGAAAACGGCGGCAACATGCCCGGTGCTATCGGCGTGCCCGAGGATCAGCTTCGCAAGGCTGCATCAATGGCTGTCTGCAAGATAAACATCGACTCCGACCTTCGTCTGGCTATGACTGCATCCATCCGTCAGTACCTTAATCAGTATCCTGACCACTTTGATCCCAGACAGTATCTCAAGCCCGCAAGAGCCGCGATCAAGGACATGGTCGCTCACAAGATAGTCGATGTTCTTGGCTGCAACGGTAAGGCCTAAGCTAACCTAAATCATAAATAACAGGGAGGGCGATTTTTGTGAACCAAAGTGAGCAGAAGAATGAACACAGCAAGGGCATGAAGCCTATAATGCCGGACTTCGTCACGCTTGTCAGGCTCGCAATAACCGTTATCCTGCTCGTTCTGGCGTATAATATCGGCGCTTCACGGCTTGCGGCGATGATAATGCTTATAGCGGCGATACTGATAAGCGGCTTTGATATAGCGATTACGGCGGTTTATGCCGTGCTGAGGAAGGATTTTTTCAACAACGCCTGCCTCGTGTTTATCGCTGCTGTAGCCAGCTTCGCAGTCGGCTGCTATGTGGAAACGACTGTGTTTGTGGTCGTATATCAGGCGTGCAGAGTGTTTATGGAGTATGCAGAGAAGCGTATAAAACAGGCTGCGACAAAGGATCTGCCGAAAAACAGCTCCGAAAGCTTTTCAAGGCAGCGCAGTATTCTCAATCGCTGCGACGGCTCTATAAACGCCGTTCGGGCGAAGTTCGAGCCGTATTACTCCATTGCCGTCATGGCTGTAACGGCAATTTCCGTGCTTTTTGCAGCATTCGCACCGCTGTTAACTGATATGAGCTATGTCATGTCGATAAGAAGAGGGGCAATGCTCATAGTTGCGATAATTCCCGCATCGGCATTTGCCTCGCTGCCGCTGTGCACTGCATACGGACTGTGCCGCTCCGCCGTTGCGGGCGTTATAATCGATGAGCCGGAAACCATTGATAAGGCTGCAAAGCTTAAAACGATAATTTTCGATAAATCGGATGTAATAACCGCCGGAGCTCCGAAAATTGCAGCAATGATCTCACCAATTCTCGACAAAGAAAACTTCCTGCGCTCGTGCGCATATGTTGCCTATAAGTCCGAACAGCGTATCGCTACATCGATAGTCGGGGCGTATAATGGGGAAATTAACCCTGAATACATACAGGAGTTTAACGACATTCCCGGCTACGGAATGGAGGTTGAAATTGAGGGTAGGCAAATGCTCCTCGGCACGCTTAAGCTTCTCAACTCAAGAGGCATTTCGCTTGACACCGCAAGCGTGCGCAAGGGCAATGTATTGTACCTTGTCATTATGGGCAGATATGCCGGAGCTATCGTGTTTAACGAAAATATCAACCCATATGCAGCCAAAACAGTTTCCAACCTCAAGTCAATAGGCGTAACGAGCATGCTGGTTGCCGAGGACGGTATGGATATCTGTGAAAAAACCGCAAAATCCATCAGTATCTCGGATTTTTTCCCGTGCTGCGACACGGCAAAAAAGCTCTCGGTCGTCAAAGATGTGCGGCAAAACCTTGATGAGGACGCAGCCGTTATGTATGTCAGCGCCGAGAATGTCGGCTACCATTCCGATGCAGACCTTGACGCAAGGGTAGGGGAGCAGACCGAAACCGAGGATCTGCGGATGTCCAATATCGGCATCTTCGGATTGCCTGCGATGGTGTCCATTGCAAGAGGCGTAAAAAAGATATCAATGCAAAATCTTGCACTATTTGCGATCGTAAAAGCAGTGCTGATAGTTCTTGCCGTGACAGGCAATGCAACGCTTTGGTTTGTAGCGCTGCTTGATTATGCGGCAGGGATGTTTGGCGTGCTGAACATCTCCCGAATTAGTCAATAAAAAATATTACCGCTTTCGTTTTGATAGCGGTAATATTTTTTATTCAGGTTTAAAATTACTCAGCGGATTTGCCTCGGAGGCAAGCCGCAGCTCAGAATTATCAACATGGGTATAAATTTGTGTTGTATTGAGGTTATCGTGCCCAAGAAGCTCTTGAAGTGTTCTCACATCAACACCGTTTTGCAACATCAAGGTCGCCGCCGTATGCCGTAGCTTGTGTGAGGAGTATTTGTCCGCATCCAGTCCGGCTCTTTTGAGCGAAACCTTGACCATGCTGTGCACGGCTTCACGGCTCATGCGAGTACGCCTGTTTGACAGAAACAGTGCGTTTTTGTCGATTGCTGCAATGTTTTTTCTAACTTCAAGATAGTTGTTGATAGCCTCAGCGCATGCATCGTTTATATAAATGATGCGCTCCTTACTGCCTTTACCGAATACTCTTATGTGGTCGACTCTTATATCGGACAGATTAAGGCCGACTATCTCCGATATTCGCAGCCCGCAGTTAAGAAAAATGCAGAGAATGCAATAGTCACGCTCTTTATTCTTGCCGTCGACAGAGGAGAGGAGGGCTTGCGCTTCGGGCAAGGTAAGGTAGCGAGGGAGCGTGTGCGGAATTTTCGGCACATCAAGGTCTTGAAGCGGATTTGTATCAAGGAGCTTTGCCTTGACAGTCAGGTATTTATAAAAGCTTCTGAGCGTTGAAACCTTGCGTGCACGGGTGGAGGCTTTGGTACCGTACTCAGCCTCACGACTGCGCTGGTTTTTGACCTTATCACGGGTCATGAAAGAGAGATACTCGTAAGCCTCTGTGACAGTAACAGATTTTACGAAATTCAGATCAATATCAGAAATTGAGATATCCTCAAGCTCAGTGTTGCGAGGGACGATACCACGCTGAATTTTCAAAAACCTAAAAAAGTTCCGCAAATCGAGATAGTACTCATCAACAGTTTTCCTCGAATGGCCCTTAATAGTCTCATGATAAGTCAAGAAGCCCTTAATAATATCCGGCGCCTCGGTCCTGTAATCCATAATCTACTCCAATCACCAATTTATTATCGTCTCCATTATAACAGGGAAGCTGTAACTATGTCTATTGACAAATTAACTAAAAATTAAACAAAATAAAGATTTTGTTTAATTTGGGGGAGGCGAAAAAGTAAAGCAGAGGGTGATTAAACGGGTTTTGCCGTTATTTTTGCTCTGCTTAATTCTCTGTAAGTGGGACTGCACTGCCTATATCGAATATTTGGCTGTCGGTTAGATATATCGGATTAATGTTTCGCTTGCTCAGGAAGCTTTCGATTTTTCTTTCTACAATAGTATCCACTATTTTACCCGTGAATGCTATATCAGTTTCGCTGATTTTAAATGCGGCGCCGCCGATGAAGCCGTAGCTAAAACCGTCTAATTTAACGAACGGCTCAGACAGATACAATGCACCCATACCGGCGTTTTCTGCTGCTTCGGCAATTCGTTTGTCAGAGGTTATGATTGAGTTTTCGTCTATGACGCAAATTGAACACTTTGTATAGCCTTGCTTGACAGGTATAAGTTGCTTGCAGCCGCATTTTTCGACGAGCTTTGCATTTGCTGTTTTAGGATTAAAGAACAGCTTGTCTCCTACGATGCAAAAATTTAGACCGGCATCGTGCGGATATACTGCCTGCTGCGGATCAGGTACATACTCGACTTCAACTATTTTGTGAATTTGTTCACAAGGATTAAGGTATTCACTTAAAATTACACTTTTGCCTATTTGCACAGCAGATAGATCTGCGTGTCCGGATAACCTCTCATCGACATATGGGTTGCTTTTAAGCCAAATAGGCTCTAAATCGTGCACAAATAATGCACTTTCAAGCGCTTTTGTGTACTTTTCGCCTAATATTATGTGCCGCACCTTTGATTTTGGCAGGTGCGGTGTTTCAATTAGTTTATACATTTTAACCTAAAGTGGCCTTGATAGCTTCTCTTATGTTCTTAACGGATATAATTTCAAGTCCGTCGGGCTTTTTTATATCATCCTTGATATGCGCCGGTATTACGCAGCGCTTGAAGCCAAGTCGGGCAATTTCAGACAAACGCATATTAAGCGAGTTTACGCTTCTTATTTCCCCGGAAAGTCCAACTTCGCCGACGGCAGCGAGGTCTCTCCCGAGTGGAAGATCCCTAAAGCTGCTTGCAATTGCGAGCATTGTGGCAAGGTCTGCTGCGGGCTCGTCAAGCTCAAGGCCGCCTATTACATTTATATACGCATCACAGCCGGAGACCGCCATGCCTCCCCTTTTTTCGAGAACCGCCAAAAGCAGTGTTGCTCTGTTATAATCAATGCCGTTAGTGCTGCGGCGACCTGCGTTATAAGTCGCAGGTGCAACTAAAGCTTGAATTTCGGCGAGTATTGGCCTTGAACCCTCGATAACACATGTCACGCAGGTGCCCGGGGCATTATCCGGTCTGCCGGAAAGCAGTATCTCAGACGGATTTTGCAGCTCCTTTAGTCCCGTGTCGACCATTTCAAATACACCTATCTCATTTGTCGAGCCGAAGCGGTTTTTGCCTGCTCTGAGTATTCTAAACGATGTACTGCGCTCACCTTCAAAGTACAAAACGCAGTCGACCATATGCTCAAGCACCTTGGGGCCTGCGATATTACCCTCTTTGTTGATGTGGCCGACAACAAAGGTCGTGAAGCCCTTTTCCTTAGTCATGCGCATGATTGACATGGTGCATTCTCTGACCTGACTTACGCTGCCGGGTACGGAGCTTACCTCGGAGTCAAACATGGTCTGGATGGAGTCGACAATCATGATATCCGGCTCAAGCTCATCGGCAGCCTCCAAAACCTCGGTCAGGCCCGTTTCAGCGAGGACATAGATCTGCCCGTTATCAACACCGAGACGCTGCGCACGCATCTTGAGCTGACGCTCGCTTTCCTCGCCGGTTACATAGAGTATCTTCATCTCACCCTCAACAAGGCCGCAAAGCTGGAGCAAAAGCGTTGATTTGCCGATGCCGGGAGCGCCGCCGACCAAGACAAGCGAACCTTTTACCGCTCCGCCGCCTAAAACGCGGTCCAGCTCCCCTATACCGGTTGAAAATCTAAGCTCTGCTTCCGTATCAAGCTCGGAAATGAGCTTGGGTGTCTTTTTTGAGGTAGCTCTCTTGGTGCTTCCCTTGCTTTTGGTGTCAAGCTTTACCTCGACCAAGCTGTCCCACGCTCCGCAAGCAGTACACCTTCCACTCCATTTTACTGTCTCGTTGCCGCATTCCGAGCAGCAGAAAACTGTCTTTTGTCTCATATTTTCTCCTATGCCGAAGCCGTGTTATTTAAAAACTGTATATATGAACCTGCCAAAATAGCTGCAAGTTTGAGCTGATAATCGTTCGATGCAAGTTTTTGCACTTCCTGCGGATTGGACATAAAGCCGCATTCTACAAGAATTGTCGGGCATTCAACCGATGAAGTCAGAAGCAGCTCCTTCGGTGCAGGACGTGCAACACGACGGTTTGAGCTGTCCAGCAGCGCAACAAGATTATCCTGCGTGATAAGTCCGAGCGCCTTGCTGTCGTCATTATCAGAATACATCACTTCTGCACCACTGACAACAGCGCTCGGGAACTTGTTTTGGTGAATGCTTATCAAGACGGCATTTTCGGTCGAATTTGCAAGCTTTACCCGCTGTACAAGATTATCATGCTCGCTGTAAGCCTTGTTGTCCGAGTTATCGGTGTCCGTTTCTCTGGTCATAACGGTGTCGATACCTAAAAAACGCACAAGAGCCTCGGTTTTCAGCGCAATTTGAAGGTTTATATCGCTTTCTTTGAGCCCAGAGTCCGAGATAGCTCCGCCGTCAATGCCGCCGTGACCGGCGTCAAGAACGAGCGTTGATCGGCTGTTTTGGTTTATAACAGGCTTGAGCCCGCCGTTTGAAACGAAAATCTTCACAAAAACAGCCGCAGCCGCCAAAAGCGCAACTATTAAAACGATTTTGATAAGCCTTTTTAAATCAATGGTCACAAACACAAAATCACCCCATTAACAAGCTATGTCGATGGGGTGATTATTATATCATTCGCTTATGAATTTTTCAAGGCGGTCGAGGCCTTTTTCGATATTCTCCATGGATGCGGCATACGACCAGCGGACAAAATTCTTGGCGCCGAAGCCGGAGCACGGGACAACTGCGACCAGTGCCTTTTCAAGCAGCGCCACGGCAAAATCATCGTCACTTTCAATGAGCTTACCGCCGAGAGTGCGACCGATTAGCTGCTCAATGTTAATCATGACATAAAATGCGCCTTCCGGCTTAACGCAGCTCACGCCGGGGATGGAGTTGATTCGGTCAACGATATAATTCCTGCGCTTTAAAAACTCAAGCCGCATGGTCTCGACCGTGTCCTGCGGGCCGCTGTAGGCCTCAAGAGCTGCCCACTGACTGATGGTCGACGGCGCCCCCGTGGAGTGGCTGAGATAGTTGGACATTATCTTTGCAAGCTGCTTATTGGCTGCGCAGTAGCCGACACGCCAGCCGGTCATTGCGTAGGACTTAGACACACCGTTTATGAGCAGCGTACGTTCTTTGACATTTTCGCCGAAGCTCGCGATGCTGGTAAACTCAAGTCCGTCATAAACGAGCTTATAGTATATCTCGTCAGCGATTATATACAGATCATGCTTAACACAAACATCGACAAGCGCCTTGAGCTCATCTCGGCTATAAAGCATGCCGGTGGGGTTTGAAGGATTATTGAAAATGACGCACTTGGTCTTATCGGTAACTGCATTCTCAAGCTGCTGTGCAGTGATTTTAAAGTTCTGCTCCTCGCCCGCCGAGACGACAACAGGCACACCGCCGGTCATTTTGATCATCTCATAATAGCTGACCCAATACGGTGCGGGCAGAATTATCTCATCGCCGGGATTGGTGAGAGCCGACAGAGCGATAAACAGGCTGTGCTTTGCGCCGCTTGCAACGACTATCTGCGTGTAATCGTAGTCCAACCCCTCGCTTTTGAGTTGCTCGGCTATTGCCTTACGCAAAGGGATTATACCGGCTGCCGGGGTATATTTTGTCTTTCCTTCCTTTATGGCTTCGATGGCAGCGAGGTTGATATTCTCGGGAGTTTGAAAATCAGGTTCGCCTGTGCCAAAACCGACAACATCATATCCATCGGCTTTCATCTGCTTTGCCAAGCTGTCAACGGCCAAGGTCGTTGATGCACGAACTGCTTCCGCAATTTTTGATACCGGTTTCATAAATCTCATCTCCAAAAAATTTTGTCTTAATTATATTATTATCCTTTAACCATTTCAACTATTAAAATAAATAAATCTGCACGCAAAAAAACGGGAATTGCTTCCCGTTTTTATAACAAAATACAAATCAGCGTTCCCCTGCCCTCATTAACGATGCGCTGGAGTGTCTCTTGAAGCTTCGCCCTTGCATTTACCGGCAGATTGTTCAGTCTGTCCGCTATCCCTTCTTCGGCAATATCATAAAGCGGCCTGCCGAAAATGTTCGACTCCCACAGTCTGCTCATGTCACCCTCGTAGCCTTGGAGCAGGAAACTTATAATCTCTTCGGATGCATTGTCGCCGCCGATGGATGGTGTGACAACAGTCTCTATGCCGGTTTTCAGCATGTGAATCGCCGGAGCCTTTGCCTTGAGCTTGACGGCAAATTTGCCGCCCTGCTTAACTATCTGCGGCTCATCGAGCTCAAGCTCATCGGCAGACGGCATTACAACACCGTAACCCTTTTCTCTTACATCGTCCAGTGCCGTTTTTATGTGCTCATAGTCGTGTTTAATTTCCCTCATCTCACGCAGAAGTTTTATGAGCTCGCCGTCGTCGCTGATCTCAAGCCCGGCCTCATCGCTGATAAGTCGGTAATACAGAGCTCTCGGTATCTCAATGCTGACATTTATCGTTCCGCTGCCCATATCGGAATTTTTGACCTCGGCCGTCTCGACTATATCGGACTGATTTAACTCATCGAGCATGCAATAGATATCATGAACGCAGCTCAAGTCTTTGGACGATGCCAAAAGCTGCTGATAAAGCTTCGTTTTAAGCTCGGCCTCATTGTCGAGTGCCTCAAACCAAGACGGAAGCCAAATTGCGACCTCGGATATCGGGAACTGACCAAGCACGGTACTCATGATATCAGCAAGATCACGCTCGGAAAGCTGCTGACAATTGACGCAAACGCACGGCACTGCGTACTTCTCGCTAAGCTCACTTTGAAGTACAGCGGCTTCATCTGACGCCGGATTTTTGCTGTTTATGAGCACTGCAAAAGGCTTACCTATCTGCTTTAGCTCGTTTACGACCCGTTCCTCCGGCTCAACATAGTCCGCTCTCGGGATATCGCATATACTACCGTCGGTTGTGACGACCAAGCCAATAGTCGAGTGCTCGCTTATGACTTTATAAGTACCCGATTCTGCCGCTTCGGTCATACTTATCTCGTGGTCAAACCATGGCGTTGTGACCATTCTCTCGCTGCCATCCTCAAACTGACCGGCGGCACCGTTTACCATGTAACCCACGCAGTCAATTAATCTGACCGAAAAGCGGACATCATCGCTGAGGCTTATCTCAACTGCATCCTCGGGGACGAACTTAGGCTCCGAGGTCATGATGGTTTTGCCCGAGCCGCTTTGGGGCAATTCATCCTTTGCCCGTTCTCTTGCATACACATCCTCGATGTTCGGGATGACGAGCAGCTCCATAAAGCGCTTTATAAAGGTCGATTTACCCGTGCGAACAGGCCCGACTACACCGAGCATGATCGAGCCGTTTGTCCGTTTGGATATATCCTTATAAATATCAATATTAGTCATAAAAAAGCCTCCGCAGTTTTTCTCGTTTGTACGAGTTTATGAGCTGCGGAGGCATATTATTCTTGTTAATAAAACTGTGCCGTTTGACAATGGACAGAGGATATAGAAAAGTCAACATCCTCAAACTTTGCGCTGAGCTTTTCTTGCAGAACAGGAATGACGACATTTTCGGTGCAAAAATGGTCGGCGTCTATGAGGTTTATGCCGAGCTCATTTGCGTCAAGAAAGCCGTTATATTTAATGTCGGCCGTGACATACGTATCGCAACCGAGACTTTCGGCAAGTGCGATGCAGTCGCCGCCCGAGCCACCCATGACGGCAAGCTTTTTTACCGGCCGTCCGGCATTGTGATAACGCAGTCCGTTTACATGGAGTGCTTCTTTGCAGGTCCGCAAAAAGCTTTGAAAATCAATGCTTTCGGCTAGTTCACCGATGCGTCCGCAGCCAACGGGAGCACCATCGGCATCTATGCCGCAGGGCTCAAGAAAGCCGCTTACGCAGCCACCCAGAGCACTCATAAGCGCATCATTAACGCCACCCTGAGCTATATCAAGATTTGTATGCATGCAAACGGCGGAAATGTCGTTTTTAATCAGCTTGATTATCTTCCTGCCGACAAGATCCTCGGCGACAACGCTTTTAAGCTCATGAAATATAAGCGGGTGGTGTGAGACTATGAGGTCGGCACCTATCGACACCGCTTCATCTATGACCTCGTCAGTTATATCAAGAGCAAGCAGACAATTTCTTACCGGAAAATTCACTTCGGGGC
>JABLTK010158006.1_pt1 | contig 10339 bp, 7 predicted proteins | sample 7160131 | NCBI WGS metagenome assembly JABLTK01 (sample SAMN14651221, study PRJNA627086) | human gut metagenome | isolation source: feces | host: Homo sapiens
AGATAACTCTGCATATGCCGAGCGCCTTCCACCAGCAGCAGATCCTTTTCCGCCCGACAGGCGTTAAAATTTTTCACCGTTCCCTCTGGCAAAACAAAGCGGTCATCCAAGCCATGGACAAACAGAATGGGCTTGGTGTTGGTCTCCATGGCCTTCAGGGTGGAATACTCCCAAAAGGAGAACCCTGCCTTCCGGCGGGCGATGTGGTCTGCGATCCACAAAAAGGGCTGCCGAGGCAGGTGCCACCAGTCTTTTAACGTCTTCCCGATCTGCTCCTCTGGCGAGACGAAGCCGCAGTCGGCCACGATGCCATGAACTTGCTCTGGCAGGTCAAACCCGCTGGTCATGAGCACTGTAGTCGCACCCAGAGAACCTCCCATCAGGTAGATGGGTCGACCTTTGGGGGTGTTGTCCTGAATCCATCGCACCCATTCCAGACAATCATACCGCTCCAAGACGCCGAACCCCAGATACTTCCCCTCACTCTCCCCGTGGGCACGCTGTTCCACAAAGAGCAGGCTACACCTCTGCGCCTGCAAGAAGGAGCCGAGCACCACCAGATGTTCCTTCCAGTTGCCCTTCCAGCCATGAAAGAGCACCACGGTGCGCCTGGCGTCAGCGCAGGGCAGCCAGTGTCCCGCTAGGGTCAGACCATCTCGGCTTCGGATGTGAACCGTCTGAAAGGACTGTTCCTCCGCCCACTGTGTCCCCTGCTCCAGCATAGCGCACATGGCCATTACAGTGGGGTTGGAGCTAGGCTTTAAGGTTAATTCTGGTTCTGCAAAGTGGAACGCTGTCTCCGTACCAGTACGAAAGAGCAGCAGACAGCTCAGATAGAGTATCATCGCCAGCCCCACGACCACGGCTAACACGATCAGACAGACCTGACCCATGGACATTCACATCCTTTTCTCTTTGTTTCCATGGTTTTATTTTACGATGTTTTCCCCCCTTTTGCAAGTAGAACGAGCCAGACGGATGTCTGGCTCGTTCGCTGTGCGTTGGGTTGAATGGTATATGTGAATGGATGAATGGACTTACTTTTTGATGGTGATAGACTTCACGTTGCTCCAGCCGGAGTAATAGTTGACCTTGCCCACTGTCTTGTAGGTGCGGACGCGGACGTAGTACTTCTTATTCTTGGTCAGCTTGGTGATGGTCTTGCTGGTGCTCTTGTAGCCCTTGACGGTGACCGTCTTGGCGCTCTTGAACTTGGAAGAAGTGCTGTACTGTACCTGATAGCCGGTGACCTTGGTGTTCTTCTTCCAGTATGCCTTCAGCTTTTTGCCCTTGTAATTCTTCACGCCGGTGAGCTTGGTGCCTGCCGGGTTGACGGTGACGGTGACCTTCTTGGTGGTGGCCTTGTAGTTCTTGGTGGCCTTGGAGGTGATGGTGATGGTGGCCTTGCCCACGAAGTTCTTGGCGATGGTGACCTTGCCATTCTTGTCCACCTTGACATACTTGCTGTCAGACTTGTAGGTCAGCTTGGCGCTCTCTTTGGCCTTGCCGCCCAGCTTGACGGTCTGGGTCTTGGTGGAGGCAGTCTTGGTGACGTTCTTGACGGTGATGGTGTTGTTGGGCTTGGTGATCTCCCAGGTCAGCTTCAGGTCAGCGGTGGAGCCGTCCGCCCAGGTGGTGTTGGTTTTGTCGTTCAGGGTCACCGTTACAGTGTACTTGCCCACAGCGGTGGAGGAGGTGGTGCCGGAGATGGTGTAGAAACCGCTGGCGGCCAGCGGCGCGGTCTGCTTTTTGCCGTTGTAGGTTCTGGAACCGCTCACCTTGGGCTGTGCCACCTGAATGACCCGCTTGGAGACGTCGCTCATGTTGAACAGGCCAGCCTTGCCCGCTTTGGCACGCTGGTAGGCGGCCATGGCCATCATGCCCTGGTAGGTGGACAGGCCGTTGAGCTTCCCATTGTACTGGAACCCATTCTTCACCAGATAGTTTTCCAGCATCCAGGATACTGCCGCATCCATTTTGTAATCCTTCTGTCCGGCAGCAGCCTTCGCGATCACAACATAGGCATTGGTACAGCAGCCGTCCGATTCCAGCTGAGGATCCTTATAGTTGCCCTGTGCGCGTCTGTAGGATTCAATGAATTTCCAGCCGCTGTCATACATTTTCTTCGCCTTGGCATTGCTCTCCTGGTAGGGCACCAAAGCGATCATTGCCATGGCAGTCATATCCACATTGTCTTTTGCCCATTCAGAGGAATAGAAGAATCCGCCCGTCTTTTCATGCTGGTATTCGGTCAGACGGTCGATCAGCGCTTCCTGATACGCTTTGGGTGCAGGGTAATCACCGCTGTTCAGCGCGATGAGGCTCCAGATCAGGTCGTTGGACGCATAATTCTTAACATTCTGATTTTCATACAGCCAGGCAGGCAAATTCTGGCCGCAGAAGTTGGCGGCGTCCAGCCCCAGGGCGTTCAGGGTCAGGATGACCCGCGCGATGGTGGTGGGGATGGTCTCGCGGCTGAGCTTGCCGTTCTGGATGGCGGTCATCACGCTGGCTGCGTAGGTCTGGATGTCCGCATCCTTGGTCTTCCAACCCTGGGCGCCATCCAGGGCACGGATGCGACCCAGCATGACCCATTCCGCGCCGAACTGGCAGGTAGCAACCTTGTCCGCTGCCTGATAGCCGGTGACACAATTGGCGATGGCGCTGGTAGCCTCTTTGGTCAGATCTTTGGACGGGGTAGTGTCCGTAACGGTAACCGTGCAGACGGGAGGCACCAGAATATCGTCATTGCCATAGGCAGAGACCACATAGGTACCAGCCTGGCCAAAGGAGAGGGTGGCGTTGCCGTTGGCATCGGTGGTCACATTCAGCTCGTGGAATGCGCCCTCCTTATCAACGGTGATCAGCGCAGCGTTGCCGGCAGGTGCCGCAACCAGATTCCACGCACTGTCATACCCCATTCCCTGCAGGTTCAGCGTCAGCTTTTCGCCAGTCTTAACAGACACCGTGCTCTGGTCAAAGAAGCTGTACTTATCCGAGTAACCGCTGTCGTCTGAGAAGACAAACGCGGACAGGTCATCGCCATTTTCGATGGGCTGTGCATTGACTAACTCCCTAAAAGAGGCGTTATTCTGATAATAGCTGCTGGAACCCTCGTCGCCCCACAGCTTTGTGACCCAGCCGGAGGAGGCGTTGAGCTCAAAGCCATCCTTGCCTTCCTCATAATAAGCCTCATGAGCGGCCACCATCGCTTCGTCGTAGGTGAACGCACCATCCCCGTTCCGGTCAGTGACCGTCACCGGCACCTGTGCCATGAGGGTGTCATTCTTGCCCACGGCGATGGCGCCCTGGTTTGCGATGGTCACGGTGACCCGGATGGAATCCTGGCCTGCCGCCCATGCGCCGGTGGTGGCCAGGGACAGTGCCATGCTCAAGGCCAACATCAGCGATAACAATCGTTTCTTCATGTTATTTCTTCCTTTCTTTCTTGAGATCAATACAGAAAACCGCTCCGTTCAGACCGGTATTTCCACTGCTTCCACGCGGGAACAAACCACCGGTGCTACACGTCCTTGCCCATGCCAGAGCAGGTGTAGCTCCACACGATGTTGTCTCCCTCCTGCACCACGCAGCTGCTGCACCCGTAGTTGGGCTGCCTGCCGTTGACGCTGTACACCCAGCCGGATTCCCGGCCGCAGTCGAACTCGTACAGGTGGCCGATGCCCTCCACGTAGTAGCTGCCGTAGCCGCCGGAGTAGGACACCTCTAACTGGATGCCGGCGGTTTTGCAGGTGCGTTTCAGGATGTCATAGACCGTCTCGCCCTCGGTGAAGGTGACCTTGGTCTTTTTCAAGATGACGCCGCTGGCAGGGACATACTTCTTTTTGGACTCCTTCACGTTGTCCAGATTGTCTAGGAGGGTATGGCACTGGATGGTCAAGGTGCAGCTGCCGGTGCTGGTGGTGTTGTCCTCCTCCTGCTGCTTGCGTTCCTCTTCCTCCTGACGCTTTTTCTCCTCCTGCTTCTTGCGCTCCGCTTCCTGCTTTTTCCGCTTCTCTTCCTCCGCCTTGCGCTTGGCTTCCTGAGCCTTCTTTTCCTCAGCGGCCTTCTGCTTGGCCTCTTGGTCCTTCTTCTCCTGCTCCGCCTTGGCCTGTTCCGCAGCCGCCGCGTCCGCCTTGGCTTGGGCTTCCGCCTCCTGCTGCTCGGTCTCTTTGCGGAGCTGTTCTTCCAGCTTCTGCTGGGCTTCCGCCTCCCGGCGGGCGATCTCGCCGGTCAGCTGGTCCGGGGTGAAGCACAGGCCCTGGGTGGCCTTGGCCTGCTCCAGGGTGAAGTCGCTGAGCTGTTTTAGGGTCAGTTTTTTCTGCTCCGGCGCGCCCCAGCGCCCTTCTGCCTGCTGCACCGTCAGCCGCCGCTGAGAGGTGACGGTCAGGACGCTCTCATCGCCGCCCAAAAAGCTAGTCGAGCCGGACAGCTGGTCAAAAACAAAGGCTTTTTTACCCACCGACAGGCTCACCGTCCCGTCGGTGACCTGTGCGGACTGGTTGCCCACCACGAAGTAGGCGGTGCCCTGGGTCTGGGCGTACAGGACGCCTTGGTTCAGGGTGACCTGGGCTTCTCCGCCGTCCTTTTGCCCCACCAGGAAGGTGGCTTTGTCCCCAAACGTGAGGTTTAATGTCTCATTGAAAACGGTCAGCGTCCCCTTCCCCTGCAAGGTCACCGCGTCCTCCGACCGGAGGGTCTCCCCCTCTTCCAGCGCAAAGGACAGCCCGCCCCGCTCCACCAGCGCTTTGCCGGTGATGCCCTTGGCGGTCAGGGACAGGGGTGGGATCTGGACGGTCTCGCCGGAAGAGGTCTCCACTGTCACCGGCGGCGGCGCGAACCAGCCTCGCAGGCTGCCCACCCAATAGACGCCCACGGCGATGCCCGCCGCCACCAACAGGGCGGTCAGGACGCCCAACAGGCGGCGCAAGCGGGTTTTGTTCTGTTTTTTCATCCTATCCCGCCTTTCGCTCGATTTCGCTGGTCACGGCGCTCCCGCAGCCACGCCTTGCCTGCCAGCTCCACCGGCAACAGGGCGAACAGCAGGTAGGCCGCGTAGAACACTCCGCTCAGAGGCGTCACCCGGTTCACGATCAGCTCCGGGTCATACCACGCCCGGGTCTGGTTCAGCGCCCAGCCGCACAGAAGGAGCACGATGCCCCAGCCCTCCAGCAGGAGCAGCAGCCGGTCGCCGTGCTTGAGCCAGGTGGCTTGATACGTTGTCCGCCGCCGGAGGGAATAGCCCCGGCAGCGCATGGCTTGGACGGTGCGTTGGAGGCTCTCCAGCCCCCAGGTGGCCACCATGCTCTCCCGGCGGGTCTTCTCCCGCCAGGTCTCGGCCACGCCGATGCCTGCCCGTGCCGCCCGGATGCCCTGCCGCTGACGGCGGAGCTGGGGGAGGAAGCGGAGGAGCACGGTGCCGTACAGGGACAGGTGGGGCAGCACCTTGCCTGTCAAGGTCAGCAGCCGTTCCGCCGGGACCAAGCACAGCAGGCTCTCCCACCACAGCACGATGGCCGTCACCCGCACCCACAGGGTGGCGCTGTACACCAGCCCCTCCAGGGTCAGCGGATTGCCAAATAGATTATCTAATAATATGGTGTCCCCAAACCGGGCGAACACCGCCCACCAGACGCCCACCACCGCACCCAACAGCAGGCTCCACCCCAGCCGTCGGTTCCACTGGCCGCCCAGGGTGGCCTTGCTGACCACCAGAGCGGTGAACAGGGACAGCGCCAAAAAGACCGGCTGTTGGAACCAGGCGGTAAAAACCAGCATGGCGGCAAAATACAGGGTAATGACCCCAGGATGATACCGTTCCATACGTTCACTCCATCAGACCATACTTGACCTTTACCCGTTCCAGCTTTTCCAGCACCACAGGGCCGATCAGAAACAGGAAAAAGGCGGTGGCGGCGGCGTGGATGACGTTGGCACTGATGCCGGCCAGGTAGATGGCCAGGGCGGAGTCCACCGTCAGCGGGTCGCCCGTCATGAGGAACAGGCTGCTGGTGTCCAAGATCAGCCCCACCGGCAGCAGGACGCACAGGGCGCCGAACAGGGTCAGGGTCATCCGGGTGCGGGGCAGCCGTCCCGGCCGGAAGCACACTCCGGCCAGCAACCCCGCCACGCCGAAGGCCAGCATCTGCCAGGGCGTCCACGCCCCTTGTCCGAAGAAGAAGTTGCTGACCAGCATGGTCACCGCGCCGCACAAAAATCCCGCCTGACTGCCGAAGGCGATGCCGGTGAGGATGACGATGGCGGCCGCTGGTTTGAAGAAGGGCGCGGCGGCCAAGGCCATCCGTCCCACCACGGCCACGGCGCAGAGGACGGCCAGCAGGACCAGCTCCTGAGCGGTGGCTTTTTTGCGCTCATAGGCCAGGAAGAACGCCCCCAGGGACAGGAGGAGCACCAGGGTGCTGACCAGGTAGTAGTTGACGATGCCATTGCGCCAACTGACCCAGACGATGACCAACGCCACCGCCGCCAGGCACAGGCCGGAGAGCGCTTTTTTCCCTTTCATACCATCTCGCTGCATCGGGCAATCACCTCCTCATTTGTCACCGCGTCGGGGAATACCGTCCGGCTCATGCGAGCCGCCGCGGTGGTGTAAAACTGGTTTCCAGCGAAGAACTGTCCCGCTGGCTGCACTGCCGTCACGTCCCCGTCGAAGAACAGGGCGGCGTGGGTGGCGAAGCGGGCGCAGAACTCCACGTCGTGGCTGACCATCAGGATGGTGCCGCCCTCCGCCTGGAAGCGCAGCAGCAACTGCGCCAGCTGTTCCTTGTAGAAGGCGTCCAGTCCCTTGGTCGGCTCGTCCAGCAGCAGGATTTTGGGCTGGAGGAGCAGCACCTTGGCCAGCGCCGCCTTTTGCAGCTCACCGCCGGACAGATCGTAGGGGTGTCGAGAGAGCAGGTCGGTGATGCCCATGCTTTGGGCGATGGCTTGAGCCTGCTCTGGGGTGCCCAACTCCAACAGATCTTCCTCCACTGTCTTGCCCACGAACAGCTGCTTGGGGCTCTGAGGCAGCAGCGCCAGCCGCTGTTTAAAAAGCTCGCCCTTGCCGTATTTGCCCAGTTTTTTCCCCTGCACCTTCACCCAGCCCCGATAGGGCTTGCACAGGCCGCAGATGCTCTTCAGGAGGGTGGATTTCCCGCTGCCGTTGCCGCCGGTGAGGGCGCAGAAGCTGCCCTGGGTGACGGTGAAGGTGACGCCGCGGAGGACGTCCTGTCCGTCCTTGTCGTAGCGATACCAGACATCTTTTAGCTCCAAAACCGGCTCATTGTTCTCACTTTCCGGTGTTTTTCTCATTTTAACAGGCGGAACGGCACGCCCCTCCGCCCACTGTTCCAACCACAGCCGTCCCGCTCGGACGGTCATGGGGCACTCCGCCCCGCCGGTGACCGCGCTGCTGATCTGCACCGGGGCAGGCAGCATGGGCAGCAGGTCAGACTGTTCCTCCATCAGCTGCCTGGCCACCTGTTCCGGGGTGCCGTTGGCGTGGAGTTTGCCATCTGCCAGCACCACCACTTGGTCTACGGTGGCATACAGCTGCTCCAACCGGTGCTCGGACAGGATGACCGTCACGCCAAGCTCCTGGTTGATGCGTCGGAGCATCTGGAAGAACGCCCCGGCGGACACCGGGTCCAGCTGCGCGGTGGGCTCGTCCAGCACCAGCACGTCCGGCTGCATGACCATGACGCCGGCCAAGTTCACCTGCTGCTTTTGACCGCCGGAGAGGGTGTGGACGTCCCGGTGGAACAGCTCCTGCAGGCCGAAGAACTGCGCCATCTCCGCCACCCGCAGGCGGATGGTCTGCTGATCCAGCCCCAGATTTTCCAGCCCAAAGGCCAGCTCATGCCACACCTGGTCGGTGACCAGCTGACTGTCCGGGTCCTGCATCACGTAGCCGATGCGGGTGCTCTGATCTCGGAAGGACAACCCGTCCACCGGCGTGCCGCTCAGAGTGACCTGGCCGGTGCGGGTACCGTGGGGGGTGATGGCCGGTTTCAGCTGCTGCAGGAGGGTGGTCTTGCCGCAGCCGCTCTTGCCGCAGAGGAGGCAGAAGGCGCCGGAGGGGACGGTGAGGGTCACGTTGTCGATGGCGTTCCGGTCACTGCCGGGATAACGGAAGGTCACCTGTTCCCATTGTATCCTACTCATGCTCTGTCCCCCTCTGTCGTATGATCTTCCCTTGGGTGCGCCGCCGCTTGGCTCGGATGCGCCGTTGGGTCTTCAGCTCCTGTCGGTCCTTTTGCGCCTTCAACCCCGCCGCCTCTAAGGCACGGGGCCAGGGGCCTAGAATATTTTTGATTTGGCCTATCACTTCCGGCGAAAAATCGCTCTTTTGGGGCAGCCGTCCTAGGGCTTTGGCGGTCTCCTGCAGCAGTGCGATGCACTGGGTCTGTTTCTCATTGTAAGCCATCTGGACTGTCCCCCTTTGCGCAAAACGAAAAAAGCCTGTCTCCCACGTTCCGAGACAGGCTGACAGGCATCACAAACCACCGGAACCCACCTTGGGTATTCCGGTCTCTTTGCGGCACCATCCAGCTTTCCCCTGAACGTATTCCAAAAACGCCCGCCCGGTGAGTGATCTGGCTGCGGAGGCAACGCCCCCTCACAGTAATGGAAGTTGCGCCGGATGTTCGCCGGCTTCCCTCTGATCCGCAACGACTGCGGAACCTGGGCGGGATATTCGATTCTGTTTTCATGATACCAGAGGGATGGGCAGAAGTCAACGGAGAAAAAAGACGTGCCGAGGCACGTCTTTTCGCTCAGTCTGTCATATTTAGGTTGTCGAACACTTCCATTTCAGTGTATTTCTGGTCGCCGGACACAATGGTCGCGCCGTCCTCCATATAGAACCACCCCTCGGTGCCGTCTGCCAGCTGCATCTGGACCCAGTGCTTGTTGTCCGTGGCCGGGAAGGCGGTGACCGCCTGGTTGGGCTGGGCGGTGGTGGCTTGAGCGTTCCGGTCGGGCTTGCTGTAGAGCCGGATGGCCTTTTTCAGCACCACCTGCTGCTCCGGCTGGTCGATGGGCGTATACCAGGACTGAGGCGCTTTTTCCAGGGCGTTCCCCTTGAGCTGGTACACAAAGGGTGCCTGCCAATTTTGCAGCAGGTTCAGCCGTCCCGGGGTGGTCACGTTGCCCTTGCCGTCCAGGATACTGCTGTCCTGATCGGGGAAACCCGGTACGGTGCCCAGGCTGGTCAGCTGGCCGTTCTCGTAGCGCAGGTAGGTGGTGGTCAAGTCGTAGCTGGGACCGTAGTCCAGCAGGGCCAGCTCCAATTTGCCGTCGCTGGCGTTCAGGTCGGCCAGGAAATAGTGCTTGCTCTCCGGGGTGTACAGCACCACGTTGGGCACGTTCAGGCTGGTGCCTTCCAGGTCGCTCTTTTTGAGGAACTCCTTGCCGCTGATCTGCACGCTGGACAGCACCGTCTCCTTCCAGCGGCTGTCGCCGTTCTTCTGCTCGATCTGCTTGGTGGCGATGGTCACCGTCTCCAGCTCACCGTCCCCGTCCAAATCCACCTGCACCTCTTCCCCCATGGGCTCCTGCACCAGATACCCGTTTTCCGCACCGGGCAGATCCCCCTTCTGCCCCGGCGGGGTGGTGTTGGTCTCCGTGGTGGCGGTCGTGCTGCTGTGGAGCGGCAGGCTGGATTGGACGGACATACTCCGGCCGCTGCATCCGGCGCTGCCCAACAGGGTCAGGCAGGCCAGAAGCCCCGTCAGGGTTCTTCCGATTCCGTTCATGGTTTCTTCCTCCTTTAGCAGCAGTTGTTCGTTCTCACTGGAACCACTGTAGCACAGCCTTGGCCGGATTGCCAGTTAAAAATAGTGTCAGAATTGTATCAAACCCTCCAAAAGTCCCCTCCCTTTGTTTCCGAATCTTCCAAATCTACCGGGTTCGCCTTGACTTTTCCATCGAGATTTGGTATCGTAAGGACACAGAAAAGGGAGTAGTTGGCGCAGAAATGCGTGTGCGTGGCCGTCAATCTCGATGCTTCCCCCAGGGCAAGGCATCCGGTGCGCAACGAAGCAGCGAGACTTTTGTTGTATGACATTGCAACAGAAGGACTCGCTTTTTTGTTGCAAAATTTCCGACTGAGAAAGGCAGGATGTAAAATATGGAACTTCTTGTACAGGTATTATTATTGATCGTAGGCTTTGTCATGCTGGTCAAGGGCGCGGACTGGTTCGTGGACGGCGCCGCCGGCCTTGCTACCCGGTTCGGCATCCCACAGCTGGTCATTGGTCTGACCATCGTGGCCATGGGCACCAGCGCCCCCGAGGCCGCCGTGAGCATCGCCGCAGCCCTGAAGGGCAGCGCCGGCATC
>JABLTK010033002.1_pt1 | contig 10337 bp, 9 predicted proteins | sample 7160131 | NCBI WGS metagenome assembly JABLTK01 (sample SAMN14651221, study PRJNA627086) | human gut metagenome | isolation source: feces | host: Homo sapiens
AAAAAGAACCAAAATAGATATTTTCCTTAAGGGAATTTTCTTATTTGATTCTTATTTTTTTATTAAAAATATTGTTTTATATATAATTTAAGAAACTTATACTTTTTAATTACTTTTTTAATTTTGTTCCTTTTATTTTATCATATTGTTCTAATAAGTTACCAGGAGTCGTTTTTATAATTTTTTCTTCCTCTTTTTTATTGTCTATAGCAATTGATACCAAATTATCAAATAATTCAGTTTGATTCTTTTTCTTAGGCAACCACATATAACCAGCAAGAGAACCTGGAATAGTATTAATTTCATTAACATATATTTCTTTTGTTTTATCATTTATTAAAAAATCAATTCTAGCAACGCCACTGCCTTCAAGTACCTTAAATGTCTTTATAGCATATTCCTTTATATCATTTATCATCTCTTTAGATATAAGAGGTTTAGTTTTCTTTGTATCAACTTCAGTTTTAGAAAAATTATTAACATACTTTTCTTTAAAAGAATAAAACTCACTACTAGAATTTATTTCTTCTATTTCAGATACAATTTGTTTCTTATAATTACCAAGTACACTTACATTCACTTCTTTTAAGTTAGGTATTCTTTCCTCAACAATAATTTTTCTATCATATTTTGAAACATTTTTAACTTTACTAAAAAATTCTTTTTCATTTTCTGCAATTTCTATTCCAATACTTGAACCAAGTGAAGATGGTTTGATAAATACAGGAAATTTCAAAGTAGCTAATTTCTTTTCAACAAGCTTTTTATCACTTAATTCATCAGAATAAAACCAAGTATAGTTAGCAACATTTATATCATTCGTGGTCAATAATTGTTTTTGAATAACTTTATCTTGTCCAATGGCCGCTCCAATGACACTAGGACCAGCATATGGGACTCCTAACATATTAAGATAGCCTTGTATAGATCCATCCTCTAAATACGCACCATGACCAATTGGCACAACTAAATCAATTACACATAAATTCTTTTTATAAAATCCTAGTCTTTGTAAAACAAAAGTCTTATCATATTTAACTAAAGCAACTTTTTTAGCATATCTCTTTACCAAATCAATATCCCTATAATGAAGAATGTTTTTTAGATGCTCTCCTGTGTACCACACATTATCTTTATCTATATATATAGGTATTATTTTATACTTGCTTTCATCAGCATAACCCATTGCTTCAATTGCCGAAATTATGCTTATTTCATGTTCGACACTTTTTCCTCCAAAAATAACTGCAACATTTAATCTCATCTTATTACTTCCTTTCATTAATAGTATATCAAATTATTAGAAAAAGAAAAAGTGCTATTCTGCAACTTGTTCTCCTTTTATCTTAACTTTAAACTGATAATTAGTATTACTTGAAGAAACTACTGCATGAGAACTACCCCATACTTCTCCAGCAGCCGTACATGTAGCTTTTGTTGTATAAGTTGTATCACTACATACCATATCTTTTTCCTCAGTATTTAACTTTATATCATCATTCCCCTTTCCACTTACCCAAGCTTTTAGGACATATGATGCCTTATCAGTCTTAGAAAATACTCCATCATCTAGTACAAATTCATTAAAGAACCCATTACTAGATACTTTAGATTGTAAACTTGAAATAGCAACACCAGTAGTAGCAGTACCTATAATATATTCTTGTTTCTCTGTACCATTTTCAGTATATTTTTTTAGTAAATTAATTTTCACATCGTCACTTGTTATCCCTTCATTACTAATGATATCCAAACCTAAATCATATTTTAATATAGCTTCTCCATTAATAGTAGAAACTACATCAAAAGTATATGCTTTATCATCAGTAATACTTGTACCAACTGCATCAGTAACAGGCTTTTGATCACTTAAAATCATAGCTTTTTCGTTTGCAAAATTAAGTTCTAACTTACCAGAAATAAGTTCATTTTCACTAGTTCCGATGAAATTAGCATAATAGTAGGCAAAAGTAGAGCCTAAGACCACTAATACTAAGATAATTGTAGATATAATAACTATCATTTTATCCTTTTTTGATTCTTTTACTTGTTCCATATATAACACCTTACCTTATACTTAAATCTTACTAAAAAGTTACAAAAATGTCAATATAACAACAACTATTTTTTAAAAAGTTTTGTCTAGTAAAAAGAAAAAAGTCCCAAAAAGGAACTTAAACAATTATTTAACTTCATCAACTTTTGCAATCATCTTTAAGATTTCTTCAATTTCTTCATCATCAGTTACAGAAGTAACAAATTTTTTACCATCAGCAACAGTTTCTCTTAAAACTGTATAATCATTCGTATCATCAAGAGCATAAGCATATATATAGTTATACCCGAAAAAATTAACTCTTTCTACCACTAGAAATTCTCTACCATCCAATATAATTATTTCATTCATAAGCTTTTTCCACCATTATTCAAATTATTCTCAACAAAGTTTGCAAGTTCCCCACTTTGAACTACTTGCTCATAATTTTCTTTACTTGGAGCAAAGTAATTACCAGTTGTCTCAGTCATATAATTACAAAATTCTAAAAAGTCATCATATGTAGTTGTTGTTTGTTCTACTTGAGGAGCATCAGGGATATCAACGACATCAGAAGAATTTTCAGTCATTACTTTATTTACATGATTTACTCCAAGAACTCCACCACCAATAATTGCAATTGATAATACTGCCGCTAAAGCTTTTTTACGTGCATCTTTAAACTTAGCTGCCACTCTCTGATTATATTCTTCTGCTCTTGCTTTATCTTCCTCAATTAATTTAGCAATTCTTTGATTTTGTAATTCAACAAACTCATCTAGCTGTTTTTTATTATCTCTATTTACAAATATACGCTTTGTTTCATCATACGAGATAACTAATTCTTCTTGTTTTTCAAAATTTTTATAGTTATTTTGCATTAAGCATTACCTCCATTCACATTATAGCATAATATTTTATAATTGGAAATACCTTTAAGAAAAAAAGACTTAATCAAAAGTCTTTAATTAACATCTATATTCATAAGTTTTTTTAATTATGGAAGTCTTTTTACTACTACAAGTTGTATATGTTTTAGTAGCTCCTTGTCTTCCGCTTGTAGAACAACTAGACACATTACTTTTTGAGGAATTATAATTTCCATATCTAGAACATGATTCTTCGCATTTTTGCTTCTTGCACTTTCTTTTAGTACCAGTACCAGACCAGTAATATTTATATAAGTTTTTAGTAGAAGAAGTACAATACTTTATAGATACACCTGCACTACAATAACGAGTAGCTGCGTTTGATGAAGAACCCCAACTATAATCATGCCCTGTACAACTTCCAGTATAAGTAGTTTTTACATAATATGATGATGAACTACAAGTAACTTTAGTAGAACCGTTATTTGTTTCTTCACAACTACTAGGATATGTAGTGCTAACTAATTTCCAAGTTTTAGTACATGGTTGATGATATGTCTTAGATTTAGTAGCAGTATTTCCTACAACATCCTTACATTTTGCTTTTACTGTACCACCTGTTGTATTAAAATGACTTGTATATGATTCCCCACTTGGAGAAGTAATACTTTTTGTATCAACACCACTTCCAGAGTCTGTACATGTAAATGAAATCTTAGTTGAACCTTTTATTTCAGTTTTTTCTGGCGAAATAGTAATAACTGGATCTTTCTTGTCTATTTTCATACTAAATTTAGCAGAAGTAGCTTTATTTCCAGCGTTGTCTACACAAGTAGCTGTTACAGATTTTTCCCAATTTGAACCATCACTTACATTAGTAGTGAAATAACTATGTACAGTATCTCCTGTTGAAGGACTTACCATTGATTTTGATTTTACACCACTTGTAGCATCATCAGCACTTAATGATACTTTAATATCAGACATAGTCCATTTACCTGAAGTATATTTACTATTATCTTTAGTTTTAGTACCACTTAAAGTACAAGTTGGTGGTGTTTTATCTAATTTAGCAACATATGTAACATAGCCACTACATTTTTTAGTATTATTTCCACGACATGCTTTAGCATAATAAGTAGTAGATGATGTTTCTGCATTCACTGAAGGTTTAGTCGTACTATATATTTCATTAGCAGAAGTACCATAATAATATGTTACATTTGAACCACTTCCACTTGCTTCCAAAGTGTAATCAGCTTTATGCCATTTACCACTTGAAATACTATCACTTGCTACCAGTGTTGGAGCATCAGGTGCTTTTTCCTCAATTTGATTAATATAAGTACTACAATTAGCAGTGTTTCCAACCTCATTTTTAACATGTAAATAATAGAAACCATTTTCATCAACTGTATTATAAACTGTTTGATAATGTTCACTTGTATTCATAAAATAACTAGGATCAGAATAACCATTTGTCCAAAGATATCCACTAAGACCAACTTCATCCCTCATTGTACCTGTAAGAGTAGCAGAAGTCTTATCCTCATCATAAGTAACAGTAATATCGCAACTTGGCATTTTACTCTTATCAACCATTTTTACGTTATCACTATTTATAACACCATTTCCATTATTACCAACATTATCTTTTATATTCTTAGTATCAAAACTTAAATATGCATAAGCACCATCTTTATTTTTTTCATAAGCTTTTATTATAAAATTATTAGAAGTACTTAAATTTGATACATATTCTATTTTACTAAAATCAGTATAAGTTACATCTGATATATTAAACGAACTCTTATCAATACCATTTGTATCACTACAAGATAAACTATATACTACATAATCAGTTATATTATCTGAAATATCTAATTGTTTTTTTAATGAAGTAAGATTAAAATCTGAATATGGTCCTTTAAACACACATACTGGACTAGTATTATCAATAATAAGACCTGCACTATCACTAACCCTATCATTACCATTATCATATTCGTCATATATTTGATTAGCATTATATTTTAATTTAAATATTCCATCACTTTCATTAATGACAACTTTTATAATTGCACTTACATTTTTTTCACTCACATACTGATTATTAGAACTAGTGTTTACAACAACATCACTTTTAGAATCAAAACCTTCTTTTTTAATAAAGCCATTAATTTTACTATCATCATCGCAAGTAATTTTATAATATACAGCCTCACCGTTTTTAGCAATATTCTTTAAAGTATTTAGACTTGCATCAGCATAAGCTCTAGATAACTTACAACTTGGCCCTTTCCCATCTATTTCTATTCCTAGTTCTGCTTGAACATTTGGAATAGCACTTCCTTTGTATTTGCTAGTAATAGAGTTTTCTTTAAACATTACTTTACCTTCTCCAAAAGCATCAGAAGATGAAGTATAAGTACCCACTACTTTAAATTGTTTCTTTTTAGAATCAATATACTCTTTTGATGTATTAGAATCTTCTAAAGATGAATATGTTCCATTAGTAGTACTAAACATATCATACAAATTATTTTTAACAACATTTATATCTTTTCCTTTACAAGCCAATGTCACATTAGCAATATTCTTTCCTTGTTTTACTCCAATTTTCTTTTTATCACTAGTAAAATTACAACTTAATACATTATCAAAGTTTTCTGTACAAACTTTATTACCCTTAGTATTAGTATAACCATTATCACATACTACACATCCTGTATATTTATAACCATTACCAGACTTAGTCATATATACATAACTTTTACTACAAGAATTTCCTTTTGCATCCTTTAAATCATTTGAAATATAATTATTTGATTTTAGATACGTATACCACAAAATAATATTACCATCTTCATCAGTATTAGATATAATTTTTCTTTTATTATCACTGAAATAACTTTTAGCGGAAAGAACTAAATTTCTTTCTAATTGATCATTAACAGTATTATGTCCTTGTATTATGTATCTATTAATAACTAATATGGCAAGAGTTAATAATATCCCTACAATCACTAAAGCTACAAGTAATTCTATTATTGTAAAACCTTTTCTTTTCTCCATAACAACCACCTATCTTATGATATAATTTTAACTTAAAAAATAATAAAATGCAACAAAAAAACTGCTAGTTCTTAAGAATAACAGTTTTTAATTTATTTATAACTTTTTTCTCTATTCTAGATATATAAGATTGACTTATTTTTAATTTATCTGCAACATCTTTCTGAGTCATTTCAGAATACCCATAAAGACCATATCTTAAACACATTATTTCTTTATCTCTAGAATCAAGTTTTTCTAATTCGTTTCTTAATAATTGCTTATCAAGCTCTTCATCAAGAGGTTTAGTAACTATATCTTTTTCTGTTCCTAAAATATCTTCAAGATGTAGTTCATTTCCATCGGCATCAAAACTCAAAGACTCTTCAAAAGAAATATCTGTTTTGCTTTTCTTTGTTTTTCTAAGAAACATTAGAATTTCATTATCTATGCATCTAGAACAATAAGTAGCTAATCTAATATTTTTATCTTTAGAAAAAGTGTTAATTCCTTTGATTAATCCTATTGAACCAATACTTACTAAATCCTCTAAATCAACTTTAGTATTTTCATATCTTTTAGCTAGAAAGACCACTAATCTTAAGTTGTGTTCAATTAACTTGTTTCTAGCAGAGTTATCTCCTTTAAAAGATAAATCAATCAGTTTATCTTCTTCCTCTCTTTCAAGTGGAGGAGGTAAAATATCCGTTGCACCTACATAAAAGATATTATTTTTTCTAAATAATCTTTTTAAAAATATTATAAACTTCACTGTATCATCTCCCTATGCAAAATTATATCAACATTCCCTAGTAAAAATTTGTCATTTGATAAGTCAATTAATACATTATATTTATAACCAATATCTTTTATGAAGATTTTATCAATATTTCATTAACAATCTTTTTATTAAACTTAATTTTTTATAAAATAACTAAAAAGACAATGTTACTTTTTTATTTTATTATTTTCCAATATCCTGTTTTATCGGAACCAACTCTTTCGATTACCGAATTATCAATTAATATTTTAAAATTTCTTTTAATTGTTCTTACATTAACATTAGTTATATCAGCTATTTCATTTTGAGTTATTTTACTATTATTTGTAATTAATTCTATAATTTTATTTTGAATATCACTAAGAACAAAATTGCTATTTTTAATTAATTTATCTAGTGACGAATTAATTGTTTCTAAAATAAATTTTATAAAAACATTTACATTACCATTATTATGACATTCTGCTATTGATGAATAGTATTTTTCTTGATTTAAGTATATTTCTTCTTCTAATGGTATGAATTCAAAATTTTTATCATAATTTATTATCATTAACGTTACCCAAAATCTTGCACATCTTCCATTACCATCTGAAAAAGGATGAATAGCAACAAAGTAATAATGAAAAATTGCAGATAAAATAATAATATTTAAATCACTGTTATTTATATATTTAAATAAGCTTTTCATTAACGATGGAACTAAAATAGATTCAGGTGCCATATATATTATTTCATCTTTTCTTTTAATTCCTTCTCCATGATTTCTATAATTACCATTATCTTCATCAAAATATTTCATCATTAGTCCATGGACTTTTTTTAAGTCATTTTCACTTTTATAATTATAATTATTTATTTTGTTATACACTTCAATAGCATTTTTAACTTCTTGTACTTCATCTTTTTTACCAAATACTTGTTTATTATTTGATATATTTTCTACATCAAATAAAGATAGTGAATTTGCTTCAATTGCAAGTGAAGAATGAATTGATCTTACTTTAGACTTTGAAATCATATATTTTCTTTTTTGTTTATCATTAATATTTATATATTTAAGTTTTTCATTTATAGCATTCAATATATTATCCATCTCATTATCAATATAATATATTGGTTTAATTTCATCAAATAAATTCATATATATCACCCCACATATAATATTAGTATATCACAAATGTCACTGTAAATGTCACTGTATTTATAATTCTTTGTTATAGTTAACCAATTCCATGATATACATATCAGTTAGCAATTTATTACTAACTATAATTTAGATAATTAAAAGTTGTTCTGCTTTAATCTTTCAATAATAATATATACTATATAAAAACACAATGCAAATGAGCAATTTTAAGTTTTAAACACACAAAAAAGAACCAAAATAAATATTTTTCTTAAGAGAATTTTCTTATTTGATTCTTATTTTTTTATCAAAAATACTGTTTTATATATAATTTAAGAAACTTATACTTTTTCTAACTACATCATCTCCCTATGTAAAATTATATCAACATCTCCTAGTAAAAATTTGTCATTTGATAAACCAATTAATACATTATATTTATAACCAATATCTTTTATGAAGATTTTATCAATTAAAAAACATTTCATCAAACCATTACCACTTATAGTATTATAGGGAACATATATATACTTATCACTTTCTAAATTAATATTTTTATTAAGCACTAAAATAGGTTTATCAAAATATGGGTCATATAGATTATTACCAGTATCTAAATAACCAATTAAATTTAAAATATCAGAACCATTATATAAAGTAACACTATAAAGATTAGATAAATTATTCTTATAACATTTGCTAAGACGAACATATAAAACTATTACAAAAATAGAAACCATTAAAATTAGAATATTATTTAGAGAAAAACCATTAGTAAAGAAAATAACTCCTGAAGAGGCTTCCCCTCTTTCAATATTAATTAAATATAAAGAACCACCAAGGATAATAGAAAGCACTATTAAATAAACAAGATTAATAAATGTATATTTAATACTTTTATAAGAAAAAGTAATTATAAGCATAACTATTCCTAAAAACATTTTAATAAAAAAGAATAGTAACCCTCCAATAGATAAAAAAAGAATAAAAACAGATATTCCCCCAAACAAAGCACCAAGTATTATTCTTTTTAACTTAGCATTTCTTTTTAAAATAGTATTTATTCCATAAAGAATAATAAAGTCAAATAAAAAATTAATAAAAAAAACATAATCTAAGTATATAGTCATAATACCACCAAGTAAATTATATAAACTATATAAATAGAAATATGTCGAAAAAAAAGATATCACTATCCTATAGCAATATCTCCCTCTTTACTATTTACTTTAAGTTGATACATTCCTTTATAAGCTTTACCAATTACTACATCACCAGTAGTTTTACCAACGCTAACTGAACCATTTTTTACTTTACGTATAGCAATGTCTCCATCATTTGTACTAATGCTAGAATTATTGGTTAAATTAATTCCATTAATAGCAATATCTCCTGATACAGTTTTAATATTAGCTTCATCTCTTATATTATTTACAGCAATATCTCCATCTATTGTATTAATATCTAAAACATGAACTTTATTAATAGCAATGTCTCCATCATCACTCTTAATAGTAGCTTTATTAATTTTACTTAAAGCAATATCTCCGTTAGTAGTATTAATATTTACACTAATCTTGTAATCATTACATATAGCAATATCTCCATCAGTAGATTCAACATCAACAATACCAATATAACTTTTAGGTAAGAAAAGAACTAATTTTTGTTTTAAAAAACCTTTCTTTTCAGAAAAACTATGGTCTATAGCATTAATAACTAAATTCCCTCCATTAGAAGAAGATAATTCAATATTATCCTTATCTGTACCATAATACTTAAGAATAATCTTATCACCAGAAGTCTTTTTAATAGCAAGATCATAATATAAAGTATCAAGTTCAATGTCTTTAACCTCAGAAATATTATACTGTTTTTCAAAAACTAAATTAAGTCTTAAATCAATAACCCCACATAAACGAAGTAACATAAGTATTATAAAAACACTTACAAAAACTAAAATAATAATACTATTCCTACTAAGTTTCTTATCTTTAGCTTTAACTTCATTACTTACATCTTTTTTCTTTTCATTATCTTTTTTACTCATAACTGAACTCCTTTTTATTTATATTTTTAATAGGTTTAATAGACCTATGTGACAAGCGATATAAAGTACTTAACTGATACTAAGTTGATATGGACTACCAGAAGTCCCTTCTCCACCTGAAATCTTTACGTTAGATGATAGATAAAGGACTGGGCGGACCGCATACTCGTCGACGTTGACGTAGTCGAAGCTATTACTGACAAAGCCATTCGAGTACACAAGGAAAGCACTGCCGGAATTGCCCGAAAACTGCGGAAGGAACCATGTTGTTTGTGATTTATCTAACCAATTATTTGTTGTTATACAATTTGTTGAATTACGATAATCATATAAGTTACTTGTACATTCTTTTGATGCTCCATATCCATAATCACTGGCATACATTATTGCTATCTTTTTATTCGCATCATTTTGCATTA
>JABLTK010095733.1_pt1 | contig 10331 bp, 11 predicted proteins | sample 7160131 | NCBI WGS metagenome assembly JABLTK01 (sample SAMN14651221, study PRJNA627086) | human gut metagenome | isolation source: feces | host: Homo sapiens
AACTGATCGTTTCAGGTATTTCTTTTATAGGTATAGTTAAACTTTACTTATGTTTGTCTTTGTGCTTTTATTTCCGGGGTTTGCCTAAGAGGATTCCCTGTTGGTAACCTATGAATGAACGCGAACCGAAGTCCTTTGGAGACTTGTTTACTCTAGTTCTTCAGAACCTTTCCAATTCAGCTGAATTTATATCTGACGATGATTCAAAGAATATACTAAATGTATTTTTAATTCATTTGTTTGATTCATAGCTTCTTATCGACTACCTTACTTCTGGTGTTCCTCTCTCTGACTATATATCTAGTTTAAAATCGAAATATCCTTGTTTCCGACGATGTCAGCGTGTTTTGGAGAAAGGCAGTGTGATCTATCGCTGTCAAACCTGTAGCAAAAGCTCAGGAAGTTGCATTTGTCAAAATTGTTTTGAACATGGCGATCACCGCGTTGGTGTTAATATATGTTTACACTCTAGAACCATCTTGTAACATCCGAAAACTGTTATGGAGACGGAATTTGTGACTGTGGAGATTCTAATAATCTGAAAGAGAGTGGATGGTGTTCGATTCACCGAAATTCACCTATTGTTGATAATGCAGACCTCCTTCTGAAAGGAGAGTAATCATATCTGAGATATTTCACTTTTAGAGAGCGCTGCCGATTTGACAATGTGATCTTAGTGATTCTTGTTTTGGTGGCTGTGTATCTTCCAACCTTATATCATCCTTCAAATATACAGTTTGTGAATGAATTATTAGGTCTGGTTCAGAAGATAGTTGTTCTAAATCAGACTACTGTGAAGTGTGTTCTTTACCTCCTCCTTCAACCCTTATCAGTAATCCTTCGGAATGATGTCGTGGTATTCTTTCCGGATCAATGGATCCAAGAACAGTTATTTCATATTCGTCAAGCACCCACATTACTGGATTATATCTGGGAGTGTGTTCCGTACACATCCAACATCGTAAGAATGAATCTGGTAATTCATCACTAGGATTCACTCACTTCCTTCATTCTCTCTCTTACTCTCGATACAACTCAAACGAAGAGTCTTCTTCAGATCTACCTGTCCCACTTCATCTCACTCGTTGCTTCTTTCACCACGAATGTGTTAGGGAACGAATGTGATCTCATTGCTGTGGAGCATACGCTTCAAGCTCAGTTCTTGGGTACTGGTACACTCTTCTCTCCCTATCGCCCTATCCAAGCAGTCCAACACGTTCCTGTTGCCTCTGAGCTGAGTAGGTTAACACAGAATCACTCACATTCAGATCAGAACCAGCGAGGTCTTGTGTTTCCGTTTCTCACTACTACCACGATTCAATTCTTTGCTCATGATTCTCCATTCTTCTCTCTTCCTTGTGTTCAACAGCATTCCAGAGATATTCTCCGATTGTTGACGATTCTCCTACGTATCATCCAACTACACTCCTCATCATCTCGTCGCTTTTCTCCTTTCTCTTCATCTCTAGATACGTACCTCCTAGAACGAACAGAGAAAGAGGACTTCTTGCTTCAAGCGTTCACATACTATGCGTATTCGTTCTATGGAACTTCACCTCTCTGTACCATTGCTCCATTCTTCACAGGTCTTTCTATTGAGACTCGAGCTCAAGTCCCACAAGTTCGCTGTGTGTTCCATGCATGTGATGAACTCAAGATGTTTTTCATTATGACACAAGTAAGCTTGATTTTGGTCATGTCAGAAATAGCGACAAAATCGGATCATCATAGAAAGTGAGCAGAATGACAAATGTCCGAATATCAAGCGAAATGTATTGAACGAGGAGTTCCTCTATCGTGTACTCACCAATTTGATTACTTTTGTTGACGTGTATCTGTCTGTAGGTGACAATCGTGTTGTATATTCTAGTCTGCTTCAATTGAACACTCTCTACTTCTCTTGCAAGCTATTTTGGCTACACATCGAGTAGTGACAATGCATGTGAAAGAATCCTTCTCTTCTGACTATCATCAACCAGTCTCATTTATGAATTTCGCAGACATTTTTCTCCTTGCATCTCTGTAAGCATTCTTGTCTTCCTTCATTTATAGGAGCATCGCATTACAAAGAGATACATTGGCTTCTGTCTTACTCCAGTCTCCAATCTTAGGATCACGATATGAGCAGGTTTGGAAGTCCTTATTTCTGAATGCTACACAGCTGACTGCATGTCTGGCTTATTCTTACGCCTTGGGACATGAACGATTCACACTCACACAGAGAGTTCTTCTCTTATATCTCCAGAGGTGTGTTCATTCCATCCAGATTCTGGACTATCATATCTTTGCAATCCAGCTAAGTCTTCTTTTCCTCTCACCTGAGTATCTAATCGTTCATCTCCACAATACGTTCCATTACGGACTTGCTCTGGATGGATCTCCCTCTAATGGGAAGCGAGGAGCTGAAGCTATGAGAGTGTATCATATTCGATTATTGTGTGCTATTCTGACACAACGACAATGTATGGAACCTCATCAAGTAGGATCTGAAAGAGGACTTCATATTAGAGAGGTGAAGTGGATGCCATACTGAATCGACTTTGTACCAAAGGACCTTTGCCTTATCAGAATATTCAAGGGGCTTATTCGTATATTCAATCTGTATAGTGATCGATATCTTGATGAATATAGTATCTCGTAATGCTTCAGGAAGATTCTGCTTCAGTACCGAAATATGCCCTAAAAGAGGAATACCTCAATTTATGTAATCCATTTCAATTCTCTGAAGATATTCGGATCATGCAAATCATTGTGGATGTACGGATTCAATCCTTTCTCATTCTCAGAAACTTAGCACACGGCAACCCTATCATCCAACTCGAATCAGCCAGATTCCTGGAATATACAAAATTGGGTTCCAATCACTTCTATCAAGTCCCATGTTTGTGTTCAGTTTATATCTTCATGTACTGACTGTGACTCAGGGAAGCGTGAAGAATCTCCAACTCCTTCAGTATGTGAGTTACTGTCTAGGTCTCGTTCATCTGATCATATCTTCTGATATAGTGGGGCAGCCTCCTCCTCAGATATGTCTTCTGGACTATAATATCCTACTGAATCAGATCCAGTCAGAATTGGACACACCTTGGGCTCATGCACCATTTCTGAATCTCTTTCAGCAACCATTCATTCCATCTCCCCCTCACACCTCACTACTTCATCTCGTCTTAAACGTATTGGATGATCCAGATCTAGAGTCTGTGACTCGTACGATCGTGACAGATGTGTTGAATCAACTTCTCCAGTGCATTCCGTCACAACACCATCTCATGACTCATCTCAGCAGCATATCAACAACAGAAAGTGTAAGTGCCAGTCGGAGTAGTGATGTGCTTCAATCGATCATGCATTCGGGAAGTGCATTCTTAGATTCTTTTGAAGATGAAGAGAAAGAACTAATCAAACGCGTCCGAACTGAAAGCGGACGAAATCTTGGGATTCCCTTTGAATGTGTTGTATGTCATAGTAGCCATGTTGATGACAATTCCCATTATCCAGGCTATTTTTGTCGTTATTATCGACTGCCAGGTGAAAGTACCCTTATAAATTGATATTCAGGTCTAGGAGAAGGAAGCGTCGATCACAGTGAATCAGTCCAAGTGTCAAATTGGCGAGATTACTACGCCCACTTTGAATCCATCAATCAGACTCAGAAACTTCAGTACCATGAATCCCATTCAGGTATGATTCATGCACTTAACACCAATCTTGTGTTGAATGTACCAAATGAAGAGAGAATTCACCAGTAGTCCTGTGGGCATATGGTTCATTTTGGGTGTTATCTCGAGTTTATTCGTGTTCATCTCCTTCAAATCTCTATTCAAAAGAAGCTGGAAGAAGAGGAATACTCAACAGCCAACTATCAGTGTCCTGTGTGCCACCGATTTGAAAATCTCTTCCTACCAATGACAGCTCCATTTACTTCAGGGGATTTGTTAGGCAATCGAATCCAAATTGCCGATTTGGATTCACTACAGAATATTCCAAAGAGGAAGTATGAACTTATGTCTATAGGATTACGAAATGCTTTCAATGAGATGAAAAATGTGTTGAATTTTGGAATGCAACATTCAGTAAGAATAATTGGAATGTCTGATTTTAAGGATCAAATCAGCTTCCTGTTCGCCAACTCCATTCGTCAACTTCAGTTTGCTGGCAAGCCATTGTGTGCTTCCCACAATAGTAACATTCAGAGGAGTGTTTGACCTTAGATAACATGAAGAATCCATTCCTTCAGGTCGCAGGGACTGGCTTCAGTCTCAATCCGACCTTCCTCTCAACACTGCAAGGCTCGTTCCTTAGCTTCGCTTCACGTGTGACAGAACTACAAAGAGATTCCTCTGAGGAGGAGTTGTATGCACTGTTTGTATGGTACAAAGAGAGGCCTGAAGGACAAGAGAGGATTGAACAGAGTCTTTGTATGACAAGAAGACATCTCTCACTCTTAGGTCAGGAGTATGATCATCTCACACGCTGTTTCACTCCTGGAGCTTATCAAGATTCTTCAGTTCATTTCCTCTCAGCAACTGAGTGTCGTGAACACATTGCTCATGAGAGAAATCTCTATGTTCTTTATGAAGACTCTCACACTCCAGATGGAGTCATTCAGACTGCTGATCTGTTCCAAAGACTTGTTCACTGGGTGATGGGACATACAATCGACGATCATCAATGTAGGGACTTTTTCTGGAGTGCCAATAATAGTAACGATTTTGGATAAATATAGAAGAGTGTTTGAAATGGTGTTACCCGTATTCTGGCAGCTAGCATTATTTCAGGCAATCATGCATGTACAGTGGTGTCTAGCAAATCAAGGGATTTCAGAGGACACCATTGCAGATGCTTCCTTCCTACAACGTAGTGTTACGACTCTTCAGTAAGAACTAGAGAATAACCATGTTTCTACCTTTTGGAGTCGTATTCGTCAGTATAGATTGCCCAAAAAAGGGACTTTTTCTGCCACTCCTATATTAGTTTCACTTCTTCATACTCGAGGAGTAGACTTATGATTGTTCACTCATAATTAGATCCGAAGTACACTTGAAGAGATGTTGGTTTCATTCTTACGTTGTTCATGTGTGTGTGAAGTAAGGAGATCATGTGTAGATGTTCTCTCGTTGCTGTTACATAAGTCCTTTGCTACTGAACCTATCGTGATCCCTACAAAGTTTACCTCGTTGTGCGATAAGCTAGGTCTAAAGGACATAACAATGATGGATCCACTAGCTGAAAGCATTTGGACACAATGTGAACAGGAGTTGCAACACCATCTTCCTATGATTCAATCCTTGGAATCTCAAGTCTTCTTACATATGGAATGGCGTCCTGCGCGTTTCATTCATCTTCCACACTCATTCAATTCATTATGTCAGGTGTTTTGTCATGGATATGTGACAATGAGTTGATTCGATAACTCCTAGCACTCAGCAACAAAGCAAGAAACATGTACACTGTGTCTTCCATGTTCGTATTGTCATCGTCGGAAGCCAAATCTGCTATTATGTCTGGGTTGTGGAAATCGAGTCAGGATAGGAGAAGGAAGTGATTCATAGTTCTGTTTCACAGGAAGTGTCAGTTCTGTGTGTGTACAACATCGGCGAGAATTGGTTCCTTCGTGTGGCTGTCGTATCCTGTTGAATCCTGTAAGCAGTAAACTCTATGTGTTTTTGGATCGTCGGATCTTTGTATCAGTAGCATCGATGTAGGAACAAAGAAGAAATCAAATGTAGATATCGAGGAATGAATGGAGAGCGTAGCACTAGTGGATTACCTTCTATTCCCTTGGTATTGGATGAAGAAGCAGTGAAATATTTAGAACAGATGAATTATACCAACCAGTTATGGTTTTCCTCTTCTTATGAAAAGGAATTACGATTACAATACTCTGTTTGTAACAAACATAACTTCGGGAACTTCAACCTTACAGCTTAGGAAGTCCGCAAACAACCTGGCTCTCAATACCGCACTCGCCCATCTTAATACGGAAGTAACCATCCTCACCCCAGTCCTCGTTCCAGCTGTTGGCAATCTTCCAGTACTCAACACCATCCTCAACACCCCAACCAACAAGCTTGACAGCATGTCCGCCAAGTCTGGATCCAGTCACATGCTGGTAGATACCACTCTTGTAGGTCATGAAGTCCTCATACACAGTGAAAGCAACCTCCATAGGTCCGTTGGTCATGAGCTCAGTCTTGATGGCCTCAATTCCACGCACAGAGTATCCCTCCTCGAAGAAGTGCTTATCATTCTCATAGGACACGGGGTATCCCTCCTGGCACTCAGTGACACACTCAGGAGTATCCTGAGTCTCTCCGCAAGGAGGATACTTACCAGTGCTGTGATGCTCGCACTTAGCAAAAGCATAGGCATTGCACCAATCCTTAGAACCATACTCTCCTCCAGTGGTTACACCCACAGTGTGGAACCAGTTCCAAGCAGAAGAGGGGAAACCTCCCTGGCATCCGAATCCGCATATATCACAGCAAGTAAGAAGATCCTCAGAAGACAGACGATCCTGGACCTTTCCCTTAGAAGCAATGCACAGACGATCAGTAGCAGCCTCAGCAGCTCCGAAAGCCCAGCAAGAACCGCACACAGACTGATCACGAATCTCCTTCAGAGAGGGGCACTCAGGCCACTGCTCAGCAGCATCGAAGGACTCAGGAAGATCTTCACGAATAGCAATGTTCTTAACAGGAAGGTTCTCTCCCTCCAAAGCACCGAGATACTGGGTGTAGTCACGGGTAGGAATAGCCTCGTTAGCGATCCAAGTAGTATGCTTAGCATTGACCTCCTTAGCAACCTCGACGAGTCTAGGAGGATGGGCCAAAGCAATAGCCAAAACAACAAGAAGAATTGATGCTCTCATTTCGTTTACAAAAGAAAATGTGTGACATGACTCATTTCAAAACCATGATACAAGCTATCTGATTGGATGAACCAATCTAATAATGCGTCATCGATAACGTTTTCGATCTTCCGAAAGTGTGTTTTAAAGTAGTTCGATATCAAATAATAAAGAGAAAAGACTCGCAATCACTATGGACGTTGATCAATAGTATTTCGACTTGAATGGAATAGTTGTCGAGAACTCAAGAATCCTTTGTACAATGAGAAAATAGAGCAATTAGTATTGGTTTCACTGTTGTGAAAAAATCCATTTTGATGCCTGAAGACTTTCAGAACGAGATTCATATTCTATTTCTGACGTAGGACAAAACGAAAAGAGTCATTAGTAGCGATGTCCATGAATGTGCTTCACCGAAACAGATTGTCGACAGAATTCGTTTAGAAATACAACGAAAGCCGTTTAGATGAGTTGATGGTTTTACTCTAGATGTGACTATATCTTTGTTGGAGGGGATGTAAGTGATATCAAACACACAAAATCGCTTTCGAATGAGCGAAGACAAGGTACTGTTGTGGATGATGAAGTGTATGAGGACCGATTCTTTCAAGGTTAAGATTCTTTGAAGGAAATTAGTTATAGCCTTGTCAGATTTAAGGATTCCTGTGTTTTGGATTCCTGGGAATGTAATCCCTTTAGTGATTATTAACGAATAGCATGATTCCTCAAAGGCATTTTTGCAAGTAGATTTATCACCTGCGGCTACAAACTGCCATAACCGACTCATACCTTTGTCGGACCATCTATACATTCTAGGGATTGGAGGTAGTTGTATTGCAACAGATGATGGGGGTAACGAAGTTTGGAAGGCATATCCTTCATCGAAAGAGATTGGATTGGATCAAGCATATCAAAATGCTACACAATTAACAAAGGAGGATTCTGTAATTCTATTCACACACTGCCCTGCATCTGTTGTTTCTTCCAGTCAATCACAGAAATCGTTTGATAGTCCTCGGATATATACGGGAAGCAGACAATTGTCATCGTTTCTACATTCGTTGTTGAAAATGGTTTCTCAGTTGGATATTATAATTAACGTATAGACACGCGTTCCTCTTTATATCCATGGTCATAATCATGTAGCTGCAGGATCCTCTCTCTATTATTACAAGTCGATGGAAACTGCTGTTGTGACACCTGGAACTTTCAAGAAGAATCGTGTTTCCAGAATCGACTTAGTGGAAAAGGATGATAGATGGGAAGTACGTCATATTGAGCTTGTAACTCTTTCCGTATTTTCTGTTTGTTCCCAACCTCTCTACTTCCTTTGCTGTTACACTAGAATGGATTGATTGTGATTTCATAATAATCAAGAATAATGAATCATTGAACGTTTTGACTCTTTTAAAACAGGAATAGAACATGCCGAGTAATCCTGAAGTTGCAAAGAGTAAAGGATGGAAAGAGATGCCTGATAAGTAGAGGTTGAGGAGTGTCTGACCAAAGTGAAGACGATGGAAAAACAGAAAGAAGATAGCGAGAAGATCATCAGTGAGATTTCCTCGGTACTTGAGGAAATGTTTGTCTTTCTATGATGATTGACGGGTAGTTGTGGTGATGATGACACTTGTTTTGAATCTGCTCCCCTCAAATACCAGCTCGCCTGCGTATTGATTGATAATGTTCATGTATTGGAGCAAAATGGTTGTTATTGTAGGATCGTATGAACTCAGAAAAGTCTGGATACAACGATGAAGGTCTTGATCAGGATGATTTGGATATTGCTTGGGAGAATCTTGAATCAGGTTAGAAATGGCGGCAAACATTTATGGTATAGCACGGTTGTTGTACACAAATGCAGAAGATGGTAAAGACTATCGAAAGGAGATTGCCGATGTGTACATGAAGCAGGGCGAGATTTGTTTATCCAATGAAGACTATGAGAACGCATTGATAGATCACAAGAAGGCGCTCGAGTTACGTCAGCAAATCTGTTCTCCCATCAGTCGTGAAGTTGCTGATTCAGACTTTTTCATTGGTATCGCCTCGTACTGCAATGCCAAGGCGCATGCCCTTCTCTCCAAGACGGACGCTTCGTTGAAGGAGGAGGCCTTAAAGATTGCTGCCGAAAGTGTGACGTACTTGAAGAATGCCAAACATATTATGGAACACTATGCAGTAGATAAGGCGATCGAATTGGGAGTCCTGAAAACAGAAAGTGAAGATGATGCGTTTGTCTGAAGTGTAGAAGTGACAGATGAGAATCGTTCGGAGCTGATGGAAGAATTGAAGAAGAAGAAGGATGTTCCAAGTGAGGTGGAGGAATTATTGTCAATTGTGGAAGATATTGATGTGGATGTGAAGGCTGCGTCAGAGTTTTCTGTCGAAAAGGTGATTGATGAGGAGAAGAACAGTGTATCTTTGCTTCGCGATCTCCTTCAAGAACAAGAGGAGGATGAAGAGGATGAAGATTTCAGTGAGGACGAAGAGGAAGATGATGACGATGTCGTGATTGAAGATGTGGAAGAACTGAAGAAGTCCGTGAAACGAATCGGTGAGTCGCTTCCTGATAATACTAAAGAAGCGAAGCATGAGTAGTATGTTTGTTAACAAAGGATGACTAATCTCGCTTTTCTTTAGGTTTTATGGAAGATTTAGATGCAACTTTTGGTGATACAGAACTATGTAAAATTCGAGCCAATTTTGGGTCGATCGACCGATCTAGGTATCAAGCATAACCACAAAACATACCACTACGATTGAAAATTTGGTGGATGTCGACACTGACTTGTTTCTTCTCCGTTTCCTCCTTGCTCTCTACATTCAATCACCAAACTCGTTTTTACTCTGTTGCTTCTTAGCTAGTGATTGCAAACCTGTGCTTGTCTTCTTAGTTGGACGAGTATAGTTGTATTTGGATACAGGAGCTTTTGCTTCTTCCAATTTGGTCTGAGCTTTGACTTCCTTCTCCTTCTTTTCTTTGAGAGCAGCGGCAGCACGTTCTGCACGTTGCCTCTTCGAGGCTCGTGAATTCCGATTCAATTTCTTCTCCTTTACTTCTTCTTCCATTTCAATATCTTCAAATCCCTTCTTTCCTTTTAGTTGTCTCATTAACACACGAGCAACCACATCGTCTCCAATTTCACACATATCACCATTTTCATGACTTATAACTTCACTATTATTCTCAATTGTCGTCACTCCCTGAACATCGTCAGGAATATCGACTTCCTCTCCCTTTTCAATGTCACTTTCTTTTTCTGTTGCTTTCTCATCTCCTCCATTCAACCAAGCCTCAATTTCAGGATCATCAATATGTTCTTCCGTCTGCTTATCCTCAGTTTGCTTTTCCGGATTACTTGGCTTAACAGTAGTGTCATCCTCCACATTCTCTTTCGAATCCATCATCACCTTTTCGGTTGATTCTGTCTCCTGTTTTACCTCCTCGGAACTCATAGGATCAATTTATTTTTTTATT
>JABLTK010140221.1_pt1 | contig 10328 bp, 18 predicted proteins | sample 7160131 | NCBI WGS metagenome assembly JABLTK01 (sample SAMN14651221, study PRJNA627086) | human gut metagenome | isolation source: feces | host: Homo sapiens
CACAACTCCTCAGTAAGTCCAGGATAGACAGTAGACTCGAAAACAACATAGTCTCCCTTGCTAAGAACCTTTCCGACAACCTCAGAAGCGCCTGCAACAGGATGAACATCAGGGGAACGGTCATTATTCACAGGAGTTGGAACAGCAACAATATAAAAGTTAGCAGAACGTATCTCATCCAATTCGGAAGTGAGAGTGAGATTACCGACTGAAAGAGTGTTTTTTAAATTCTCACTTCCAACCTCAGAAGTTGGATCTATACCATTTTTGTAAGCTTCTACTTTGGGTTTACAAATGTCAAAACCAATCACTTTCACTCCCTTATTGGCAAATGCAACAGCCATAGGAAGACCCACATATCCTAATCCAATCACACAAATCACAAGATTCTCCATTTGTGTGTGTCATGTCAAACTGTAAACGAAGAAACATGATAGGAAGAAAAATTACAAGTGTTTGATATCAACCGTCTTGTAAAACTGGACTTTGTTCGAGTGACACTCTCTTAGTGTAGGTTCAGTCCCATACTTATTCTTTAGTTCCTCTCGATAAACTTCAATTAGTGACTTCATCGGATCTGTTGTATTCAAGTTCCTTCGGAACGATTTACTAAACTTGGAATTGCGATGAGGAGTATCCATTGTAAAACTATTCATGAGGATCAAAAAATGATAGTCTATTCATAATCTGAATACCAAACCGTACTTAAATATCTCAAATGTTCAATAAGCTGAACTTTATTGTATCCATAATTGACAAATCGTTCATCAAAGAGTGGAGTATTGGGAGATCGCCGTAACATTACATAAGGCTCTTGGAAGTCATTAAGCACACATCTCATTTCCATTACCGAGTTTCCATTCCAATTCAGCCAATCTCGATTGGTATAACCATGTGTGAACACATCAGCCTTATGGGACATGCAAACACGAGCCCTAATACAGGCCCTTAATACTGTTCGATTACTAGGGAAATACTGTAATCCACTACACATCAATGAATCCAAAAACATATACAGCTTCGTACAATTACTTAGGGAGCCACATTGTAAAAGCATGACTCCAAGATCATAAAAGAAGATAGGAACAATCACTAGAGATTTTTCACTATTTAGAATCTCTGGTGACAGACTCATAAGACTATCGTAGAGATCCATTGCCGGCCATACATCCATATCAAAGACAATATAATGTGTAGAACGCGACATTCGAATCCCCAAATTCCGTAGAGCATTAATAGGAAATGTATTTGCAGTCTCTGTTCCATTTTTCACCAGATACAGAATTGTTGTGAGTCGTGAATCATAGTTCCTCTGACTGAAGTAGGTTAGATACTTCTCCTCTTCGTAATCCATACCATACATCACTAAACACATAGGACTAGGAATGATAGGAAGAAATCAACAATACCCTTTCCATCGATTTAGAAGATGAGGGATGAAGAAGATTCGTGTATATCTGTCCATCATAGCAACCCATCATGAATACGTTCCAACAGCAACATACGTCACAGAATATTCTTGATCACGGGACGGATATACAATCTCATCATTAAAACTCACTTCTTCATTCCCCTTGAATTGACGTATTCGAACCATCTCCGACTGCTTCCACAAAATTCGTTTGTATTCATGATAAACGCTAGGAACGGATGGAGGATCCATTCCATTAAAGTCGGGATCCTCTATGATAGGCTTTGGACGAGGGGTGGGAGAAGGTTCTATCGGACGAACAGCTTTGAGTCCTTTCTGAATCCGCTTATTATAGGCGTCCAGTTTCAGTCGATAGATACGCCATTCTCTAGTCATGTCAAGTGCTTTGCGCCGAAGTACATAATAGGTTTGTCGATAAACTGGCTCTGGACGATACTTATCACCATCCATCAGTCTTGTCAGCGAACTGGTCATTCTTGTGAGTCGGCTTGTTTTATAATACTGCGATATGGAAGGATTAACATGGAAAGGGTGCTTCGTAGTGGAAGAAAGAGCACTGTCAGTAGAATTATGACGCATAGCATGTGACGGCCGATCTTTATCCAAATTCTCATCTAAGAGAGAAGTAGATGGGAAAGTAGTAGCAGCAATGGTTGGCGTGTATGTTGTTGCTGTGAAATTCACATCATTATACAAATAGACGCTCGATGGAAGAGTAGTAACAATCGCATGCGATTCGGTAATGTTACCTACTTCTGAAGTAGTCTCTTCTGAAAAATCACTATCTAGATTTGGTTGATCCGAGAATTGGGAAGCGTTTGGATACGACTATCAAGGAATGAACAATGCAAAAAGTACGTTTATGTTAAAATCAACAGCTGGCTTTCTAAAATGCGATGTAACTGAGTCCCTTAGTCTATTCAGTCTAGATGATCAGTACAAACATTCCAAATACGTAAAACACATAATAGATATGACCACCAAACAGACTAAAGGTACTCTCATATGTCTCCTCATTAAATGAATGAACTGAATAACGGAAAGATGTTTTGATATATAGAAAGAGGCGAAGGTTTATGTTCTGGGTGTGTAGCTCAAATGGTAGAGTGATCCCTTCGCAAGGGATAGGTAGCGGGATCGATGCCCGCCTCATCCAACTTTTCTTTTCTCCATTTGTTCTTATAGAGGTAGTTTATAAAGTTTCTTTGAGTCTATCACTGAAATATCTATCACTTTGTTGTTAGCAATTCCTTGCCATGACCGAAAAGGGCTCCGAAGAGGCTATTGAGGGACTGAGAAACAGAATTATGAAGATTGTTTCGGATTATCAGGGCAATTTTTCTGAGATCGAGATTTTGAAACAGATTATGTGTGAAAGCGAATTACTACTTGCGACATACAACGTCCGGTATTTTCTTTGGTTTAATATTGTGACTGTGCAGAAATCTGCTTACAAACAATTTGGACTTTTGTGAAGAGTCTATTCGAAATGAAGAGACTGAGGAAGTGATGCCTGAAATGAAGAAACTTGCAGATTCGGCTGAAGTTGTTTCTGTTAGTAGTACTTCAGATTCTGAGTTTTGTCATACGTATGCAACTATCAATTTCAAGATTAGTGATACTCTTGTTGGGATTTGTTTGATTTGTTATATAGACTTGGCAAGTGATGACTGTTTACGACCGTGTTATCATTGGAGAGTACGAGATGATGAGGTTGGATCATGACTAGAGAGGATATGAAGACAAAGATTCATTATGTGCTTAAAGCGGGTCACATTGATGGTTCTTTGGGTAGATGATGGTTGATATTTGTAATTGCAAGGTGATATCATTGATTTTGAATTTGTTCATAATGGAGTGTATCCTCCTGAATGTGATGAAGGATGTGATAGTTGTGGAAGTGAATGCGATGAAGAAGAAGATGAGGATGAGGTGACTGGTTTGTCCTTTGATATGGATCTTATGGATCTTTTTACAAAGGAGAGTGGAATTAGTATAAGCTCGGAAGACTTCATGTGTTATCTTGTTTCTATGGAGTTTATATCCTTGTGTTTGTCTTTGTCGTGTTCCTTCATTTGGACTGGGAAGATTGCTGGGAGATTTCGTCTCGATTGGCACAAGTTATTGAAGAGATTCGTCATCCAGACCCAAATACTTACACTATTGCTGCTTAGACACGACATTGAAATAGTGCTATTGTTTGTTTCCAGATCTATTGGTAATGAATTTTGCATGGTCTGATATCCAAATCTTGTCACTATATGCCAATGCCATCTATGGATCTGTATTGTATCGTGATTCGTTTGATTCATATCGTAGCTGGAATATTCAGCATATTCGGAGTGGAAATACAAGTAGATTTCAGTTCTTACGGATAACCACCCTAAAACAACGCATTCAAAGGATAGGTGGCTTTTTGCTGTTGTCACACAATGAAAATGAGTAGGAATGGAAAAGATGGTCTATGATAAGTGTCTATAAATCTCCTTGGTTTGTCGTTTTTGACCCATTTCTAGATGCTGTTGTTATCTGTATTCGTGGTACAAAGTCAATGAAAGATACAGTGACATCCATGCGAAGACGTATATACTATTCAAAATTGATTATCAGGTTTGATTCCTATTCGGTACAGAAATGACTCTGATCCAAGCGGATTCTCAACAGTGTTGGCTCATCAAGTGAGACGAAAAGAGAAGTCCTAAGTCAAAGGGAATGTACACAAGTGCCAGAAATATTCGAGAAACTCTTCAAGATACACACATACTTGATACTCTCTTCAATGGATATCCGTCATTGAGCCCTCTACCCCAATATATTCTTGATTCAGTATGACCCCTTTCCCATAATCACATAGATATCTCATTCGACTCGGCTCCTTATTACTGGTCATTCACTAGGAGCGGGAATCGCCCTCATTCTTTCATATCTCCTTCAACAGAAATATCCCAATTATTGCATATCGTTTGCACCTCCTGGACAGACGATTCTGAAGGAGAGAGAAATCGTCGATGATCGAGTAGCATGTGTGATAATTGGTAATGACATTGTACCTCGCATGTCCTCTCTATCCGTTATTCTGTTCTTCTATGTTGGAATCCAATTGTGTTCACATCATAGACAACCCAGTTGTATCATCAATGGGAACACATGCATTATCGGAGAAGACGCACTCGATCTGTAATTGTAAATGAACCTTTAGTCCGATTACCGGGACATATACTCCATCTTCTTCGCATCTCACCATCTATTACCAGAATCAATCAGCAGGCGGAATACCGCGTTGTTTCAGCTTCTGCAGAAGAGTTTTGGACTCTTTCACTCCACAATCATTGGTTTACGGATCATTTTATTTTTAACGTATATGTCTTATGTCTGTATTCTCTTAGTATCCCCGGTGGTTTTCAGAGACAATAGAGGATTGGTAATACGATACTTCTCATCGAATGAGTTTGAAGAAGAATCACATCCTTACATTCACTCCACTGTATCCTAAATGAACTTCACGGTGATAAAGCTTCCTTGCTTCTATAATTTCTGTATATAATAGTGTTCTACAATGGGTATGTTAGGATACTCAATTATTATATGATATCATTTGAAAACTAGCAAATCAACTTGTTGAGAGTCGCCCCTTCAACAAACTTGCCACTACTCGTATGAAAACGAATCATTGTTGTCCAAATCACTTTGGACATTGACCTGGATGCTAATTACATAGTAGCACTCATCTGATGCAACAAATCGACTATATCACACATAATAATACATCTGCAATCATTCATATATTAAATCTCCCGATTCTTATATTTTTGTATTTCATATTCATTCTGTAGCAAATAATCCGCATTTGGCACATTCTTGTTATCTACAAGTCTCCGAAACATTAATATATTCCGCTCAGGTCTATAGTTTATTTATAATAGATTCCCAAACACATGAGTTGAAATGTGTTCCCATTCCTCACTTAACTTGATACCCAATTTACACCATTCTTTGTAATGGAGTTTGTGACCATCACCAACGCATATTGCAATAGAACCGTTAACCTTGATACTTCTGGAAATCAATACCAAACGATGCTCCCACCGATACTGAAATGTTTCATCAAATCGAAGCTTTCCATATATAATGTTTTCTTCTTCTGACATATCAACAATGAAATTGTTAAACAAACACGTTATTATCAATTGTATGTGTCCCAAAGAGACATAGTAGTTAAGGATTTCTTGAAGTTGTCGAGATCAATCTGCTTATAACCATAGAAGTGAACAGCCAGTTCCTCTCCAGGGATCAACATAAAAGCATTGTCAGACCAGAATCCAGACTCATCTGTTTCAATCATGACGTGAGCAGCCACACTCTGTGACTGAAGGATCACCTTCACCTCTATACTCAACAGAAGTCATAGATCATACCAATGCCATTTAGAACCTCAATATCAACCACCTCAATCTTGGGATCCTCTAAATGAATTGACTTAAATGCTCCATAATCTTGATTCGGTAACAAATAACGTTTCTGAGAAGGGTATGGCGCTGGAAGAGCCACTGAATACTCGACAAACACCTCAGTCTTCTTATAGGGTTCTATCATGTAATATCAATCCAATCCCTACGAAGGAATTCGTCTATAGACACAGGATCAAAGAGATTCACTGCAGATAAAGCAGGGAAATTTATCAATCTTGATTCTGTACGTACAACTTCACCACTCCAGCTAATAAGCCGTAATGTCATTGTCACATTCTGAATGGGTTCTGTTGCATCGCTAATTGCATAGAAATACACTTGATCTTTCATTGTGAATCCAGAAATCTGTACAAATTCGTAAGCATGCATCACTATCCATCACTCCTTCAATTAACTCTCACTCATATAGTGAAGCATTCGCCATCTCCAATTACCCCATTCAATAGAAGCCCATGTTGGTGCTTGCCAAATATCATTTAGCTGCCAGTACAACGAACCCATCGTATTGTGTTCAGTACGCATACGACGATAATGTTCCGCTTGTGTAGCAATACAATAGCCTTGCATAATCTGAGAGAGATAGATCCAACTCTTGAATGTCTTGTCAGTATCTCCCTCCAGTGGTTTGTTGAAGAAGTTATTTACTTGATCAATAATACCTTGATTATTATCCATATGATGATTACGTTTATTCATCCAGGGAGATTGAATCATACGATCTTCTTTCTCTGTTACTTGTTTCATCGAATAGAATGAAGGAAGAGCATGATAACCAAATTCTGAAGCCATCTTTGGTGCGGGATACTTGCTAATATCCTATCGTTAATCATTGTTGATCAATCCATACAGTACACACAGAATAATAATCGTAACGGTGAATATCTCCATAGCGAAGATCACCTTCTGAACCCCAACGTTGAATGAATACACCCAAATCAGGATCATCAATCAAAACACCATTTGATGGAGAAGCAGGCCAATAAGGACGTGAACGATCATTTCGACGTAATTCCTCTTGAACTGTTGTATCATACAATAAGACATAATCCAATTGACGTTGTGTTGAGGAGGTTCCTTCTCCTTGATTCTCATTGTTACCAGACCACAGTACAATAGAAGGATGAGGAGCTAATCGACGAACTACATCACGAACCTCTTGTTGAACAGTCTCTAAGAATGCATGATCACGAGGATACAGAGAACAAGCAAACATAAACTCTTGCCAGATCTATTCATGATTCATACAACTCAGAACTACCAAAAGACCCATACGATCAGCTACAGTATAGAGGTAATCACGTTGATAAAGACCACCTCCCCAGATACGAATCATATTCTGATTTCCCTTAATGGCGTCAAGAAGCAGACTATATTCTTATGGCTTCAAATAGTCATACACATCAATATCATGTTCACTGATTCGGGATTCAAAGACATCCATAGGAATGAAATTACTTCCACGAATGAAAACGTCAATATCGTTGATTCGGAAGAACATGCTCTCTTCATCAGCACCAATCTTCTCTCGAATCAAATCTGCTGTACGGAAACCAATCTGAACAGATTTCATATCCTGTTCTTTCCCTTCAAATACCACACGCAATTCATAGGTAGGATGCTCTCCATATCCCACTGGATACCAGCGCTTCACAGCAGTACTAGGGACAGAGAGAGTTACATCAACACGATGTTCACCATCCTTCAGGCAATCTACCATCACCGATTCTGACACAATATCTTCAATGGAGACTTTCACACGACCTTGTGTGTTTCTCTTGCATTGAAGATATACAGCCACTTTCACCGACCAATTCTTCTGTTCGTCCATCATCACTTGAGGCGTAATTAGTGAGACAACTGCGGAATCTGTCGATACTAAGGAGATGTCACGATAAATACCCACCGTTCCCTAGAATTCATAGCAGTGATAGTACTATACATAAGCTGGACCCCAATCCCAGCCAAATCCATTTTGAGCCTTTCGGATGAAAGCACGGTGGGTATCCTTGAAGGGAGCCCAACACGTTTGATCATGAACATCATAGGGATAAGCATCGCGTTTGGCGTTTGCCCACCTAGGTGAAACTACAAGAATATGCTTACGCAGCAGGATTTGCAAACACGACAACAATGGTATTCTTACCTTGTTTCACGGCGTTTGTAACATCAATCCAATAGATTCGGTGTTGATTATCCACCTTAGCAACCGAGATTTCATTAATACTATCCATTCAGAAACTCGTTCGATCCTACAAAATTTCAGCTACCGTATCAATTCCATCACAATGCAGCCAAGATACGCGACTGGTGAGATTATAGTCAACTGTAAAGGTGCGGGAATAGGTCCAAGTATCTCTTCCTACCCATTCATACCTAGGACATCAATTTTAACGAATTTGAATACTCGAAATCGTTGTAGCGATAATACGGGTCTCCAAGGATTCCAACTTGCATCAAATCTGTATGGATCTCTCCAGGAACATTTCCTGAAATAGAAATGCTTCCATTCAGATTCTTGACGTTCCAAGCCCCATTCAGATCCAATCTGTGTTATTAGACTCCAAGAAAAGAGCCTTACACTTTTGCAGTTATGCAAGAGAGGAAAAATAGAAACAAACTTACTCTCATTGTAGATATGTGAAACAAAAGTGATTTGGAGTTTTGGGACATTTATTATTGGGTACATCAATAGTGTTTCGTTTATTCTCTACGGAGAAATGAAATACTAGCTCCATTACACTGTGAACCTCTTATATCTCCCACGAGGCTTAATTTCGTTTGTTGTCGTCATTCAATTCAATTCCAGATTACGTAATCGTAGCGAAAGATTGCCACTCTCTTAATCAGATCATTGTTAATATGAATCGACTGTGTCTTTGGATTGAAGGATTCACTCTGTGCTGTCTCCTGTAGATACTTGGCTATATTGGTTGAGTCTGTAGAGTCTTATTCTCGAGAGGTGCATTGTATAAACGCGATCTTAGTGATGTGAAAAGTAGCTCATTTGTTTGGAATAATAGTTGTAGATTTGGTTTTGTATAAACTTATCAAGATCGATATTCTCATTCTTTGTTTTCTACCTCTTTGTTGTTGGTGTGCCCATTTGATTCCCTTTGTTCTTTTGTATTCAATCACCTTTTTACAGGATGTAGAACTTTACCATGGAAGGTGATTCTGGAGTAGTGTAATGATATTCAGACCTTGTCAGTGGTTTCGTCATTTGCATCTGTGGAAACGAATTGCTAATGCAAAACATTCTTCGATAATCCGAACTACGGAATTAAAACTGGATCAGTACATCTTTGCAGCACATCCTCATGGTGTTCTTCCCCTTGGAATCTGCTTGAATATTGGCACCAATGCAACTGATATTGATCAATTGTTCCCAGGAATAGTCTTCCGAGGAGTTGCTGTTAGTGCTTGTTACATTATTCCATTCTACCGTGATCTTTGTCTTGCAGTTGGAGGAACCGATTGTAGAGAATCAACGATCCGTTCACTCCTTCAGAATGGCTATTCTCCTGTAGTCGTTCCAGGAGGGGCAGACGAGTCTCTTCTCTCTGTTTCTCATCATAACCATATTCTTATGAAGCACAGGGGTTTTATCAGATTAGCAATTCAAACAGGAACTCCGATCGTCCCAATGTTTCAATGGATTGGGTCTTTGATCCTATAGGTATTCATTTGGAGAGAACAATTGGTGGTTTATTTCTGAAGATAGGAGACCTTTACCATGGTTGAATTTCGTTACAAAAAGGGTAGAATAACTGTTGTGTTGTAATTATAAGCTCTTTGGAATCCGTATTCCTCCAATTCATTCTATCCTTCCGTCCAATACCGAAATCACAACTGTTTTTGGTTCTCCTATTGAAGTGAAACAAAATGATAGTCCATCTGCTGAGGATATTAATGCAGTATTTGTGGAAGTAAGGTTGAATTGGAATTCTGAGGAGTAGTATGTACATCAAATTCAGGATATATTTAAGAACTATAGACGAGAAGGAGAGCATGACCTTGTAATTGATTTTTAAGGTTCTGTTTGTTTTGTTATCCCATTTGTTTTGGACACAATGCCAGTTTTTGAGTACAATAGTGTCAAAGTCGAATTTCCTTTTGAACCATATACGATTCAACAGGAGTATATGCGTAGAGTGATTGATTCCATTCAAACTCATTCAAATGCAATGCTCGAAAGTCCTACAGGAACAGGAAAGGTGGAAGTGAATAGACAGAGTAATCTGTAGACTCTTTCATTGTTGTGCTCATCACTGGCAGTAATGGATTTTTCAATGGTTTGCAAATGGAGAGTCAATTTATGTTGAAGGGTAGCCACATTCCTTCTCAGTATGCCAAACAAAAGGACCGGGTTGATCAATTTAATAGTAGGCTTGGGAAGAATACCCATGACAAAGCACATGCCAGTAGAA
>JABLTK010098939.1_pt1 | contig 10325 bp, 10 predicted proteins | sample 7160131 | NCBI WGS metagenome assembly JABLTK01 (sample SAMN14651221, study PRJNA627086) | human gut metagenome | isolation source: feces | host: Homo sapiens
CGGGTCAGCGCGCCCGCCGAGGCGTACATCTCAAAACAGCCGTTCATGCCGCAGGCGCATTTCAGCCCTCCGGCATGGGTGACGAAATGCCCCAGCTCCGCGGCGGCGTTGTCGTGCCCGCGCCAGGGACGGCCGTTGATCAGCAGCGCGCCGCCGATGCCGGTGCCGAGGGTCAGATACACGGCGCTTTCCAGACCGAAGCACGAGCCGCCCGGCAGCGTCTCCGCCGCCAGCGCCGCTTCCGCGTCGTTGTCAATCCATACGGGCAGCCCCGTTTTTTCGCGCAGAAGCGCGCCGAAGGGAATGCCGAACCATTTCAGATTGCCGGAGTTGATCTTCCCGGACGGGCGGAAAACCGAGCCGGGCACGCCCGCGCCCACCATCTCTGCCGGCGTGGGGGATGCGGAAAGCAGAGCGGCAATCTGGCTGGCAATCGCTTCCGGGCCGCCGCGCGCGGTGCGCCGTAAAAGCGTGTATACCGGCTGACCGTTTTCGTCAAACACGCCAAATTTCAGGTTGGTTCCGCCGATGTCCACTCCCGCAACGTACATGAAATGCCTCCGATAAGTATGGAGACGCCCGTGGACGTCCCCATGATGTGTCAGATTTTGTGAAGAACCGGGTCAGGGGTTGCCGTCGGCAGAACCGGCGTCTCAGAAGGCGCTTCCGCACCCGGGGTCGGCGCTTCGGAGGGCGTGGTTTCGCTGCCGCTGGGCTGTTCGCCTTCCGGAAGGACGGGAAGCTCCATGCCGTCAACGGCGAAGGCGGCAAACAGCTCCTCCACCATCAGAGCGACGACCGTTTCCGTGCCGTTGGTTTCCAGCATGTAAACCCAGCCGCCCGTCGTTTTAAAGCGCTCGGGAACCACGTCGGGCCCGCCGACAAAGGCAGCCATTTCTTCCATGGCTGCTTCGATGGTCCGCGTGGAATCGCAGGCATACAGCGCCGCGCCGCAGACGAGCGCAAGCTTGTCCCGCGCCGAAATGCCCGTGATGATCACGCCGCCGATGGTCGAGTCATCCGACGCGATGGCGAGCATACCGCCATCGTCCAGCGAGATTCCATACGCGCCGTCGCCGATGGTCTGCACGTCCGCGATGGGCGCAAGCCCCGCCGATGCGGCGGCAGCGTTGTAGCGAGCCGTCCAGTCCGCAAGACCGTCCGCATACGCGCAGGCGCACAGCAGAAGCGCGCAGACGGCGAGAAAAGCCATTCCTCTTTGAAACCGCTTCAATGCAAGCCTCCTTGGTTAATGCTCAACGCCATTGACCGCCGTGACCGCGCCGCCGACGACGGTAAACCGGTACGCGTCGCCGAAGGTGTAGCCGTAGCGCAGCGTCTTCTTATTTGAGGTGTACTGAATGCCTACGCCGACCTGATAGTCGCCGTCCGGATAGCTGGATACGTCGATCATCGCGGTGAAGTCGCAGTCGGACAGGTTCTTGCCCTTGCCGTCATGCTCGCCCATGCCGGTGATGCCGGGCGCGATGGTGGCGTCGTATACGTGCATGCGGTTTTTGGAGTCGAGCACCAGAATGTACATCTGGCAGTGCTGGCCGTCAAAATTCGCGTCCTCCACGTAGCCCCAGCCGGTCAGTCGGATCAGGCGGGAGGAATTCGACTCGGGCAGCTCAAACTGCGTCAGGCCGTTGGTGACCTTCTTGCCGTCGATCTTCCACTTCTTCAGGCTCTCCAGATCCTTCTTTCGCGCGCTGAACGCCGTGTCGGGAATCGGCGTAGGCGCGGGCGTGGGGGTCGGGGTCGGCGTGGGCGTCGGCGTAGGAGTCGGGGTCGGCGTGGGGGTGGGCGTTGCGGTCGGCTCCGCCGGAGACAGCGTGTCCACCGGCAGCGGAATCGCGGCGGTCGTGCCGGAGACGGTGGTCGTCTGCGCCGGCTGTGTTCCGTTCAGCGTAAGCACGTTGTCCATCCGGGGCGACGAGTTGAACTCGCCCGTCAGCACAAATTCGTATAAAAGCCATACCAGAATCGCGAGAATCAATAGACCGATCAGAAAGCGAATGATCGCCTTGCCGATGTTATTCTTCCGCAGATGTAAGCGTCCCATGGAGAAGCCTCCTATCCTCATTCTACGTATATATTACCTTCCACGGACGAAAAAGTCAACCGAAAGATGTAAATTGCGTCCAGTTTGCGGGCGATTTTTTCATTTTCTAACCGCACCGTTGAAAAGCGGGCGGCAATCTGATAAAATAGCGGGCAGAAAGGGGCGATGAGGATGACGAATGCGCGGCCGGTCACCGTGGCCGATATGCTTGACGCGCGCGACCGGCGGGCGGAACGGCAGAAGCGCTTCCTGGAAACGTCGCCCGTGCTGATCTGCCTTACGATGAATATTCCCGGTCCCATAAAGGCTTCGACGGAAATTCTCGCGGCGTTCCGGGAGGGTGTGCGGCGCGTGCAGAGCGCGGTCGGAGCGCGTCCCATTTTATATGAAGCGTTTACCGGGCCGGAGGCATACGTTCCGCTGAACGCGGACGCGGAAGCCGTCAAACGGGAAATGTGCCGCATAGAGGATGAAGAGCCGCTCGGGCGGCTGTTCGATCTGGACGTGCTGGCTAAGAACGGCGAAAAATGCTGCCGTTCGGCGCTGGGGCTTCCGCCGCGAAGCTGTCTTCTGTGCGGAAAGCCCGCGTTTGAATGTGCACGCAGCCGGGCGCATTCCGTGCCGGAGCTTTCAAAAGAGGTTTCCCGGAGAATCGACGAATGGCGGCGGGAGACGCTGCCGGAGCGCATCTCCGAAGCCGCCGTGCGCGCGCTGATTCGCGAAGCGGAAACCACGCCGAAGCCGGGCCTGGTCGATCGGCGAAACAATGGGTCGCATCCGGATATGAGCCTTGAAATGCTGCTTCGAAGCGCGCGCTCGCTGAAGCCGTACTTCCGCGAATGCGCGCGGGCGGGTATGAAGCTGGAAGAGGCCGACGCGTTTCCCACCCTTCGCGCGCTGGGCATGGAAGCCGAAAAAACCATGCTGAACGCGACAGGCGGCGTGAACGCGCATAAGGGAGCCATCTTTTCGCTGGGTCTTCTCGCGGCTTCCGCGGCGGCTTGTCTGCGGAGCTTTGAAGCCGACGCGGAGAAAATCTGCGCGCGGGCGGGTCGTATGGCCGCGCCCCATATGGAGGGGCATTTCCGCTCTCTGCGCGCGGAAACGGCAGGTTCCTTCGGGGACAGACTGTATCTCGAAACCGGTTTGCGCGGCGCGCGCGGCGAAGCTGCGGATGGTTTTCCATCGGTTTTGCGCATCGCGCTGCCCGCGCTCGACGCGGACATGTTAGGAAGTCCAATGAAGAAGCGGGAGACAGCCGGAAGCTTTACTACGTCTGGCTATCCGGAGGAGATGCGGGGGACGGTTGAGAATGCTGCCGCATTCGAAAATCCAGCGGAGATGCGGAAGACGATTGAAGATTCTGTCACGTCCGATACGGATGCAGCTGAAAGTACGGTGGAGACGAAGGAAAGAAATGAGATGCACGGCGCAGACATGCAAACAAGTACAGAAATCGACGCGGAGGAGCTTTCCGGCGCATACGCGCTATTGCGTTTGGCGGTGGAAATGGACGATACGACGCTGATACGGCGCGGAGGACGTTCACGCGCGGAGGCGTCAAAGAGGGAAATTCGCGCGCTTCTGGATTCTGGCCTTACACGGGAGAAGGTCGAGACGCTGGACGATCAGTTTATCCGCGAAAACCTTACCATCGGCGGCTGTGCCGACTTGCTTGCCTGCGCGTATTTTTTGAGGGCGGTAAGGGAGATATAAAGAAGAAAGCGCTTCGGAGAAGAGTGAAGTTCATTCCATCCGAAGCACTTCCTTACCCTGTTGAAGTGGAAGCGTTATTTACCTTAGCTCGGGTAAGCGGCGGGATTGGGTTGAATGCCGTCAAGGCTCTTCAGGGAGTTGAAATCGCGCCGGCGCAAAAAAGCAGCGCCGGTGCGGAAAACGGCGCTGGAATACGGTTGCTTGAGAGAGAAAGTTCAGTTCGCGGCGGGGGACTGCTGCCACGCGTTCAGAACGGTGTCGGTGATCAGCTGATAGCCGGCGGGGTTGGGATGAATGCCGTCAAGGCTCATCAGGGAATCGAAATCGCGCTGGCGCAGGAAAATGCTGCGCAGGTCAAAAACGGGACAGCCGGCGTCGCGGGCGGCCTCCATGGCGGCGTAGGCATAGCGCTCCTGCCAGCGATAGATATACTGCGCGCTGCCCAGATACTTCAGAATCGCGTTGCCGTCCAGCCCGCGGGAAATCCATTTCAGATAGCGCTCCGCCACCACGGGCAGCGGCGTGACGACGATGGGATGCATGCCCAGCGCGCGGGTCTTTTCGATCATGCGTCCCATGGACGCCTTAAAATCGGAAATCGTAACGACGGCCTCGTGGAAAATGTCCGGCGTTTCGGCCACGTCCTTCCAGATCAGGTCGGAATCGTTTCCACCGAACTCGATGGCGGCCACCGCGCCATCCGCGGCTGCGCTACGCTCCAGAATGTCCAGCGCGGCCTTGCTGGTGCAGCCGGGCTTGGCGTAGTTGCGCACGTTCACGCCCAGCGTTTTCAGCGCCTGATCAAAGGTTTCGCGGCATACAGTGTAGCGCTCCTTCATTTCGTCATACATAACGCCGCGGGCAATGGAGTCGCCCCACACAAAAAGATTCTTGGAAAGCATGCGGTTTTCCTCCGGTTTCGTGATGCTTCGGCGCGTCGGCGCCGTCGATGGTTGTATTATAAGGGCTTCGGACGCGGATTGCACCCTATTGTTGGCCAGTTCAACTCTACCGTGCGTAAAAGCATGCTTCTCACGTGCGGAGAGACGGAGGGCTTGCATTTTACAGTAAAATCAGGTACAATAGAGGTGCTTCTACGGGGAGGAGACCGGCCAAAACGGCCACTCTACTGTGGGGAGAGTTCAGAAATAGGGGGTGCGCGCGTGCAGCAGGAGACGTGGCGTCAGGCCTTGGCGGAGAATCTGACGAAAAATCGCCGGGACAAGGGACTTACCCAGGCGGAGATCGGCGCGCAGATCAACTATTCGGATAAATCCGTTTCCAAATGGGAGCGGGGCGACGGCGTGCCGGATCTGAGCGCGCTGATGCAGCTGAGCGAACTGTATGACACCACGCCGGACGCGCTGCTGGGCTGCGTCCGGGAGGAGCCGGAAGCGCTTCCCGAGAAGAAGACGGGGCGCATCGTCGACCATACCCTGTTTCTGCTTTCGATGGTCAGCGGCATCTGGCTGCTGGCCGTGATCGCGTTCTGCGTGCTTCGCTTCGCGTGGCCGTCGATGGAGCATGGCTGGCTGGCGTTTATTTACGCGCTGCCGATGACCTTCGCGAGTCTGGGCATCTCGTTTCTGGTTTGGAGAACCTATCCATGGGCGTTCGGCGCGCTTTCTGCCGCCGTGTGGACGCTGTGCCTGTCACTTCAGCTGACGCTGCCAACGGAAAACTCCGGCATGTTCTACGTGTTCGGCGGCGTTTTGCAGCTGACGGCGATGCTGGTCGTGGGCATTGTGACGCGCGAGCGCTGGAAAAAGAAGCTGGGGAAGCCGAAGACGGAGTGAGAAGAAACGTGGGACGCTGCCGACGGAAAACTCCGGCATGTTCTACGTGTTCGGCGGCGTGTTGCAGCTGACGGCGATGCTGGTCGTGGCCATTGTTACGCGCGAGCGCTGGAAAAAGAAGCTGGGGAAGCCGAAGGCGGAGTAAGGAAATATTTGCTGTGTTGTTGTGGACACGGCAGGAAACGAAGAAGATGGTGCTCACATTGGGATGGTGTTGGCAGTGAGCGCTCTAATGATTGCATCAAACTATGTCATCTGAGAAAGGATCGCTTAGCGACAGGATTTCCGTGTGTTGAATTCGAGAGGAAATTTCTATGACGAAGATGATTGTTGCGTTCAGCGCTGCGTTTAGCACTTATTGTTTGATCAATATGGCGGTTGCGCTGAGAATTTACCGCTCGGAGAAACAGGGGCTTGTGAGCCATTATAGAAGACTGACGATGGCTGCGGCCGCTGTGTTTGCAGGGGTATTTTTGGGCGATGTGATATTCGGGGGCACACCTGAGCGCATGAGTATTTTTATGGGATTGTTCTGTGGGAGATTGATGAGTTTGTATACGGCGATGGGAGCTGGATAACATGTGGTTTGAACAGCGTTGTTTTCCGAACAGGATTGCTCGATGACGCATCGCGATAGGCGGAAAAATTGAAAGCATCAAAATCAACGCACGCATTGGCGCGGGTGAAAGCGGGAAATTGAGAAAAATGCGGAATTCACGCAAAAAAGTATGAAAACTTGCCTTTCACGCTATGCGAACGCGCAAAACTATGCTATAATATTGAAAGAAAGGTCGGCGCGGAGCGGCTGGCCGGAAAATTTCGTCGGCGGGCGGCGTGCAAAACGGTTCGCGGGGACGATGGAGGGTAAACGAGCATGGCAATGGACAACTTCAAAGAGGAAATCGTAGTCAAAAGACACAGCGGCGCGGTGAACGTGGCGTATTATCTGGCGTGGGTTCTGCTGGTCATCTCCGGCATAATCGGCCTTCTGATGCTGAACTTCGCGATTTCTTCCATCGGCAATCCGGAGTATGGTTTCCAGTGGCAGCAGCTGGTGATCGGCGTTCTGTTCGCGGGCATCGCAGTGTTGATCTGGCTGAAGAAGGACGGCCTGCGCGTGGAATATGAATACACGTTTACCAACGGCGTGCTGGACGTGTCGATGGTCATGAACAATTCCAAGCGCCGCTATCTGATGGAGCTGCCGCTGAAGATCGTTGAAAGCTGCGGAAGCGTCAATCATCCGTCGTTCAAGCGCTATCTGAGCGATAAAACCATCAAAAAGCACAACTGGTTCCTCAACCGCGACAACAATCTGGTGTATTTCTTCTTTAACAAGAACAATGTGAAGCATCTGGTCGTGCTCGAGCCGTCGGATGAAATGCTTGAGATGATCAAGAGCCGGAACTACCTGAACTTCGGCGTCTGGCAGAACTGAAGCAGGGGATGAAGGCCGGGGGACGCTTGCGCGGCGCAGGGAACGAGGGCTGCGCGAGAAAGCGTCCCCGCTTTTTCATGTAGAAAGGATCGTTTTTCATGCAGGCATATCTGGACAACAGCGCGACCACGCGGCCGACGGACGGCGTGATCGACGCAATGGCGCGCGCCATGCGCGAGGATTTCTATAACCCCTCGTCGCTGTACGCGCCGGCCATGATTCCCGAAAAGCAGATGAACCTGTGCCGCGATAAAATTCGAAAGGCGCTGCACGCCGTGGACGCGCGCGTGATTTTCACCTCCGGCGGCACGGAGGCCAACAATCTGGCACTGTTTGGCTCCATCGGCGCGATGCGCCCGCCGTACCGCGCGGCGGTGTCGGCCGTGGAGCATCCGAGCGTGCTTGAAGCATCGCAGCGGTTGGAGGAGATGGGCTGCGAGGTGTTCCGGATTCCCGTGAACGAAGCGGGCGAGCTGGACTATGACGCGCTGGCGAGCTTCCTTCAGGGCGGCGCGAGCCTTGTCAGCTGCATGCAGGTGAACAACGAGACCGGCGCGAAGACGGACGTCGCGCGGCTTTCCAAGCTGGTGCGCGCGCTTGCGCCCGACGCAAGGCTGCATGTGGACGGCGTGCAGGGCTTCCTGCGCGAGGAGATCGATTTCCGACTGATCGACATGTACACGCTGTCCGGCCACAAGATTCACGCGCCCAAGGGCGTCGGCGCGCTGGTGGTTCGCAAGAATCTGCGTCTCAAGAGCACGCATGTGGGCGGCGGGCAGGAGGAAATGTACCGCAGCGGCACGGAAAACACGCCGGGCATCGCGGGGCTTTCCGAAGCGATTGACGAAATGCGGAAGCGGACGGACAGGCATGAAACGCTGATGAGCCGGAAGCTTCGTCTGGTGGAGAAGATGCGCGAGGCCGTTCCGGGGCTTCTGATCAACGGCCCGAAGCCGGAAGACGGCGCGGCGCATATCGTGAACTTCTCGTTCCCGGGCGTGCGCGGAGAGGTAATGCTGCACGCGCTGGAGGAAGCGGGCGTGTACGCGTCCACCGGCTCGGCGTGCTCCAGCAAGAAGCGCCATGTAAGCACCGTGCTGACCGCCATGGGCATTCCGGCGGATCGCGCCGAATGGGCGCTGCGCTTCAGCCTGTGCCCGTACACCACGGAGGAAGAAATCGACTACGCGGCGAAGGTCGCCGGGGAAAAATACGAAATACTGAAGAAGTTTCAAAGGAGATAGATACCCGTGCGTAAGGTATTGCTTGCCCGCTTCGGCGAAGTGCATCTGAAGGGACAGAACCGGCCGTATTTCATGCGCGTGCTGGTTGACAATGTGAAGAAAATGGTCGCGCCCATCGGCGGGCACGTGTGGCTGTCTGATTCGCGCATTTATGTGTCCGATTTTGAGGACATGGACGAGTGCGTCAGCCTTGTGACAAAGGTGTTCGGCATTTATTCCGTGAGCCCGGCTTTGGAAATGGAAAAGGATCTGGACAGAATCGCCGAGGAAACCGTGCGCTGGATGGACGGCGTGACGGGCACGTTCAAGGTGATGTGCAAGCGCTCGGACAAACGCTTCCCGCTCAATTCGCAGGAGCTGGCGGTGGAGCTCGGCGGGCGCATTCTGGACGCGCATCCGGAGCTCAGGGTGGACGTGCATCATCCGCAGACGGAGATGTGGGTGGAAATTCGCGACCACGCGTATCTGTACAACACCGAAATCATGGCCGTGGGCGGCATGCCGATGGGTACATCCGGCAAGGCGGGTCTGCTTTTGTCCGGCGGCATCGACAGCCCGGTGGCAGGCTATCAGATCATGCGCCGCGGCGTGAACATTCAGGCGATTCACTTTGCCAGCCCGCCGTACACGTCCGAGCGCGCGCAGGAGAAGGTTCTGTCGCTGGCGCGCATCATCGGAAAGTACGAATACGGCATGCGCGTGCACATCGTGCCGTTCACGAAGATTCAGATGGAGATTCACGAGAAGTGCGAAGAAGGCATGGGCACGCTGATCATGCGCCGCTTCATGATGCGCATTGCCGACCGCATCGCGCACGACAACGGCCTGCAGGCGCTGATCACCGGCGAATCGCTGGGACAGGTGGCTTCGCAGACAATGGAAGCGCTCGGCTGCACGGACATCATGACCGACCTGCCCGTGTTCCGCCCGCTGATCGGCCTTGACAAGCTGGAAATCATCCACATTGCCGAGAAGATCGACACCTATGAAACCTCCATCCTGCCCTATGAGGACTGCTGCACCGTGTTCACGCCCCGGCATCCCGTCACAAAGCCCAAGCTCGCCAACGTGGAGAAGGAAGAGCGCAGGCTGGACGTGGACGCGCTGGTGGAGGAAGCGGTCGCGAACGTAAAGACCGTTCTGGTAAAGGACTGATGCAAGTGACGCTTTCGGAATTCGTTTGTGCGCTGAGGGACGATCCCCGCTTTATGGAGAACGTGACGGAATGGCGCGTGCTTCCCGCGAGGGAGGCGAAATACGCGCCGTTTCCGCAGGAGCTGGACGCGCGCATCGTGCAGGTGCTGAAGGCGCGCGGGATTGAGCGTCTGTATACGCATCAGCGGCAGGCGCTTGATTGCGCGATCGCGGGGCGCGACTTCGTCGTCGTCACGCCGACGGCGTCCGGAAAAACGCTGTGCTATAACCTGCCTGTGCTGAACGCGATTCTGAAGGATGACGCCGCACGCGCGCTGTATCTGTTTCCGACGAAGGCGCTTTCCAGCGATCAGGTGGCAGAATTGTATTCGATGGTGGAGGCGCTGGGCGCGGACATCAAGGCGTTCACCTATGACGGCGATACGCCCGCGTCCGCGCGCACGGCGATCCGGCAGGCGGGGCATGTGGTGGTGACGAACCCGGACATGCTGCATCAGGGCATTCTTCCGCATCACACCAAGTGGGTGCGGCTGTTTGAAAACCTGAAATATGTGGTCATTGACGAGATTCACGCCTACCGCGGCGTGTTCGGCTCGAACCTCGCGAACGTGCTCCGGCGGCTGGAGCGCATCTGCGCGTTCTACGGCGCGCATCCCACGTTCATCTGCTGCTCGGCGACGATTCACAACCCGAAGGAGCTGGCGGAGAACATGACCGCCCGCTCCATGACGATGATCGACGACAACGGCGCGCCCGCGGGGCGACGGCATGTGATCTTCTATAACCCGCCGGTGATCAACCGGCAGCTGGGCATTCGCGCCGGCAGCCTGCCGACCACGCGCGACATTGCCGCGCGGCTGGTGCGCCTGGGCGTGATTGCGCGGCGCGATGAATTCGTATTTGCAAAACTC
>JABLTK010063970.1_pt1 | contig 10317 bp, 11 predicted proteins | sample 7160131 | NCBI WGS metagenome assembly JABLTK01 (sample SAMN14651221, study PRJNA627086) | human gut metagenome | isolation source: feces | host: Homo sapiens
ACATGATTTAGATTCTATAAGCACAAGATAAAAAATAATGATCCCAGAAAGGGATTTGGTATGACTTTCCAGTTTAACTCGCTACTTGATTGGATGATGGTTTCATGTTCTTTGGTAGAACTTTCCGGAATTTCACCCTCTTTAGGGAATAGGAGTGATGGTAATATAAATGGTGAGGGTAGTTCGTCGAAGAATGTTTGAAGAATCTGGTATTCTTTCCTATTATGCTCTCCATCCCATGTACAATAATGCATAACATAAACTATCGTAATCAGATCCCTTTCCATCGAATTCCACAAAAAGGCACAAATCATTCTTTTCGATTAATCTTGTGGGAAAGACATGGCATCGGCAGATAGTATTCGATTCTCACGAGTCATCGAGCTATCTAAACAATATAGCGAGTTAGACCGTTTCCGTCAAGATCTTCACGGTCTCTATGTTTTACCACGCGAAAAAGATATATTCACTTGGGATGGAATTATATTTGTCTCAGAGGGCATTTGGTCAGAAGGCATTTTCAAGTTCACGCTTCGGATATCACAAAAGTAAGAATATTGCTTGTTGAAAATCCTTTAGATCAAATCATGGCTCAATCCCTGTTGTTACTTTTGTTACTCCTCTGTATCATCCATTTGTGAACCCTAGAGTTTGAACTATATTCCATTATCACTTATAGACCAATTGTTTGGATGTTCAATACATATATCCGCAATGGAGAACAGATGAAAATCCCTTAGTTAATTTATTAAAGAAGATTGTGAATATGTTTCAAGTGAGTTCATTCGATGTGAATCTGTCTCCAAATGGTGAAGCAGCGAAATTGTTTGTGTGTTTCGTGTTTATGATAAATAGTTTTGTTGATAGTACGAGTAACGTTGTGAAGAAGGAAATCTTCAAGAAGATACGAGAGTGCGTCGAAGTGAGTGTTAAAACTCGCAATGATCCAATCCCTGGAAGTAGTCTTCTATTTGGAAAGCCAACCGATCGAGATACAGAGGAATATCGGCTTGTAACGCAGGTTCTGCAGGTAGAATAGTTTCATTTTGTTCTAATTGTTTGTTTTTATTTTAGTTCTTGTTAACGAGTTTCATGTCTTATACAGAGAGTCCTCCAAGCAAAAACCCATTCGATATATTACAATATCCTTTGATTATTACTATCATCTGCTTACCTTAATGGACTACGATTGATATCGTAAATAAACAGTTTCATTTGGTGCTCAATGATGTAATTATTCAGAATCAAAGAGTTGCCTTTGGATTTCTCTTTCCGAGTGTGGAAATCGCTCTAGCTGTATCTATTTTTGGTTATTGTCCTATAGATAGAGTATGACTGAGTTGGACGTGTGTTTTGAATCAATCAATAATGCAAACTTGTTGAGTTGTGGTGATCTTCCATTCAGAACTGACGATACATCGATTATTGAGTGTAATCTCCTCACACAATTACGGCATTATCTTCCGTATCTCATTCAACAAGGATACATCGTAAGGGGTTCAATTATGTAATTATTTAGGGGTTTGGGAAGCTTCTAAACGTTATCGATCAGCTCTTTTCCGTATCTGCATTTATGAATGTTAATGCATAGACGAAGACTCGTATTGATATCGATGTTGAACTTATTTCATCGTTTCATCTATTTTTCTTGCTCAATTTCTTTTATATCATGGAATTGCAACAAGTTAACTGTAAACAGCAAGCTTGTTTTATCATCTCCAATTCCAATGTAATTGATATTCGAGATTCTGCTTCTCGTGTGTTTCAATCTATTTATTCGTTTCCGAATATGGAAAAAGTGCTGTGTTATAAGACAGGTGCCTGTCATCTCCCCCAAGTCTTATTCGTGTTTGTGAATTCAACCGGATGTCTATCACTCCAGTATTCTATTCATACATGCTTCATTGTAGATATCTGTCTTCTGATGGATCTATTACGACTCTCAATGATTCACTCACCTCTCTTCTTACTGACCCTCTGTTTACTATAAGTATTCTTCAGAGATATGAGATTCTCTATGTTTCTACACAGTGTATTGTAGAGAAAGCGAATAAGAGTGATGAATAGGGTGATTGGCTTGAGAGGTATCTCAGTTCTGTTTCATCTCTTGTTGTTATGAATGACCTCCAATTGATTGAGAAGAGTTTATTTATTGATATTCTCCAAGTGTCAAGTCATGGAAAGAGTATTCTCTCCTTTATCATATTGACTTTTAGTACTAATTGATAATACTACCTATTTCTCTTCTCTTCAGGTATTTCTTCCTTTCCAGTCTGTGGTTCGAAAGAATAATGATCATCAATTGAAGAAAACTGTATCATGGTTCCACAATCGTCATTCTTCTTATGAGTGTTCATCATCTTCAAGTCTTCAATATGAATCATCGAATCATCAAGTGATGAGTGAAGTATCTGATGTTTCGATCATGAATGAATCTCCTCCAAGTGAAAGGAAACCTTCTCAGTCAGATATCAATTTTTCTCAACAAGAAACACAGTCTTCTCAAGTAGAGATCAACCCTCTTCAACAAGAAACTAAGCCTCCTCAACAGGAAGTACAATCTTCTCAGTCAGAAACCAAACTCCCTCAATCAGAGATCAAACCTCTTCAACAAGAAACCAAACCTCATCAACCAGAAACCAAACCTCCTCAACCAGGAACTAAGTCCAAAACAAAACATGTGACTTCCAAAATGAAATTTGATAATTCTGTTCGCATCATTGAGATCCTCCGTGGTGAAAAGTATAGTTTTAGCAGATATGTTATTTGTAGACCGCAAAGTCACATCAGTACTTTAGGTATCCTTACACATCTGCCTTACGAGTACTATCCAGCGATTCGACTCTATAATAACAGTAATGTACTAATCCGTTTTGTTGATATCCTCTTTTCTATTTCAGTTATCACTTAACATGCACTATATCAACTTCCAGCCACATTCTCAGATGATCAGAAGCAACTGATATCTCAGTGGACTGAGAGAATGTTAAGCCTATTTAAGCAGACAGTAATGGATATTGCTATTGATGAGATGGTGGCTCCTTTGCTTCCGCGTAATCAGCGTGCTATTAGTGATGATTCTACTCTAAGTGATCTAATTGACTGGTCATCACTTCAGAACTCACTATCGTTTGATTCGACTGGTATCACAATACTTGGTCATTCATTCTTAGTCCCATCATCCTTGCAGATTCAACCTGAGAACTGTTGGGAGATTCTGAAAGCTGGAGGATCACTTGAAGATCGAATTGTCTATACCACATACAAACCAAATTTCTATGGTTTTGTAACAGTTGATTCCACTCAACATCCTTCTTCACACATACGATCGTCATCAAAACGGTATTCATTTTGATTTGCTGTTATTTCAGATATATAGACTGTTATAGTTCTTTTTCTCTAGATCAACAACAGATTGATCTTAATCAGCCCATGCTGTGTGTAACTCTGATTCCTCCTCAGATGCGAATTACTATGCGTGATTATCTTTACTCCAGCATACATTCATTTTCAATAGATGATCCTTCATTCTATGATTATTTCTTTGTCAATGAAGACACATTTCAACCAGAATCCCTTTTATTGAGCAGTTATTTGAATTTATCAAAGGAATCTCAAACATCAGAAATGGATTCAACAATGGCAGCATACATCATTCCTCAACTTGCACTTGTTTGTCCTCTTCGTTTCATGATTTGGAGATCTCTCAATTATCTTCCATCCGTATTGAATTACTTGAAGCATGTTCATGAAATCGATCGATTCATTCAGTTCCTTCAAACCCCTCCACAAGTGAATATGACTTATCAGCAACTACTTGAACCTTTTACTGCCAAGGATATGTGGCAATCCTTTAATTATGATATTCTTGAAACATATGGAGACAGTTGGATCAAGTAAGTCTTTCGAGGGATGATTATCATCAGGTTCTATACAGTTACGTATCAACTTCTATCTAGTAGGTTATCTACTATTCAAGCCTATATTACGTGGAAATCACGAGCTGTCAGTAATTTGATTCTTGCCACTAAAGGCAAACAAAAGAAACTTGACTCAATCATTCGTTCACGTGATCTGTCTTTCTATTGGGGTGATCCAAGGATATTCTCAACCAATACGATTGCTGATGTCTTTGAAGCTATCTTTGGAGCGATTGCCTTTCACCACAATGATATCGATCTGGTTCTGGCTTCGAGCAAACTCTTGGACCCTGACCCCGATATAACAAATCTAATGATTGAGTTCTATCGAAATGGAGCTCTTCCTATATCTATTACTGAATATCTTCCTAATGAATCAATCAGTTTAAATGATCCAATTATTCATAATAGAATAGCAATACTAGAATCAGTTCAGAAGTATAACTGTATTGGCTACTCCTCTCTAGGTATGCATATAAGAACAAATCGGTTCTCTGTAAGATATTCACGACTATACCAACTAAGAAATCTACCTTCGTGAAGGAGGTAAACAATGTATTCTTTGTTCTCTCTAGTTATGTGAATACTTTGGTGATGCAGTCATCGAGTGGATTCTCATAAGAATGATTATTCGACTTGATCAGTGTCATAGTGTTCCCAGAAGTAACCTTATCAAGGACGAAAACCAAGTTGGTATTTCTCCTTACACTATAACCTGTTTGGATTTCATTTCTCCTTTTTATTAGCTCTCAAAAGTTTTCTATTATCCAATGAACATTTTGGTGAAATCGTAATTCACTCAGGTCTCTACAAGGTTCTGGAGATGACTCCAAGTCTTCAGAAGTCTGTAGGGGGTGTCATCTATTATTCATTTAGATTGATTGGATACAATCCCTTGATCATGATGTGTGCTATAACCGAGTGAGTATCCTTCAGTACAAGGATTGCTGTACCAGAATAGCACAATGCAATTATGTTATGTTTCCCAATTCTCAAGGCTGTGGAGCTCGCGGTGATGCTAAGAAAACTCCCATTGCAACAGTAGCTATTATTAATTCTATTTCCCTAGAAATTGAATGCAGAAGTGAAGAAGGATGTCGACAATTCCATTGCTCACATTCAGCGAATACCTAAAGTAAGATAGTCAAGGAACCTTGATTCTAGACATTGGGAAACCTCTTTGAATCTACATTAGGAGCCTTGTTCTTGGATGCAGGCTTCGATGAGTAAGGATATTGTGGGACTTAGAGGTAAAGGTGCTTTAAAAGGTATCAACATTGGTTCGAACAGGATCTGAATGATGGTCTATCGTCTGGTTCTCTTCAGATCTTTTCTATCAGCGCTTTGAAAGTAGTATCCTATTCTTTATTACAAGTTAGGTTTGTTTGGAGTATCTTGGTGAAAGTATTACCAAGCTAAAACTATGTAAAGATAATACTGCAAGTAACTTGCAGTATCAGCTTCAGCTAGAATCGAAACATGGAAATGTTACCCTTGCTCGATTAGAACTGTTTTCTTTACTCGATTCAAGCAAAGAAGATATTATTAGAGATGTTCTGAATCGACTTGCTTTTGAGAATATCTATTCTTGCGTTAAGAATATGGAGTCTTAGATAGTGTTTCCTATAAACACCTTTCACAGTAATCAATTCACAGACTCACTCACACCTTCAGTTGATTGAACAGGTTCATTGTTCATTTCTGTATTATCTTTTGGTTCTTGTTCTACCACTGTTTGTTCTGGCACCGACTTCTCTTGTTCTGACGTCTCTGAGTCTGGAATTGGTTTTTCCGAAGCATTATCTATTATTTCTTTCTTTGGATTAGGCACTTCTATCTCTTTCTTTGGTGTTTCCGTTGAAGTAGATCCCTCTAACTCCTTTTTCGGCTCTTCCACAACTACAGTATTCTCTGATATAGTTGATGACTGTTCAGTAATACTAACAGTTCCATCATCAAGGTAATCAGCAACAATTTCCGAAGCCCTTCCCACAAGTAATGTTCCAGCGTCAACAGCCGTTTCTCCGATATTATGAACTGCCTATAATATCAAGATTAACAATACTTCAACTGTACCAATGTATGATACGACAGGGTTCTGGAAAAAGCCATTTACAATTCCTCCTATAAGTGAAATTAACTAAGAAGCACACACCAATACTCGTAACTGTGTGATGTAACCATGACTCGTTATTATGGAGTTGATCCGTATATAACTCAACATCATTTGCTCTATCTTTTACTGCATTGTATTCTTCAATTGTATTTGCCAGTATCTTATCCCATTCTTCTCTTTCGTCTTCTTTACAAGCTTCTTTGTTGAATTCAATTTCGTTCATCGCACGCAAATATCTAGATATCATTACCCATTCAATATCACACTTTAGAAGAGAATCCTTCACTTTTCCACGGATACTATCCATTCGTGCATCATGAAGGAGATCGTTAATTTCTATACGGGTAAGCATTCGTTTTATGGAATATGAATATCTATCAAACTAAGAATGAACTCCATACTTTTCTATGTATCCAATCAGCTTTATCGAATGGACTAGTACCAGGAAAGACTCACGACCCACATAATGGATACCAGTTCTAAGTGAAACAACTATGATGGAGTATCACTGTTGGGATTATTCCAAGAAGGATTCTAGAAAAAAGTCATGATCAGCTATAAGTGCAAATCAGGAACAAACAATTGTTAAATGACCACTAGCAACTGCTAAACTCGACTCACAAATGAGCCAATACATTATTCTCTACTCGTACCATCTGTAATATCAGCAAAGTTATCAATATTCATATTGGCAACAATCTTATCATAATCAACATACTGATGGTCAAAGATAACACCGAAGATAGCAAGTAAAATAATCAAGATGACAATGTAAGATTCAAAAACTAAATAGAAACTATTGTAATAGAATGTAAAGTAAAAGACTGTTGCTACACACATCATAGTATCAAAGACAACAGAAGCAATAAGATAAGTACCAGTCTTATTCGTTTTAGTACAATAGAAGCAGAGACAATCAATTATCAACATGATAACAGTCATCCAAAAACAAAGGGAGAAGGAAAAAGAGAATGGTGATGTCCTTACTACCAACATATAAGCCACATTGTATCCTATCAGAAATACAAAAGAAACAGGTGCATCACTAGTTAAAATAAAAATGAATCCACCCAAATGGAATAAGAAGACTACACACACTGTACTAAAGGTCACTCTTTCGAACGAGTCAAAGGTGGCAGCAGCACAATAGATAGGAATATATAGAAGAGATGATAATAAGAAGCATTTGCTTGTATCTCGTTTTTTATAACAACAATTTACCAAAAGAGAAACAGTCTTAATACCAATAGCAACACACATAGCAATTAAGCCATCATCATTAAAGAGATATACATCGATAAAGCATAACACAATACTCAAAATCCAATTAGTAACATAGTAACCATTATCTGTCGAAACCACAAAATACTCAATTAATAGTCCAGTGGCTGTTCCTATTACCATACCTGCAATCAGTATTACAATAGTAATTAGAGGAAATCCTTCTAAGAGTTTACAAAGCCATATATAAACTCCATAACAAATGGCTCCGGTAATTCCAGTAAATATGTGATATACAAAACTAGATAAAGTGGTGTAATAATTATTATGGTTTAATAAATCACTATGATAATTGAATGTCGCAATTAGTACAAGAATAATACCCAAAACAATGATTAAGATTCGTGTTATCAAATTCCACTTGAAATAATATGGAATGAATCCATCTAAAGCAATCATACCCAACGATACAACAATATGCAATACATAGTAACCATATGTCCAACTGCACACAAGAGCCACAAGTATACAGAAAACATAGATGGCTCCAAGACATTCAAGAACAGTGATTGCAGTTGTATAAGGTAATAACCACTGAACAGCCATTATTGTCAATCCAATCACATAACAAGCACAACAACAGATGACATGACCAACAAGTACAATGAAAGAACACCAACCAGAATCCTCATATTCGGATATACCAACACTGCAAATACAAATTACAAATCCCACAACTCCAGAAATAACTCCAGTCCATAACGGATAATCAAAATACAAAGGAATTAGAGCATCTCCAGAAATCAGGATTATTGATAGACAGACAAAAAATAACCAACCTCCATATTTCCATGTACATGCGACAACGATTACAATAATACTGATAAGATCTAGAGAACAGAACAGAACAACGAATCCATTGTTATGATTAGTAGCCCACTGAATTCCCTTGAAAATACCACATATTAGAGCAATAAGAAGATAACCACAGAAATGGACTAATAGTGGATTGAAAGCATGAAACCATTTATAGTTATCCTGAAGCTTGTCAAAGAAGACAACAATACAACAGACGGCAATGGCTGCCCCAACAATAGCCGCCATACACATGATAACTACATCCAACTTGAATACCATGCATAAGAATACATCGAGGAGTATTAAAAGACCAGCTAGAAATCCACAAAATGAAACAGCATTATAAGTCTTGACAAATAGAAATACATCATCCATCACTCCTCCATTTTCATACCAATTAGGCAAGCACCAACGACAACAAGGATGAAGAATCACATTGTTATCAAAACTCAAATACCCTTGATCAACTTTCAAGTATCCAAAACGCCAGTATCCAGAACGTCCATTCAAAGTACCTTTACCATGAGGACGATCATTAACCCATTCTCCAGAATAGTATTTCTCTCCATCTCGAAATACAGTACCTTTTCCACATCGATGATTCTGAACATACGAACCTTGATAAATCAAGTTACCTTGACGATCTTGTTCCATTCCATTTCCTTCTCTCCAAAATCCATTATCAATATCACCTGCATATTCTCCAATATACACACAATAACCATCTTCATCATATTGTATCATCTCACTTCCATTCATCTCACATATCACACGAACCAACTCATTGTTATCATATACACATTCCTTTATCACCATTTGATTCTTTATCATGAAACACAAACCATTCTTCATCACATTGGTTCGATCATACTGAGCAATCGAAACCAGATCATTTTGACAGTTTCGCTCTTCACAATATCCAGGATGATCGTGTGATTTCGTAATTGTAGAAGAATGAACTCCATCTTCCATCCATCCACAATAGACAGCCTTTCCATTCTTATACTCGATTCCCATTCCAGTACGATGATATCCTTCTTTCATTGACCCAACATACTCTCCAACATATGACACACGATTACATTCATCAAATTCTTTCATCTGCTTTCCAACAAATTCTCGTTTCACTTGAATCATGTTATCACTCTCAATCAAGCACTCACGAGCCAATACTCCATTCTTAAAGAAGAAACAACGACCATTCTTCTTTTGTCTAAAATCGTCATATTGAGAAATAGAAATGCATTCATTCTGTTCAGAAAGTTCCATGAAATAGCCTTCCATATCGTCGATACTCATTACCAATTCTGTCATTATGCCATTATGAACTACTCCTCGAATCACCTCAATTCCAGATTCGTTATACTCATGATACTCACCTTCTAAGTGATCGTCCACAGCATTTCCTTCAAACCAAATTACATCATTACGTCGAAATGAGACCCATCCACAGATTCGATCATTAACATACTCGAGCTCAGCAACAATGATGTGATGGTTGTTTAATAGAACAGCGTGTCCATTTCGCATATTATCCTTCCAATTCACTTTCATCGTGAACAGCTCATTATTATAGTCAAATTCTATAGATCCAGGTCCATTCTTCTCGGGTGAATTGTTATCTACATGAATACTTCTTATCACATAATCATCCAACAATCTTTTGGCTTTCGATGTTTTCATCGCAACATGCACAGGAGGTTTCTCTGGGAAACTTTCAGGAACATTAAGGTTCGATGGAGAGAAAGAGACAGGATCGATATTACCATCTGGATGATTGTCATCTATCGTGAGTATAATACCTGAACTTCCCTGGTCATTATTATGAAGATCAACATTCGAACCGACAGGGATAGCATCCACAATAGCATTGTTGGAAGTTACTTGAACTGCATCAATTTGATCTGAAATGACGATATTATGTGTTGACACATTCGGATGAGGGGCAGAGATGACATGATGCCCGTTCGAGTCATCAACAATAATAGTGATATTCTGATTCTCTCCATTTCCTGGTGAATCTGCAGTTATCATTTCAATAGTCTTGAAAAGCTATGAAGCGAGATATCAAGTAACCATTATCAGTAGTAATCAGTCAAGAGCAGGGATTTCAGTAACAAACAGACCAATTAAAAGCGTCATCTCGTTCTTCTACATTATTACGACTTGCATCAGGTCTCTCCACTTGATCCATATTACTAA
>JABLTK010083111.1_pt1 | contig 10313 bp, 11 predicted proteins | sample 7160131 | NCBI WGS metagenome assembly JABLTK01 (sample SAMN14651221, study PRJNA627086) | human gut metagenome | isolation source: feces | host: Homo sapiens
TATCGAGTGGAGGTGTGGTTTGGAGATTGGAGCAATGAAGAATTTGATTGGGTACTGTGAGTTGTGTGAAGTTTGTTTGCTAGATATGAACACACAGATCCATTCCTACTCTACGATACACCATGCTTGGCTCTGCTTTCCTGATTAAATCATACTGATCCAAGATTGATTCATTTATCTCCTTTGCCAGACGCAGTTGGGTGAGTTGTTGGGCCTGATGTTCATCCCCCTCAAAACATTTGCGTAGAAATTGGATCTCTTTCTGGAATTCCTGATCTGCCTTCTCTTTTCTTTCTAATAACTCCAAACCTATTAGAGATGTGACCCCAAACTTTTGTCTCACCAGAGCCTTCATATCTCTCCTTAGAGAGGGATTCTCTTGAAGGACCTGATTCACACAATCCTGCCATAGTGATGATGAATAGTCGATCTGACTTGTATCACCACCTTTCTCTCGATACAATGCCTCGATTTGACTTCGTGTAGTCTGTTCTAATGAGGCTAGCATACTTCTTGGCACAGCTCCGGGATCTCGTTCATCGGTCAAAGTTTGATTCATAGCTCGTTGCAGTACTCCATTCGCAGCATCTTTCTTCATCAATTCGGGTGAATATCGTTCAGTCACCACACGCTCGACTGCTGTTCGGATATCCAATGGCAACGACTCTTCTTGTTTTTCTACATCCCCCAACATTTCCTTTTCCGTCAGACCACGAGTTCGACCAGAGCCAACAACCTTTGTGGTAGCAATCTTCTTAACCAACTCCTCATTTATCAGATCCTTCTTCTCCTCTATTGGAGTTAATTCAAAATCTGAACTTCCTTGTGAGTTCTCTTCATCTTCATCTTCAACTTCATCGTTTGAATCTGGTCCCAATCCATCATCAATCTCTCGAGTACGCAATTCTCGCACATAATCCAAACGGTCTTTCTTCCTAGCCACAGGAACTCCTCGTTTCCACTCTTCATACTCCTTCCGTGTAAATCGACGATTTCCCGCGGGATGCTCAGGTAATACCAAATCACCATCAATCGACGTAGCTAACACTTTAAGTACTAATGTCATTGTCTGTGAGGTTGGCTTATAACCCTGATCTTGTAATTCCATCAGCACGTTATTCGCTCTGACGAAATCACCGTGTTGAGTACAGGCTTCAAGAAGAATGTGATATGCTTGCAATGAAGGAGAAAAACCAGCAACCAACATCTTCTTGTAGTAATCAAATGCCATCACATCATATCTCCAGCTATGAGCACAAGCATGCATAATTGCTAGATAACATCCCGCTGTTGGAGTTTGATCATGTATCGATATGGAGTCAAAGAGGGTGATAGCTCGTTCGGTATTGTGTTGCATTTCACTCACTTTGATCATCAATGCTAGAGTAATTGCATCTGGTTCCTCGATGTAATTCCGCATCAAATCAAATGTCTCATCAGCTCGAGCTAATTGATGCCTTTGGATACAGCCACCAATTAATGATGAAAATATGACATTATTAGGACGCATTCCAGTTTTCATCATTTCCCGTGATACAGCATATGCATCATCCAATTTACCTTCCTTAACCAGCCCATGTACAATAATACCATATATGTACTCATCCGGTTTCACTCCTGACAACACCATATCCTTAATTGTTTCTCTTGCCAATTCTGTTTTTCCATGATTACATAAAACCGACAAATATGCTGTCCATGCGAATAGAGTACATTGCCTTGGATCCTGCTGGATGATTTTCCAAAGGAACAATGCATCATCTACACGATCTTGTGCCGAAAGAACACGCATTGCTTTGATCGTAGCAGGTAAGTTATCCACATGCAGTGTATCTTTTACCTTGTTAAACAATTTGTCTACATTCATCTCCTTGATATCCAAGAGAGTGTCTTCTGAGAAGGGCATATTCAACATATCAAAGAGTTGAGTTGAAAGCGAGTCAATTTCCACCAAATCACGTTCTGTTATATTCAAATTCTTACTTCCAACATCAGTCGTTGTAATCTTTGCAATATCACTTTTTGATAACACAGGGAGAGGACTGAAGTCTGGCTTTCCATTCTTCAGTAAGCTATCATAATCCACTTCACTGTCTTTCGACTTGGATAAGCTATTTACCTTTGGACTACGTTTCGTTGACATCCATCGAACCGAACCATAGAAATGAATTAAAGGGACTTGAAAAACTGCTAAATTGAGTGTACGAAGACCACCGAGACTAATTTGACGTCTTCGCGGTACCATCATCAAGGAGGATCGAATCGAGGTAGTTGAATGCCTCAATATCGTTGTTAACATACCAAAACAAGCGAATTCACCTTCTGATAATAGAGAAGTAATGAGATAACCAAATAGGAACTATTTTTGGAAGCACCTAATTAGGTGGTTATTGTTATTCAGATACTTTCATTCAATATGGAGAATGGTAGATGATCGATATTGATGTTTTGTATCTATTGAAATGAATACAATGTGTTTAAAGAATGAGTATCAACAGTGGTGTCATTCAGGATCTCATTCCTGTTTATCAGTGAGTCATATTCGTCTACTATCTGGATAATGAAGAGAACTATAAGCAGTATTTCCATATCTCATTGAAATCATTGTATCCATTCATACTGTCTCACAATGTTTCATACACTTCATAAGTGTCAACTATTCACCATTGGATCTCAACTCTATCTTCACATCATTCAAACACTCTTTAAACAGTCCTCTTCTTATTATTCATCTATTCATCACAGTACTATCCCTCAGAGAATGTGTGGATAGTTGAATGTGTTGTGAATAGGAGGTGTTGATAGAGTGTATGAATGATGATGAAAACAAGATATGTTGAATGAGGGATTATCAGAGATGACACACAATCATATTCAACCCATGTAATATTATTACAAACTTTTCCTGTGTTATACCTAATGAGGTATATGTGACAAGTGCTAGTTTCATAATCCTGCCAAAGCCTTATCTTGGATCTATTCTTCGTATGGCTTTTTCTCCATTTCCTTCACTTATGGTATTCTAACTGCTGATTTAGATAACCCTTCCTATCCAATTGGGAATGGTATCGTATTTAGTCATACACCAGTATCACATACTATGGAATTCACGATTAAGGAAACTATGCCTCCATCGAATTACTGGACCTAATTCTGGATACTGAAGGTACTTTCTTAAACCTCCAGTGTGTGGAATCAATGGAAGGACTGTTGTAATTGCTGTAAACCGTTCCAGCGTCTTGATATGACTTCTTACAAGACAGAAACAGCTTCAACCTATATGAATACTCTTCAGTTCCTTGTTTCAATGGTAATTCTACTACTATTGACATCCAGGATATTCTATTGGTTCCTATATTTAAGTGTAATAATTGGCATAAATCATGTACAACTATTGTACAGATAACCCGTCTCTAACATGGGCCTCCAACCCTGAGTAGCTATACAGACATTCTCAAAAATGACAACATAGCTTAACGATCATTTTTACTACACTAACACAATTTCGAGCCAAATTGGCGGGTGATTAAACCAAAGATTGTCTTATTATCTTCCAATGCTATTATTTCTTTCAGTAAGATGCACTATTCAATATCACAATTGGTAACTGCAATTTGATTGAGAGTCATATCATTCTGGAACAATGATGTTGATGTGAAATAATATCGAATATCATTATCTGAAGTGTTGAGAGTGAATTGTTGAACAATTATGAATGCTGAATAAGATGGAATGAAATACACTATAATGGATTCATTTTTCTGTTCAAAGTTATGGATAATTGACACAGAACTCTTTCGTATAATGAAAATGACTTCTCATTATCGAAATGATTGGGATGTTGATATTCTGTTCAATGTTTTGTGTTATTAGTCTTATTACATTTCACAAGAATGACTGGAATTGTTGTATCTCATTCTATTGAATTCACTATCTTCGATAAGAAACAAACTATACAAGAAGTGATTGGACACGAGCAACCAAGTCACTCTTTTTTCCTGATACCTTCTGATTCTTGCTTTTGAGATATGCCTTCAGTTCAGGGATGGTTGCTGTATCCAATTTGTTCTCACGAGCCAAATCAGGGATTTTGGTCTCAATTACACTTGTATTAGTGTCAACAATCACTTCCTGAACCGTAGGATTCATTTTCACTCGTTTTTGTGAAGAATCTATCGGAGTAGGACGTGATTGAGGTTCGAGAAGAATTGGTGATGGAGGTGTTGGCATTTTCTTCACATTCTTTTGAGAAGATTTCTTTGGGATCTGAAGCTTGATACATGGCTTTGGCTCCTCACATTGAATGCGATGAGTACTTGGATTCGAAATAAGGGTCTTTGCAGAAACATAGCTTGTAGGAATGTGTATGATCTTACTATGAGTTGAGACATAAGGGAGGATTGATGGGATTTGCGATGTTATCGACTGAAGAATGCGCTGAGAATGGTCCATTGTTAACGAATAGGACATCTAGATAGAAATGAACAAACAGATTCCACATTCATTGTGAGTGCAAGAAGAGAACTAGGTACAAACTGACCTGAATGATGATGAGGTTGGGATATCAAGGACCACTCAGTGGTAATCTCATCACAGGTCCAATTATACTAGATAGAATGAGAGGAATGATGATACATAATTGAGATAGTATGCAATGGTTTGTTCCTTTGTTGTGGGAAGATAAGACTCGAACCCTCTTTGCTTATTATTCTATTTATGGAGTCATGAATGAGTCTACGATCGAAAGAGGTGTCAGTGGAATATGCAAAGTTGTTATAACTTGATCTATGGTATAGTATTCGTGAGTAGGGAGGAAAAGGGCTTCTGAACTGGAAGAAGAACAAGGAATGAACCGAAATACAACAGGAATACAGAATAAAAGGAAAGTTAGATGAGAATCATCGTACTGAAAACGAGTATCCAGTCTTGAATGATGATATAATGAAATCACTACTTCAATGCATCACAGAAGGATCGACATGTCGGAACTGAGTGAGATCCAGCATTCCAGTGCTCAAATGAAAGGAGATACTCTCCTGATTGTTGATAATGAAATACACAACATAGTTTCCGAAGGATCCATCTCTTTACACACTCATCTAAGATAGCAAAGAAACAATATTCAATACTTAAATGTTGAATAGAAGGAGAAGAACACACATCATCTTTTGATAATAGGATATGATTCTTTTCTGCTATTCGATGGCATGCTCTACTTATGTCTTCCGATTTGAAGCAGGTATTCGATTCGTTCTATATGTAAGTTGACTTCAGTACAAGAAACCGGAACGAGAATAACAATCTTGTTTTCTTCAAATGTTGCTGCAAGATAGTTCTGGTCAATGAGACAATTTACAAACATCGAAGCACACAAATCATGACCATTCGAACAGATTGTAAATTGATTAATACTAAATGCTTCTAGAGATAGCGAAGTATCAAACTGGTAGTTAACAGGATCGAGAAACGGCATTCTGAAGATGGAGGGAAACTATTCACGTATTGTTTAAGTTCAGTTGGATTCATCCATACAATTGTCGTAATTCGTTGTTCACTATACATCACCACCTCTTTCGTTTTTTCTCTTCAATACACCCCTATTGCTATTTTCCCATTTAGTATCATATGAATACCATTTTATTCGCAAGCCGCCAAATTGGCGCCAATCCGTTTCAGAGGGATTAATCTCTCTTATTCGGACCTCATCGGTTAAAAACGGAAGAGCAGATCATTCACTGTACAATCTTGTACATTGCTATCATTTCTACAGCTGTTCTAGGGGATCGAGTGCTTTTTTTCATTGTTTGGAATTGAATGGAAAATCAGACTCCTATACACCAACAACAACCTGCAGAAGCTATTTCTTCAGATCTCTTAGAGATGTCAAAGGTAACGAGTTTGTTCTTGGGAATATTCGCATTAGATTGACGGCATTTCAGTATCAGAAGTCTCTCCAACAAGATTGTATGCTGCTAGATGTATGTTGAGTCTGAAACACTCTCTAGTGCAAGGGAAGAAGAAGTTAAAGGACGAGGACTATTCTCCTCCTACCACAAAAAAGAAATCACTCAAACGAACGCAACCAACACGACTCCCTTGTCCTCCGCTCCCAGAGGCTCCCAGTCCGATTGCTATTTATATGGATAAACTGACTGAACAGAAGAATCTGATGAGCTCACCTCATGATGTTGATGGATGCTCCTTTATCCGAGAAGTCTGTTACGATGGAATTGTTCGGTGGGTGGTTCCTCTAGATGTCAATTGTAGTATTTGTAAGGATATCAAGAGTCGTGCTGTGGGCAATCAGTTTTCTCTTCAAACTCTCTCGACACTTCATTCCATACCTCAGTTATGTGCTCGTGATGTCTGTTCGGTATAGGAGATGGAACTCGTTCATCTGTAGATCCTTGTAACATCGGGAGTTCTATCAACTAGTGACTCAGAATACGTTGTTCAGTCTTATCAATCAATTCTATCGATCCTTCTGGATCATCAGAAAACTAACTATTCTAAGTTGGAGGAATCTGTGAGTATTGTATCTGTTCTAACAGCAAAACCTCCTATGGACTCAATCCCATCACTTTTAGACACAGAAGGAACTGAAGTAAGAATTCGGGATTGGAAAGTTAAAACTCCTTCTTCAATGTGGATTCATGGAGCTTATTGTCGAGAAGAGGATTCTGGATATCCTTTTGTTGTTTATCCTCCTCATTATGATGTACCATATCGATCTGACGAACCATCTGAAATAACACGGTCCCGAATCTTACCTAGTTCTCTACCATCTCGACTCACACAAAAATCGGATATAGACCATTCTCAACGGAACCCACATAAGTTGAGTAAACAGGACTCGTCTTTCCAATCAACTGAATCTATTCCAGTCCTACAAAAGTCTATAGTGGATGATATCAAGGACAGAACTTGGAGTGCGGAATTGAATACTGATAGTTGCTTAATCCATTTAACCCACCTCCTCCTGCGCAAAGCCATCCTGCATGAATCGTTCTCATTACAGGAAGTAACCAAGGAAATCTATCCACGGTCTCCCAAAGGTCCAATCACAATAGTTTTATCATTTCTAGCTTTTCTTCGCCATGTTCATCTGATCTGTATCGTACTTCAGTGTTGTGGCTTGCTATGCACAGACCATCCGTCATTGCGATTGGATGATCAAATTCGCTTGAATCCGCAATTTGTAGGATTCCTACAAGGACAAGAGAAGGTAAATGATCCATTGCAGTCTCTCGCACCTTATATGGATATTGACTGTCTAGCTTCGGATATTGTACTAGCTTCCATTCAAAGTAATCAGGATATTAAGAACCTCTCAGATGTTGTGCGGAAACGGTGTGGAAAGGAACCTTTTCCATCAGTCGGTGTTATGGAAGCAGCATTAAAGAAGCGATTTGTGAGTGCTCTGAAGATGTACGAGATCGTGATGAGGGAGTGTCAAGATGTGGATTCTACTCGTAAATGATGAAAGCTGTTTGTTTCCAAATCATCAGTTGATTCCTCTTCTTGGCATTCGTACTATCATATCATCTGTTTCTTATTCTCCCCATACGTTTGCGAATAATAAAAATGGAAATGACAAATTGTCATGACTGGCATGACAACTCTTTTCTCATTCTCCTTTAACGAGAATTGGGTAACAAATATCCATAAGATTCCATATCTTGTTATCTATCTAAAGGAGAATAGAAAAGAGGATTTGGTACATATCTATCGAAATCGTTGTAATGGTGTTAGTTAATATGTCTACCGTGCCTACAGAATTGCTGGATCGTACAAAATTTCGGGAGTATAGTCCTATTCTTTGATTTCATATGTAGGGATTTGACGAAGTATCAGAAAGTGTTGCGGGACCTGAATAAGAATCCTGCAGAGAATGCTGATAAGATTACTCGAATTCAACGATGGTATTCCTTGTTTTGGAGAATGACAAGTAGGATGGAAAAGGCTTGTTATCGCGCTTTGGTGAGCGATCCTAGTTACTACTTGGAAACTGGATTAGACTCGATTGTGTGGCGAGATTGCTTTTACAAGCCAATCGAGTCCGAACGTGCCAAAATTAAAGATCTTACAAAATCTCAACTGGATGCTGTTGGTTTTTGTCAAATTGTTCACTTTTAGAATCCAAGTAAACTCTTGGAACTCATTCAACGAGCGTTGGATTATTATGTGTCTGTATATCGTCAACTAAAGGATATTCCAGCGATTGACCAATCTAGAACACCTTCCAGTTCGTCTTCAACCCGTTTCTCTCAAAAGACGAAGGTTATAATAACGTGCAATCTGTTTATTCATATTGGAGATTTGTATCGATATGAGGCCCAATATTCCGTTCCGCAAGGAACCATTCCTAATTTCGAAAAGGCTGAAAGTGCATACAAACAAGTGATTGCACTGGATTCAGGGAGCGGAATAGGACATCATCAATTAGCTGTTCTAGCTGTGAATTCTAATGCCGACATTCTCGCTGTTTATCGGTATATTCGATCAATTGCTTGTTCATCACCATTTGCACCGGCTCTTAAGAACCTCCGTGTCCTATTCTCGAAGAATGAGAAGAGCATGTCTTCTCTGATTATGGAGCCTCATTCAAAGAAAGAAGGAGTGACTGTAAGAAGAGAGATACTTTGATTAAATAGGCTTTTACGAAATTGTTTATCGAATTGATGCATGTATTGTGTGATGGAGTTGGTGATGCAATTCGTTTTAATTCGTTAATGGTAAACTGTCTACAGTTATTTGGTAGGTAGTTTTGAAGAGGATTTAAGATAGATGTTCTATTGAGATATGATGCACTCAGTACACAATTTGTGTTTCGTGTAATTATGATTGCTATATTTGCTGCATGCAATTTATGGAATAATGGAGCTGATAAAGGTACTATTGACATCATGTGATTCATTGCTAGAATCATCTCAGAGTGGAATATTGAGTGATTCATGTTTAAATGGATGGCTGTGCTTAATGAATCTCATTACGCGAGTTTTCATTCATACTCTCTCTGAATCAAGTAATCATATTTCTCCATTCTCATTGTAGATGGCTCCACTCGTCACATGGCTACAATTCGTCTCTTCATGATGTGGTTGGAGTTACAGAAGGCTGATGGTTTTCGACCCAAGGTAAGACGTACTATCATTCATTCATTCATCAGTACATGGCTTCAGAAGCATCATTCTGTTCAACCTCCAATCTAACTCTCTTTCTCGATGTGGAACAACGGTTATGGAGGAATTTGGTTGCTTTGATGAATCGATTGCCTCTTAAAGAGACAGTGGTCAAGGATACAGGTAAATTCTGGCTTCGTTTCTCATATTCCAGCTCCTTTGCGATATGAAGTTGAGATCCGCGGTTATTTACCATTTCGAGGGGTCTTTGATAGTATATATTATGAACTGTACACTAAGAGATTAGATATTGCAGGGTCTCATACATTCTGTAATGATGAAGAGAGTCTGATTCGTTATATGATTGCTATTTGTGTATCTTTCAATCATTTGAAAGATGATCCTCGTTGTCCTGTTCATATTGATAAGGATAATCACCATCAATACTATGTGCTAAGTAAGCGAGAGATACTGGGTAAACTCCAGATCCACATCAATCGAGAGATCCCTTTCGAAGTGTTGCTTTTGACAATCTGCCATCATTTTCGGCTATTTCTGTTAATGGTGAAGATGATTCTCCCTCAATGTTGAATTCGTCTGTACTATTCACCAATTGAACTAAGTTCTAGTTATTTGGAATACACAGTCGGAATGTGAGTAATTCTACTCGCTTATCAGGAGTATGAAAATACAAGGATTTAATGATCTAGTCTCCTAATGATCCGTTCGGTAGCCGGGCTTCCTCTCAGTCTACTTCAAACTTGTATTCACGAGTTGGAAGCAGTTTGTCAATTCATAGTCATTCCAGAGAAAGCTCAAGTGATCGATTACAGAGGTCTATTATGATCGTGGAAGTTATTCATAGGACTATGTCTCCTTTTCGATTAACAGGTGATCAAGGATGAAAGATGAACGTAATATTGTGTTATAGTACTTGTGTCATTTAATATCCATGTGCATTGTCTCTGCTTAACTCATGTTTGATGAAAACACAATTGTTCATAATTGGGTCATAGAGTATCCATAATTCAATAATAGGGTCAAAGCCATTCATTCTTAGAGTTTATTATTTCCCTTTCAACAAAGGACAGAGAAAGAGTTAAATGGTAAGAAGGAGTGAATTATTCTAGTTTCCACACAATCACACCGGATCAAGCTTCGAAGACGGAACTATGGAAACGGATGATCCAA
>JABLTK010104746.1_pt1 | contig 10310 bp, 18 predicted proteins | sample 7160131 | NCBI WGS metagenome assembly JABLTK01 (sample SAMN14651221, study PRJNA627086) | human gut metagenome | isolation source: feces | host: Homo sapiens
ACAAATTCCTACAACCGGATCCACGTGGGAAGCAACTGCCAGGGTAGAGTCATTATACTCCACTTGACATCTACATCTCACTTCAACATCCATATACCAACTTGTTTTCACTCTCCTTCTTTTCATTCAATACAACATCTATTCTTGGTTCAGTTGCTCCATCATTCGAAGGAGTTGCCAACGCCACAAAATGGGATCCAAATCCAATATCAATACCAATCAAACTATTCATTGAACGATAGATTGCACATTTCCAGAATTGCACGGTTTGACAAATATCAACCCGATTTTGATCATGCAACAATGAACCCTCAATTATTGTCTGTTTGTGTTCATATTTAACTGTACCAATGCTACAAATTGCAACAAACAAATACTCAAAGATACTATACAAGAACACAATCAAACTTCTATTGAATAAGGACCAAAATACTGATTTCCATATCCGAGAACAGCATAGCAAGAGAGACCAGGTGTATCAACAGAATCCGCCGTAATCACAACCGATTCCCTATCAAAGTACCCTACCTACCGTTAATACAACTACTGGACCCTACATTCTGACCTAAAACAACTACATCCCGAGAAGAAACAGGAATCTGCTTGTTTGTGTAGAAAATGTACAAATCTCCCTCTCCTAGCACAAATATAATTCCTCGGAGTTGTTTATTATTGACTTCAAGAGAGATCCACTCAAGGGAGTATGAAACTAGATCCTCCCTTGAAATCTCTTCTTGTCGGCTTTTCACTGCAAGAACTCTCTTTGCATCCTTCAGTGACGATAATAATACCCCTCTTTCACTAATCTCAATGTTACTCAGAGTCTCTGGAAGGACTGTCACTATTGATTATCAAATATCTCATTGGATACTTCCTCCAAATCTTCGATATTTCACACCCACCTGTTGTTGCGATGCTAATCCTCAAACTCTCCTTCAATCCTTACCGCTCAATTGGTTTACCCAAACATGCATTCTATGCGACCTCCAGACTTCTTCTGGCTTCGAACTCTGAATCCGGAACTTCTTTGTTGTCATCGTATGAACACAATTCTTGGTGACTGCTACTGCGTAAAATCCATATAAGGCATTGTCCAATTGATGACAATAGACTGTTGACACTATCTCACTTGAATGTCTTCGTCTTAGTATAATCAGAAAAGATGTACTTGCCCAGATATATTCCCTCTCGAATAACATTTTCAGTATCCGGATCATCGAATCCGTCCAAACGACTCAAGAGATACACATCACCTGTTCCCTCGAAGAAAATATTAACTTTAGCACAACCGTCCTGAAGATCTTCAATATTTTGGATAGTCAACTTCTGCGAATTGCAAGACAATTGACTAAACGGACAGCGATAATTTAGATACCATGACTGTTTACCATCTACGGTATCGACAAGAATCGAGATAAATGGTTTCTGAGTGATCTCAGACAGATCCATAAAGATCCGGAACTTACCCATCGGACCCAATGAAAAGAGATAAGTACTTCGATTTCTCGCTTGCTCGACAGGAAGTATCTCATCACCATGTTGTAGGAAAGATAGTCGAGTGGACTGAACAGAAGTGACATGACCACTAAGGAAATTTCCATTTATGCGATCAATGAATATGGGAAAACCATCTAGACGTAAGTGGAAAGCTGAAACCATTTACCCTCTCCTACAGCTAAAAAGATACATAGGAGAATAATAACAATCCTCCATTGAATCATTTTCAAGTGAAAGAAGTATAGAATGAGTTTCTTAACAAATCAAGTACGCAAAGAAGGGAAACAAAGATTACATTGGATTTTCACTTTGAAATAGTGTGAACGTATGCTTAAAGAAATGCAACATGTCATATACAGATGGATCCGACTCAACCAAATGACTATACATCACAATTCCCTAGAAAATATACTTAAGAAAAACTTGATTGACGGTAAAAAAGTGCCGTAATCGAGGTTGAATCACTCCATTCTGTTTCTGAGGAATATCTGCGGCGACTTTCAGGTTGTAGTGTCCCAGAACATAAATCTCAATAAATGACAACAACAACCGTGTGCTTGAAGAAGGAAGAATGGCTGGACCCCAACCCTCATCATGAGACTCGGCTTCAGATCTTCCTGTTGTTATAGACGGTGTAAGGACCTCCTTTTGCCTTTCAGTCATACGTTCAATACATATCCAGAAGGGTTCAAGACATTCTAACTCTTCTTCATGAAAAACCTTACAGAGCTTTATACACCACTTCGCACACTCCGCTACACCTGAGAGACTCTGCTGCGAACCAAGAGGAACTCCTTGGACCACACCCATCAAAAGACGCAAACAGTAATAAGCCTGCTTGATACAAAGCACCGCGACTGTTGTCTTTTCCTCCTCCGACCCTTGCTTCATCTCATCTCGCAGGGCTACTTCGACAGTCGTCTCCTCGACACGTGATGGGCTCTGGACGATCTCATCAACGAACTGCTGAATGTATGACGGCTGGTGAACCAGACAGCGAATGATCCCTGTCTCATTCAGCTCTGCTGCTGTGAACAACGCTCCCCGAAGATGATTACGTGAGCGTGCATCGATGAATCCACATCTCTGTACCAGGACTTCGACACAGTGTACACGATCGTGCATCAATGCAAAGGTTAATGCATTCTCGCCTCGGAAACTACGAATGTGAGCTTGAGCTCCATATCGTAGGAGAATATCCACATAGCTGGAAGCACCCACCTTACAAGCCAACATGAGAGCAGTAATTCCTTCTCTATCCTGCATATTAACAATAGGAAGCTGTCTGGTAGGTAATGATTTGGCAAGTGGTAAAGGAGTTGGCAGTGATGACGGTAAAGGAAGTGGCGATGAAGCTGAGAGTGTAGATCCAGAAGGCAAAGATACTCCTGGTAACGAGGATGATTCCAATACCTGGGATGATGACTTTGTTAAGACCTGTGATGGCTTCATCAACACTGGAAGTGATCTACCAGAGAGTGTGGACACCCTTGATGGAGATAACTTCACAGATTCCTGCTTCGAAGATGACTGATACTGGGCAGCCGAACAAAGACTCTCCAATATAGCATCACTTCCATTTAGCACGGCATACATCAACACCGTCATTCCATGGGACGCCTGCAGACGACAATTCGCTCCTGCTTTCAACAATTCATTCACCAAGACTACGAATCAGTAACCCATAAAAGACCAACCTAAATTGTGACTATGAACTGCATAAAACAAAGCACTGTATCCGTGAGAATCCTGGTCGTTTACTGAAGCACCAGCTAATAATAGCTCTTTCACTCCGGCTACATCTCCTTTTCGAGAGAGGACCATGAGCCGAGTCATAGACTTTTCACGCTCTACTGAAGATGTTACTCTTCGTCGTGATACAAAGTGAGTATTCCCAATGACACAATTATTATGGGAATCATCGATTGTCTAGAATATTCAGGTAGGAAAAGACACATACAGGTGAAGGAGTGGACAGGGATGAATCACTGCAACAAGACATTCGCTTTCGATCATGACTAAGACTTATGGAGGAAGTACTCATAAGAAAGAAACCTGAAAATCATCTCAACAAGATCCATCCTCCTACGAGAGTGCAACAATGTCAATGAAAACGATATTCAAGTCTAATAATAAATCGAAAGGCAGAATTAAATGGAAGAGAATCTATCAATGATGAAGAAAGCACGGCCACTCATTTTGCGTGACAAAAAAACTGCCAAGTATTGGGAATCAAACGAACTTGTTCATACGTAATCCCTCCTATGGATACCCCTCCTCTCGAACTTGTCTGTGCCGATGATGTATGCATTCGAGCGTGGTGAGATGTGAAGGTCATTGACATTTCTGCATCGAAGGTGAATAACAGAATAGCAGCTCTTGTTGTTGATGGGACCATTGAAATGTACAAATAGGAACTGAGGATGATCTACAGACATGAGTTTGAGAATGGGAAAGACGTAAAAGTTGGTTCATTTGGTACAGAAGATGGGTTGATTCGATGTATTGCATTCAACTCTGATGCTACGAAATTGTTTTGTGGATGTGAAAATGGAGATGTAGTACTGCTCTCTGTGGACGGTATTAGTTGAAAGCGAACCTAATGTGTAGGCAAGGGGCTATGGAAATGTCCTGCCAACAAAAAACACGATCATGAAGTTTCAAGGGTATTCTGTTTGAACGATACATCCTATTTCTCTGGTGATCAGGAAGGAGGTTTGAAAGTGGTTTCTGAAATGTGATTTTATCATAGTTATGGGATCCTGAGACAGAGCACAGTGTAACCAAAACATTTAAACACCACCAAGACTTCATTTCGGGATTTGCCTATAATGAAGTGGAAGACTGCGTTGTTGTATCTAGTTCTGATGGTTCTGTGTCTGTGATTAGTATGAAGGATCGGGATCTGTTGTATCAGACCATCAACTGTCAAGACGAGGTTTTGTCTTGTTGTGTGGTGAAGAATGGAAAATATATCTGTGCAGGAACTCAGGAAGGAAGTGTCAATATCATGAAGTGGAATGAAGAAGAGGTGATCGCTGATCGCATTACCGGTCATCCAGAGAGTATTGATGGGATGTTGAAGATTGACGAAGATACGATCTGTACGGGAAGTGAAGATGGTGTATTGCGAGTTGTTCAGGTGATTCCTAATCGCTTTCTGGGTGTTGTAGGAATGCATGACGATTTCCCTGTAGAACGAATGGAGGTAGAGATGAAAAAAATGAGTAACATGTAGTGGACATTTGAAAGGAAGTATTTGGCAACTTGTTCTCATGACAACAAAGTGCGTTTGTTTGATATGTCAATATTGAACGAAGATGAGGAAGAGAGTGGGAAGAGAGAACATGAATCGGAGTCATCTGAAGAAGAGGGAGAGAAGGGTGTGAAGGCAAGGAATTTGAAGCGACGTAAAGTGACTCCCAATAACAAGTCATCTGGTTTCTATGACGATTTGTGAGATGTTTGTTGGAAAGATCTCGATAAATGCATCAAAATACACTTCACTATAGCCATAAGTACTATTTCAAAACAAACACACAATGAAGAGAAATATGTGAGAAGGAGACGCTTCGGTATGTTCACGCCAAAACTCATGAACACCAATACAACACAACAGAGAACACCTCCAATGATCAGGAAAACAAAGGGAGTCTTTACGAATGGTAAATCTACATTCTTATCACTTCCTTCCTCTCTTACACATATATCCCAAGAATGTAATATAACAATAGTAACAAATCGCAGCAATACAAGCTATGTCTGCCACAAATGTAGACATGAACTGAGCTCTTACGATAAACGGAAGAATCACGTACTATCCATCACAAGAACCGTAAAAATACTACCTGGAGAACACCCATAATCAGAAGAGCAGGAAAGAAGGCATTGAAGTGAATGTCCAATGCATACAACCATTCTACAAACTGTTCCGGACTATGAGGTCGCTGAATCCTCATTGAGTGATTAATCCAGTAACAAGAGATTGTTGCTATTACTAAACCAGCGAGGAGAGAAAAGAAAACACTCTGGATCAAGGACTTTCTATTCGTCAAATATATCCCAAGACGTGTACATCAGACAGGTTACACAACCAGGCCGAATTGCAATCGAATAAGCCGCTGATATACTCTATATGATATACAATAAATTAGACAGCATACTGCAACAAAGAAAAGAGTGATAAGGATGAAAGAAGGATCATCACGCGCCCACTGATTCTTCGTTTCTAGAACTCATTAGGTCATTTCGCCACTACGTTTTCGCCATGCTGTCATCTTATATCTACTCCTTAGCGAATAACATCAATAGCTACACTTTGGTCGGAGAAATACATATTTGAATCATTTGAGAGAAAGAGTAGTCCAAATCCATTTGACGAAGACTGAAAATTCGTTTCAGGTACATTGTCCAATATACACGCTGTTTTCGCGTGTCTGCATTCATATCAAGATTCATCATCTCTATTGAAGCAAATTTCAAGAATAGGAGAAAAGTGAATGAAGTATGTATTCCTTCCAGACTATGGGAAACCAAATACTAGGAAGGCAGTGTTGAGGTGTATAGCCTCATAGTCAACATCAATGAATGCGAGTTACAATTCGTTGTGGTTGTACTTATTTAGTGTGTATCAACTGTTTCCAGTCTTCCCTTATTAAGTTGTCCAAACAGTGCTACAGTGTTTACTTCATGAAAGCACTCTCCCTGTTCTCCGATGGTAGTAGAAGACTGGTATGCATTTATTCATTCATCAATCAGCAGCAATAGACTCTGCCACTTTTTATCCGTGGAAAAAAACTACAGATCCACCCACGATGAGTACCCTAATTATCCTATTACTGGTGGGGACGGAAACGAAAATAGTGAACTGTACTTGTTAAGAAAAATGATTGGCTAACTTGATTATCGTCGAATTCAATACTGCGAGTCACTATTCTTTCCTCTTGAGACTAGAAGGCCGCGAATTCTACGAATGGCGGAAGAATACCAAATACACGATGCTTTTGAGACTGTTCATGTGGGTTGTGGGTAGTAGTGTCATTATGTAGATTCCCATAGATTTGCAACCGATACAAGGGTATACATGTACGAATGGGTCTTGTCGTCTCAGTTCCATGTTGGAACCCGGTCTCAACCCACGATCTATCAACCTCCACCTTGTTCATTCTTCAGATTCGTCATGTATTGTATTGGACATACTATTGAGTAACTAGTGGACTCTTTAAGTCAAGATGAGAGATACTATCCTAAAAGGGACAGTATATATTCCAACAGAAGCTATGCACTACATAGTACTGGTGTAACATCCACCCCAGTCTCACGTTCTGACTATGCGTACCCACCACATGTTGCTACTTCTTTTGTTACACCGTTTTCAGAAGCACCTTCTGCGATGACTCAGAATCTTTGTTTGCCCAGCCGTTCTGTGTCACAGTCTTTTGCCCCTAGATCTGAGAATGGGTTATATCGAACCCCATTATACGCTCAAAGGAGCTCTTTTTCTGACTCTTTTGAGTATCAGCCTCCAGGATTATTCCACAACTTTTCTTCATCTACCCGTAATCTGCCACCATGGAATGTGGAAAAAGGGATACCGGACAAAACTCCGGTCCACGAACAAGAAAAACAACATGTATCATCTATGAATAAAGATGAGAGATAGAAACGAACGAAGCGGTCGAAGAAGAACAAAGTGAAAGGGAATGCCGAACACTATGTAATTGATCCACAGCGTGTACTCCAAAATAAAGATTCTAGGCAATTTCTTATGATCAAGAACATTCCTAATAGGTAGAATTGGGAAGAGAAGCTGATGTGTAGTTTCTCTCAGGAGAAACTGCTTTCTATCTTGGAACAATTTGTACAATACCAGATTGAGTTCCTCTATTTACCTTTGGACAGAAACACTGATTGTAATCTGGGTTATGGATATGTATCACTTGTTGATTCACAAGCTGTTTATACACTTTATATGGCTGTAGTAATCCTATGAATCATTCACTGTAGATGCATATGAAACGTTGGCCCAATTCTGCTAGTCAAAAACTTTGCGAGATTGTATATGCTCGAATTCAGGGCCATCGGGACTACCTGAAAATGTGTGACAAATGGGAGATTATGACTGAAGAGCCCAAGTATCATCCCTTTTTCTTCAAACGAGTTGATTGTGTTGTGAATGGAATAAAACAAACTAGAATGATCCGAGCTCCTTCAACCCATTTTCGTGCCAAACAGGCATAACAACATAGTCGGGTTTCTTCCTTCAGTTGCTTTCCATCTCCTTTGTGTTTGTTCACCTAATCAGATTTTATTGGTTTGACAGGAGTTTCGTTTCCTTCCGAAGAATAAACTAATTCTCTTTGTAGAATCATCATAGTGGTATTAGTAATTCAGCTCACAAAATGGAAGTAGAAAATGAAAAGAAAGTGGAGGAATCTCCAAAGGAGACGATGAATGACGAGGAGGAAGATGAAATGAAGAAATATGTAGGAGGATGTATTTCCTTGACTAATTCCAGATGGGACCCTATGTTCTAGAAATACAGGATATGGAGAAGAAGATCAAGGATTTGGAGTCTGAAGTAACTCGAACTGTTGGTAAGAGAATTAAAAAGGTTGTGTGACTGTATAGGTGCGAAAGAGAGCGATACAGGTCTTTCTCCTCCTAGTCAATGGAATTTGGAGCAGGATAAGCGACGAGTGAATGAAAAGAATTATATGGTACGTATTTGACGTGTCTATAACTTGGAGATCGCTCAATGTGTACAATCACTCGTTACGGACCGAAAAGAGCAGGCTTTTGTTGTACAAATTCCTCAGTATGCGAAAATCGTATCGGGTCTCGAAAAGAATGTATCCGCTGTGGATATTGATGTCGGAAAGCGAGTAGCTGTTACTCAGGAACGGTTTGCTATTGCTGTAGGTATGAGGTGTTCATTTGATTGTAGAAAGCACTGGACAATTCGATTGATGCTTCTGTATCAACCATGGAAGTGGAAGAGAAGCCTGATGTGACGTATGATGATGTAGGAGGTTGCGATGATGCTCTCAGGGAGCTTCGAGAGGTAGTAGAGATGCCTCTTCTGCATCCTGAACGTTTCACGGATCTTGGAATCGATCCTCCCAAAGGTGTCCTTCTCTATGGTCCTCCTGGTACCGGAAAGACACTGTCTGCACGTGCAGTGGCCAATCGTACCGAAGCTACCTTCATTCGCGTGTTGGGAAGTGAGTTGGTTCAGAAGTATGTAGGAGAAGGAGCGCGAATGGTGCGTGAATTGTTCCAGTTGGCTCGAAGCAAGAAGGCTTGTATTGTAGGACCTGTCCCTATCTTGGAACGTAGATCTTCTTCGATGAGGTAGATAGTATTGGAGGAACACGATTCGATGGGGATGGAGACAGTGGTGACACTGATGTACAAAACACGATGTTGGAACTAGTGAACCAACTTGACGGATTTGATGCACGCGGTAATATCAAAGTGCTGATGGCCACAAACAGACCGGATACACTAGATCCTGCATTGAAGCGACCAGGTCGTCTTGATCGCAAAGTGGAATTTGCGTTACCAGATCTGGAGGGTCGTACTCAGATATTCAAGATTCATGCTCGTCCAATGACGTGTGAGCGTGGGATTCGTTTTGAGTTGTTGGCTCGGTTATGTCCAAACACAACCGGAGCTGAGATTCGGAGCGTTTGTACAGAAGCAGGTATGTTTGCTATTCGTGCACGTCGTAAAGCAGTCACAGAGGAAGACTTCCTAAATGCCATCGATAAGGTGATTAAGGGTTATCAGAAGTTTTCATCCACCTCCAAGTATATGGTATACAATTCATTTGTTTGTTGGAACTAGCATATGGTGCAAAAGGTAGGTAGGTACAAAAAGAAAATGGGGCATGTAGCAGCATTGTACTGTAGTAGAAACGATAATTCATCTATATCCGTATTCAAATTCGGTAGTTCCAACTGAATAAGGAAATAGAGAAAAGACACGATATATGCGTTCAGTATTCTGTATAGTGGAAGCTTGATATCTATGGAATCCCAAAATGATTTCATTCTCTTACTGCTATTCAACATCATTTGGAGTGATCAACAATTGTATTTAGGCATATAAATGAGAAAGGAGAATACTACTGATAATCCTCATTTATCCGTCCTTGGTGATTATGCGATAGAGAGTGTTGAAATAAAGAGTGGCAGTGAATTGTCTGGAGAAGCAAGAATCGGTATTATGATTGAGAATGAAAGGTTTGTGATGCTTGTTCCTTTGAAAGAAGGAAAGAAAGAAGGAGCTGGTATGATTTTGAGAAAGAATGGAACACTATTTATGAAACTAATGTTTGTGAAGGATGTTTGTGAAGGAGAAGTGATAAAGAAGAATAAGTATGGCAGGACGGTGTTAAGAGGAAGAATGCAGAAAGGAAAAAAGTCGGAATGTGGATAGAATATGATGATTCAGGAAATGAGAAATGGAGAGGATTGTATCGAAAAGGAAAGCGATTACTGACACTGAAAGAGAAAAAGGGAATGAAAGGATTCTATTCAGAGATGAGTGAGAATGGAGAATTGTTGAGTGTGAGTGAATATGATGATAAGTGGAGAAAGAATGGAAGATGTTTTGAAGTGGAATCAGGACACTTGAAGAGAGAATGTGTGTATGAGAATGGAATGAAGAAGAGAGTAATTCGAGAATTCACTAATAATGGATTGATGATATTGTTTGATGATAATGGAAAGAAGGTATATGAAGGAGTATGGTTTGGAGATGTGGTGAATGGATTTGGGATTCATCGTCGAATGGAAGGAATGAAAGGA
>JABLTK010099540.1_pt1 | contig 10287 bp, 8 predicted proteins | sample 7160131 | NCBI WGS metagenome assembly JABLTK01 (sample SAMN14651221, study PRJNA627086) | human gut metagenome | isolation source: feces | host: Homo sapiens
AATTGTTTAGTAGATTTTCTATTTACAACAGTAGGGGGCAATAATGAATTACCTATATTTGTAGAAAAGGTTATTAATATTGATTATAAACCAGTAGCTAAAAGTATATATAAGAGTGAAGATATGTACTATATTGGAAGAGGTATTGATATTTATACTTGTTATGAAGCAAGTTTAAAGCTTAAAGAGATATCTTATATTCATAGTGAGTGTTTTGCGGCAGGTGAACTTAAACATGGGCCAATTGCATTACTTTCAAATAATACACCTGTTATAGCACTTTTAAGTGAATTTTCTGTATATGAGAAAACAGTAAGTAATATTATTGAAGCTAAAAGTAGAGGTGCTAAAATAATTACTATAAGAAAAGAATCTATTAATATTGATAAGAATATTAGTGATTATGATATAGTTGTACCACTTACCAGTGAATATATTCAAAATTTAGTTATTATTGTTGCTTGTCAAATGCTTTCTTATGAAGTTGCTCTTCTTAGAAAGTGTGATATTGATAAACCTAGAAATCTTGCTAAGAGTGTTACTGTTGAGTAAAATTTATATGTAAAATCTGTGTTATTTTTTATAAAATATAGATATAAAACTCTTATTATTGTATAATTATAATAGGAGTTTTTATTATGGGATTTAATGCTAAGAAATTTAAGAAAAATATAGGCTTTTTGATTATGTGTATTCTATTGATGATAGTTCTTGTTTTACTTGGAATGTGGTCTGATAATAAGAAAAGTCTTCCTCATGGTGATCTTGGTGGTGATGATATATCTATTAATAAGCTTGTTATTAATGAAATTATGTCTTCAAATAAAGGTGTTATTAGTGATGAAGAAGGAAGTTTATATGATTATTTAGAAATATATAATGGTAATGATCATGATATTAATTTAAAAGATTATGGTCTTAGTGATGAAAATACTAAGGTTAAGTATGTATTTCCTGATACTGTTATTTCTGCAAATGGATATATAGTTGTATATCTAAGTGGAAAGAATAAGGAAGGACTTTATACTAATTTTAAATTAAAAAGTTCTGGTGGAGAGGTTGTTGCTCTTTTAAAACCTAATGGTAAAGTAGTTGATGCAATTGAGACAGTAAGTTTAGATTCTAATACTGTTATGGCAAGAGATGCTAAGGGTAATTGGGTAATACAAGATAAACCAACACCAGGATTTGCTAATAATAAAGATGGTTATAATGAATTTTTAAAATCACTTGAAAGTTCTGAAAGTAAGAAAATTGTTATTAATGAAATACTTGCTGAAAATAAAGGTAATTTCAAAAATGAAAATGGTGAATATAGTGGTTATATTGAAATTAAGAATATAAGCGATGAGAGTATCAATATTAAAAACTATAGTTTATCTAATGATGAATCTGTTAGTTTTAAATGGCAGTTACCTAATATTAAGTTATCAAAAGGTGAAGTGTTATTAATATATACTAGTGGTGTTAGTAGTACTAGTGGTGTTCTTAGTACAGGATTTAAATTAAAGAATAAGAATGGTGCTGTTGTACTTACTAACTCAAAAGGTAAAGTAATAGATAAAGTTAAATATGAAAATTTAGCTAATGGAATGGCTTATATAAGAGAGGGAGATAAGTATTTAATGAACAATTCAATATCTCCTGGATATAATAATACTGTTGATGGAATTAAGGCATTTCAAAAGAAATATTTAAAGGTTGAAAGTTCTCTTATTATTAATGAGGTTATGAATAATAATTATTCTTATTTACCTCAAAATGGTGGTAATTATTATGATTGGATAGAACTTTATAATAATGGTAAAGATGATGTTAAATTAAGCAATTATTGTTTAACTACTAATATTAATACTGTATGTATGAGTAATCTTCCTGATGTAACTCTTAAAAAAGGTGAATATTATGTAGTTATGGCTAGTGGTAATACTGAACTAACAAATAAGAGTTATACTCATTTAGGATTTAAACTTGGAGATAATGATGCGATATATTTAACAAAGGATTCGAGTATAATTGATTCAATGTATGTTTCACAAGTACCAAATGGTTATTCTTATGGTAGAGGTAGTGATTATGGTTTATATTATTTTAGTAAACCAACTCCAAAAGCTAAAAATAATTCTGGAACTGAGGCAATCTCTTATTTGCCAACTGCTTCTGTTTCTGGTGGTGTAATAAAAGATGGCAAGGAATTTACGGTAGCTTTAACTGGAAATAAAATTTATTATACAACTGATGGTTCAACTCCAACAACGGCTTCAAAAGTATACAGTAGTCCTCTTACTATTAAGAAGACTACTGTTTTAAAAATTATGAGTAAAGAAGATGGAAAGCTTAAAAGTGATGTTAATACTTATTCATATATTATGGATGGTAGTCATAAGGTTTCAGTTATGTCTATAAGTATTAATCCTAAAAAGCTTAATAATGTTAATACTCATACTAGTCTTAATAGTAAAGTATTAGAACATGGTTATGTTGAATATTTTGATAAGGATGGTGGCGGTTTTAAGCTTAATATGGGTCTTAAACTATTTGGTGGATCAACTAGGAGTTATAAGAAGAAAAGTTATGAGATTAAGTTTAAAAAGATGTTTGGAGATGCCAAACTTAAATATAAGGTATTTGATACATTAGATAGTTCTGTATTTGATTCATTGGTTCTTAGAACTGGTTCACAAGATGAATTTCAATATAATGATCAAAGAACTGTTATTAAGGATGTTGTAGCTACTTCTCTTGTTGATGAGTATACTGATGTTGATGTACAAGCATATGAACCAATTGTTTTATATATCAACGGTAAATATAATGGTATATATTTTATAAGAGAAAAGGTCGATGAAACTTTTGTGGCTAATCATTATAATGTTAAAACTACTAAGGGAGACACTAGTATTCTTAGAATAGATGGTGAAGTTAAGAGTGGTACTGATAAGAATTATAAGGCTATGATTAATTTTATTAAAAAAAATTCTCTTAGTAATAAAGCTAATTATGATAAGGTTAAAGAACAAATTGATATTAAAAGTTTATGTGATTTTTGGGTAGGTGAAATATATACTGCTAATTATGATATATTAAACACTAGATATTTTTCTAATCCTAAAGTTGATAATGGTAAATGGAAATTTATTTTTTATGATTTAGATTCTGGGTTTTTTAGAACTACTCAAAATACATTTACTGAATATACTAGTATTGCTGGTATGGGAGCTTGGAATTTTCCAACTGATTTACTTAGAAATTTAATGAAAAGTAGTGAATTTAAGAAAGAGTTTTTAGAACGATTATCATATAACTTAAAAAATACTTGGTCTTATGATAATGTTAACAAAAGAATAGATGAAGTTATTGAAATGATTGGCAAAGATGAATTTAAAAGAAATGCTGAAAGATGGGGAAATTCATATAATCATTGGGAAAAATCTGTTGCAGCAATGAAAAAATTTGCTAAAAATAGAAATAGTTATGTTATTAAGTATGCTAAATCATATTTTAAATTAACTGATGCAGATGTTAAAAAATATTTTGGTGGTGTTAAATGAAAGAATATAAGTATAGACATGAGTTAAAATTTAAAATATCTAATAGTGCTGCTGAAGTACTTAAACAGAAGTTATCACTTATCTTAAAAAAAGATAAAAATGCATATTATAGTGATGGTTCATACTTGATAAAAAGTTTATATTTTGATGATTTAGATTCTTCTAGTTACTATGAAAAAATGGATGGTGTTCTTTATAGAAAAAAGTATAGAATAAGAATTTATAATAATAATGATGAGTTTATTAGATTAGAAAAAAAGATGAAACATAATACATATACAGCAAAGGAACAAATGTTGATTTCAAAAGACATATATAGTAAAATATTAAATGGTAAAATAGATGAAATAGAGAATGCTACTGGTTTACTTGAAGAGTTTATAACAAATAGTAAAGTTAAACATTTAGTACCATCTATTATAGTTTTATATCATAGGACTGCTTTTACTTATCCTATAAGTGATGTTAGAATTACTTTTGATTCTAATATTCAAAGTGGTTTATATAGTTATGATCTATTTAATAAAGATGTTCCTATGTATGATGTTAGTGAACCTGGGAAACAGGTTTTAGAAGTTAAGTTTAATGAAGTTTTGCCTCTTCATATAGCTAATTTATTAAATGATATTCCTAGTTGTAAGGAAGCAGTTAGTAAGTTTGCTATATGTAGAAGTATTAAATAAGGAGGGAATTATATGATTTTAAATATTTTTAAAAATTCTTTTTTGGAGCAATTTACTGGTAGTGTATCAGCTGTTGATATGCTTATATCACTAGGAGTTGCATTTATTATTGGTATGTTTATTATATATGTTTATAGAAAAACATATACTGGCGTTGTTTATTCGAAAGCATTTTCTCTTTGTATATTAATGCTTGCAATGGTTACAGCAATGATTATTAGAACAATTAGTTCCAATATTAGTCTTTCTTTAGGTATGGTTGGTGCTTTATCTATTGTAAGATTTAGAACTGCTGTTAAGGAACCAGTTGATACAGGATTTATGTTTTGGGGAATAAGTGCTGGTATTATGAGTGGTGCTGGTCTTTATATTCCAGCATTAGTAGCATCACTTGGAATAGGAGTGTTATATTTCATAAGTTACCTTATGGGATTTAAAACTGCTACTAGATATTTACTTGTACTTAAATATAAAGCTTCATGTCATGAAACTGTATTAAAGAAATTAAAAAATATTAAGAAATTTAAAGTTAGAAGTAAATCCATATTTGGTAATGAAGTTGAATTATCACTTGAAGTTGATATGAAAGAAGGAAAATCAAGAAAAGGTGATATTGATACAAGTATAGTAGATCAATTTAATGGTATTGATGGAGTAATTAATGCTAGTTTAATAGCATATCAAAATGATTTTGGAGATTAGGAGTTTATTATGACTAAAAGAAGACTTAAAATAAGGCCTGTACTTATTACACTTAATGTTGCTTTATTAATTATTATTGCTTTATTTTATACAACTAGATTGATTAAATATTATCTAAAAGAAAATGGTCATAGGCCTACTAATAGTACAGTTCTTTTAGTAGATGAGTTAATTAAGAAACAAAGTTATGTTGATTTAACTAAGGGACTTATTCATGATAAAGATGCTAATATATTTAGATATGTTGGTAAAGTAGAAGATAATTATTTAGAATATTCTGGAATACTATTTAGAATAGTTGGTATTGATAAAGACAATAATATTAAAGCTATAAGTGAGGATTCTTTAACATTGATGTATTCTGGTCTTGAAAATGGTTTTGATAAATCATATATTAATAAATGGTTAAATAAAACTGATGAAAAGTATACTGGTATATTTGAAAATAATATGGAAGATGTTGATAAATATTTAGCTAATACTTATTTATGTGAAGATAATGTTAATGATCTTAAGAAGATTAATTGTGAAAAGAATACTAATACTAATAAAATGACAATATTATCATTATATGATTATGCATCAGCAGGAGGAAAAGAAAGCTATTTAAATAATGGTGAATCATATTATTTAAGTACTATTGATGATGAAAACAATAATTATTTTATTAGTAATAATGGAGAAGTTGGTATTAATAAAATAACTACTAAAATATATGGTGTAAGACCTGTAATAACTATTAAGAAAGATGTAGCTTTATTGCATGGAGATGGTTCTTCAAATAGTCCTTATGTTGTTAGTGAAAGAACAGTTAATACTTTAAGTGATGTTTATGTTTCAAAATATATTAATTATTCTGGTAATACATATAGAGTTATTAATACTGGTGAAAATGTTAAGGTAGCTTTAAGTGATAATATTAAAGATAAAGATAAGGATTTAACAAAGACATTTGGTGGTAAAAATAATATTTATTCTACTAATAAGAATACTATTGGTGAATATTTAAATAATACTTATTATAAATCTATTAAGAATAATGATTTAATTGTTAAATCAGATTGGGGTATAGGAAGTAATACTCTTGATAAGTTAGATTATACTGTTGTTTATAGTAAGACAACTTCGTTTAATATTGGTATGCTTACTCTTGGAGATTTATTTATTAATGATACCAAATCTGTTTTAACGATGAATAGAGGTATTGAATCTAATATGATTATTAATGTTATTAATAAAGATGGAAATGTCTTTGGAGATTTAATTGCTAGTAAATATGCAGTTAGACCTTCTATGTATTTAAAAGGTGATATAAGTATAGTAAGTGGAGATGGAAGTGTTGATTCTCCATATGAGTTAGGAGTAAATAATGAAAAAGAAGCAAAAGAAGAGTAAATTTAGTATTTTTTTGATTACTGTTGATATTTTTGTATTAATTTGCTTTTTTGTAGCTTATGGACCTTTTTCATTCTTTAGAGATTTTATTGTTACAACTGCAATGACTACTATGACACATAAGTATTTTGCATATGTTTTATATAGTGAAAGTATGGTTGAAGAAATTCTTGATAATAATAAGGTTATAGAAACAGAAGACCCTACTGATACATCTAAAATAAATATTAAACCTATTGTTGATACTGGAACTTATGAATCTATATATGAAGAACAAGTTCTTAAAAAAGATGATGGTAATGATTTATACAAAGTAGTTGATATATCAGGAAGTGGATGGAAAGGCTATATGGTTGTTGTATATGATCCATCTAGAATAGAACTTGTATTCTCTAAGAAATATGGTAAAGGTGGAGAGTATTTATCAACTATGGCTAAAAATAATAATGCATATGTTGCGATGAATGCTAGTGGTGTTAATAGTGTTCCAAGACAAAATTATGTAACTGGACAAACTATTTTAAATGGTAAAGTTTATAAATCAGGTAGACATATTAATAAAGGTGGAGGTCTTGTAGGATTCACTAAGGATAATGTTTTAATGCTTACTAAAAAAACAGCAAGTGAGGCTGTTAAAGATGGTATGGATAGAGCTGTTGAGTTTGGACCATTCTTAGTAGTTAATGGTAAAATGTCTGACTTTAAAGGTAATGGCGGTTGGGGAATTGCTAATAGAACTGCTATTGGTCAAAGACAAGATGGTATAGTTTTATTTATTGTTATTGATGGAAGAACATCTTCTTCAGTTGGAATTTCAATGAAAAATCTTGCTGAATTATTTGTTAAATATAAAGCATATAATGCTTCTAATCTTGATGGTGGGGGTTCAAGTGCCTTATATGCTAAGAGAAATATAACTGATAAAACAGGAAAACTATTAAATACTCCAAAGGGTTATAATTATAGTGGAGAGAGATTTTTACCTAATGCTTGGATGGTAAGAGATTTGATAGATGATAACAAGAAAAGTGATGTTACAACAACTACTAAAAAAAGTGATAATGTGACAACTACAAAAGCTAGTACAACTAAAAAAACTACAAAAGTTAGTACAACTAAAAAAACTACAACTACTAAAAAGGTAACAACTACATCAATAGCCAAAACAACAACTACAAAGGCTGTTAGTGAAGATAATAACGATAGTAATTAAAATAGGGAGGTAATACAATGGATATTGAACAAAGAAATCCAAAAATATTCGTAGTAGGAGGAAAGGCAAAGCATGGTAAGGATACATTTTCTGCATTCTTAAAAGAAACTTATGAAGAGCATGGTAAGAAAGTGATAGTTACTCAATTATCAAAATATATTAAGTATTATGCTAGGGAAATGACTGGTTGGGATTTGAGTGAAGAAACTAAACCAAGAGAGTTCTTACAACAACTTGGAACTACTGTTATAAGACAGAAATTAAAGAAAGATGATTTATTTATCAAAAGAATGATTGATGATATAGAAATATTTTCATATTTTTATGATGCAATTATTATAAGTGATATAAGACTTAAAAAAGAAATAAATGATTTGAAGGCAGTTTATCCTAATATTAAAAGTATTCATATTGTTAGACCTGATTTTGATAATGGTCTTACAGAAGAGCAAAAGAATCATCCAACTGAGATAGATTTAGATGATTATAATGAGTTTGACATTGAAGTTGTAAATACAACTCTTGACAAGTTAAAAGAATCTGCTGAAAAAATATATACAAATAACGAAAGGTAGGTATAAATATGGAGAGTATTAAGGGAGTTAATGTAACTGGTAAGAGAGTTATAGTTAGAGTTGATTATAATGTACCAATTACTGATGGAAAGATTGATGATGATACTAGAATAATAGCTAGTTTAAGAACAATTAATTATTTAATAGATAAAAAGGCTAAAATAATATTATTATCACATTTAGGTAGAATTAAATCACAAGCTGATAAAGAAAAAAATTCTCTTGAAGTAGTGGCTAGACATTTATCTACTCTTGTATCTTGTGGTATATATTTTGTTCCTTTTACAAGAGGAGAATTAGTTGAAAAAACTATTCAAAATATGAATGATGGTGAGATTGTTATTTTAGAAAATACAAGATATGAGGATTATCCTAAATTGCTTGAGAGTTCTTGTGATGAAGCATTATCTAAATATTGGGCTTCTCTTGGTGATATATTTGTATTAGATGCTTTTGGTAGTGCTCATAGATGTCATGCATCAACATATGGTATATCTAAATATTTACCATCTTATTCTGGATTCTTAATCGATAATGAAGTTTCTATGCTTGATAGAGCAATTCATCAAAGAAAAACATTAATTCTTGGAGGATCTAAAGTGGATGACAAGATTGGTGTTATTGATAATTTAATTAATACAAGTGATTATATATTACTAGGTGGTGCAATGTGTTTTACATTCTTAAAAGCTAGTGGTATTAATGTTGGTGAAAGTATTGTTAGTGATGATAAGATTAGATATGCTAAAAACTTAATTGATATTCATAAAAATAAAATTATATTGCCAATAGATGTTGTAACTAATAATGGGGTTAAAATTGTTACTGAAATGAGCAATAGTGATATTGGGTACGATATAGGGCCTAAAACTATAAGTATGTATAAAGAGTTGTTAATAAATAGTAAATTAATATTATGGAATGGACCACTTGGTATGTTTGAAGATCCAAGATATGAAGATGGTACTAAAAAAGTAATGCAATTTGTATATAATCAATCAATTCCTACTATTTTGGCAGGAGGAGATATTATAAGTGCTTCTCATAAGTTTAAATATAACTTTACTTATTTATCAACTGGTGGAGGAGCGACACTTGAGTATTTAGAAGGAAAGAGATTTAAAACATTAGAAAGATTAAATGGTAAGTAGTATGAAAAAAGTTATTCTTAATCAAAAAAGTTATTTGTTTTATGATGAAATGGTTAAATTCAAAAATGATTTTGATAAATTAAAACCTAATAATTATGAATTTGTGTTATTTCCTCCGATACTTTATTTATCTATGTTTAAAGATAGTAAGTATTTGGTTGGAACACAAAACTTTTTCAGTTATAAAACTGGTTCTTTTACTGGTGAGATTAATTTAGAATCATTAAAGAAAATGAATATTAATTATTCGTTTGTTGGTCATTATGAAAGAAGAAAGATTATAGGTGAAACTTATATGACTTTTAAAGAAAAGTTGTTTAAGTCATTGAATTCTAAATGTAATACTATTCTTTTTGTAGGTGAACAAAAGAAAACTAGAAGACCTTTTAATTATATAAAGAAAGAATTGAATTATTATTTAAAGGCAATTGAAAGTTCAAGTTTAAAGTATTTATCTATTTGTTATGAACCTAATTGGGCTATTGGCAGCGGTGAAATTCAATGTATAGATAAGATTACTAAAGTTGTTGATGATATTAAACTTTATATGTATAACAAATACAAATTGAAAGTTGAAGTATATTATGGTGGGTCTATTGATACAGAAAATATTAAATCTATTTTTGATGTTTGTGATGGAGTTGTTATAGGTAAAGCATCAACTGATATTAATAGTTTAAAAGAACTGTTAAAGGAACTTAAATAGTGTTTAGAAGTGGTTATGAACTTACAACTGGACTTACTAATTTATTAATATTATTTTCTTCATTGTATTGTTTTGTTAAATTAAAGAATATTAATTATAATAAATATTGGTTATTATTCTATATATTTTTAATGTTAGGTGGATTTTTAGGATCTGTAATACATAGTTTTAATATAAATGATTTAATTGTTAATATTTTGTGGATAATATTATTATTTATATTTATATGTATTATTGATTCATTATTATTTACCGAATATAAATTACTCCGGAAAGAGCCTTATTGCTTATTAAGCGGATATTCGAATGTG
>JABLTK010113062.1_pt1 | contig 10284 bp, 15 predicted proteins | sample 7160131 | NCBI WGS metagenome assembly JABLTK01 (sample SAMN14651221, study PRJNA627086) | human gut metagenome | isolation source: feces | host: Homo sapiens
AAATTACCTGTATCAGAACCGGAAGTACAACGGCACCTTCGCCATTGACCACAAGTTCATTGACGGCTGTATCATCAGTGTGGGCACACTGACCCAGACCTTCAGCGGCACGGGCAGTGCTACGACATTTACGGTCACTGACAAGCCAGAGAAGCTGATCAGCGTAACTGTGGACGGCACTGAGACCACCGCATATACCTATGCAAAGGCAACCGGTGTGATCACCTTCACCACAGCACCGGGCAGCGGCAAGGCAATTGTGGTGACCTACTAAGGAGGGAGAAGCATGAAGGCAGTCAAGGCAAACAAGCAGTACACCATCAGTGAAGCCGAGAAGGCAGGCTACCTGGCGCAGGGGTATGACATCATCGATGATGCTGGGGCAGTGGTAGAGCACTCCCCTCTGGCTACTGTGCCCTACAGCCGGTTCGAGGCGGCAGAGGCGGAAATTGAACAGCTCAAGGCGGAGCTGAAAAAGAAGAAAAAGGGTGAGGCTTAATGTACCTCACCTTTTCTGAATTCCAGGCGATATACCCGGACAGTACCGTGACGGTGGAACAGTTCCCGGCACTGGAAAGCCGGGCGGAGGCTGACATTGATGCGTTGACCTTCAACCGGATCACGGCGGGGGGCTTTGATGCCCTTACCGCCTTCCAGAAAGACCGTGTGCGGCGCTCTGTAGCGCTGCACCTGTCCTTTGTGGCTGATAATCAGGATCTGCTGGATAGTCCTCTGAGCGCCTACAGCATCAGCGGTGTGTCCATGTCCTTTGACCGTTCCCAGATCGTGACGGTGGGCAGCGTGACCACATCCGCGCAGGTCTACTCCTGCCTGATGCAGACAGGCTTGTGCTATAGGGGGTTGAGCGGATGAAGTACCCACAGTTGGTGCCCCCAAGCGTGTGCGTAACCCCCTGCATGGTGTATCGCACCGATGGGCTGAACCGGGACGGATCCAAGAAAAAGACGGTCATATTTGAGGGCAAGTGCTTTCACTCGGAGAAGTCAAAGCAGAAGTTGAGTGTCGACAAGCAGTTGATTACCCTGAGCGGCGAGGCGCTTTTCTGCGGAGATATCGCACCGGATTCCCCGGTGATCGATGGCTATGCGGAGATCAGTGGCAGGGAGTACAGACTTTACGGCAGCGAAAAGGCGAAGAACCCGGACGGCACGGTGAATTACACCAGATTGGAGCTGATCTGATGGGGATTGATGTGAAGCTTGATATGCAGGCGATAAAGGCGCTGGAGGAGGCTGCAAGGCTGTCGGCGCTTTCTACGATGGAGCAGCTGCATACAGACCTTGTGAGTGCGCAGACGATGCCCTTTGACACTGGTGATATGCAGAACAATCAGACCTTCGTGGATCAGACTGAGGAGGGCGCTGTGCTTGTGACTGGTTCTCCACAGGCAAGGCGGCTGTATTACCATCCGGAATACAATTTCCAGCACGGACACAATGCGAATGCTGGAGCCGCATGGCTCGACCCCTATATTTCCGGCGATAAATCGGACTTTGTGCAGAAAGCCTTTACGGCAGAATTCAAAAAGAAAGCAGGTGTGTAATGACAGCGTTAAACATGGCAGATGTGCTTGCTGACGTGCTGAGCCTGGATGCCGTGTATGCCGGGCGCATCGATGCCAATCAAGATCGCTGTGTGGGCGTATACAACGCCCGGAATCAGCCTGCAAGGCGCATATGCATCGGCGGTGCAACCTGTACCAGGATGCACGAGAAACGGTTTACGGTGCTGATCCATTGGACGGACAACCCGTCACAGGCGGAAGCACAGGCAGAACACGCTGCGGCGGCGATCGAGCGCATCCGCAACTACAGAACCGAAGATGCCGGAGTGATCCGGTTTGCGGTGCCCTCCCAGCCCGTTCCGGTGGGCTTTGACGAGCGGGGCATTGCAGAGTACGCAATCGAAACCAAAGTAATCTATGAGGAGGCATGATTATGTCAACAACTACTGGCGTTTATCCCGTATATGAGAACCAGTTCAAGATCGACAAGACCGGCGGCGACGGCACCACAGAGAGCAATCTGACCACCATCGCCGATATGGAGAGCTTCTCCGTGTCCATTGACGGCAACGTGGAGGAATGGAAGCCCTTTGACCAGGAAGGCTGGACCCGGCGACTGATGACCGGGAAATCCATCACCATCAGCATTTCCGGCAAGCGCAATGTAGGCGATGCCGGCAACGACTATGTGGATGGTCTGGCGCTCAAGACCGGCAAGGATGCCACCACCACACTGGTGTGGACGTTCCCCAGCGGCGCAAAGCTCACCATCAAGGGCGTTGTCAGCGTCACAGATTGGGGTGGTGGCGATTCCACCAACGTGGCGCCCCTGGCGTTTGATTTCGCATCGGACGGCAAGCCCACATTCACAGAAGCAACGGCGTAAACAAACATACAGGCACCTGGCAGAACCGGGTGCCTGCTATTTTTAGGAGGTAATCATATGGCTAAACTGTACACACTGAATCATGAACTGTTGACCGGCCGCCCGGAGATCCGGGTAGGGGAGAAGGTCTATGCCGTAGACGACCGGAAGAAGACCGTGCAGAAGATGATCTCCATCTTTGAATCTGACGCACCCGGCAAGGACGAGTTTGCTAAGCTGGACGAGATCTCTCAGCTGGCGTTCGGCGACAAGTATAAGGAGATCGAGAAGCTGGATCTGTCCTTTGCGGCATACCGGGAGCTGTGCCAGCTGGTGCTCAAGGCAGCCACCGGAGAGGAGGAAAAGGAAGCCACCTCCGAAACCTTTCGGAAAGGCTGAGGATCCGTGCTACGATCTGATCTATGACCGGGATGCCGTGACCCAATCCGTAGCCAAGCAATACGGCATCCTGCCCGCAGAACAGGACGGGATGCACTACAGCGAGTGGCTACTGCTGGTGGGCGGTCTGATGCACGATACGCCGCTTGGTCAGCTGGTTTCCATCCGGCAGGAGAAGGATCAGGACATGATCAAGCGATTCGGGAATTATGAGAAGCGCATCCGCCGTGAGTGGAACAGTTTCCGGCTGCGGAAACAGTACGGTGATATCGTGCAGGAAACCGATCAGAAAAAGATCGCAGAATACTTTGAGTCATTATTCAGAAACATGTTCGGGAGGTGAGTAAGTGAGCGAAGCAGCAGGCGGAGCATCTGTGGGTATGATCTCTCTGGATCTCGTGATCCGGAACACCATCGGCAAGCAACTGGAAGCCATCAAGGCAAGCATCAAGCAGCCTGTGGAGGATATGCGGCAGCAGATCAGCAAGGGTGTGCAGGACACTGTACAGTCCGTGGCGGACGGTGCAAAGGCTGCCATGCAGCAGTCCATGGATGAGGTGAAGAAGACCACAGAGCAGACCACGGACTATATAGATGACCTCATCGACAAGGCGCTTGCGCCCAAGGTGGCAGCCCCCAAGGTAGAGCCGATCGAGATGCCGGAGGTGAAGCCCTCCAAAAAGACAACAGTGTCCGTTGGCTATGATCCGGAGGCCATGTCTTTCGTAGAGGAATACGGCGAAAAGCTGAAAGCCAAGGCAGGAGAGATCAGTGACGAGATGCGGGAGAAGCTGGGCAATTTTGAGATCTCAGCGGATCCTACGGAGCGCATTGAGCAGCAGATGGATAACCTCCGGAATAAGATTGCCCTTACGCAAAAGCACTGGCAGGAGCTCATGTATGCGTGGAACAATGCGGATCCCGGAAGTAAGGCATTCGATAATCTTGACGGCAAGCTGAACAGCACGGAAAAGCAGCTGCTTTCCCTGCAGTCCCAGTATGAGAAACTGGGAGAAACGGCGAAGGCATCGGTTGCAAAAATGGCTGATGAGACAAAAGCCAAGGTCAGTGAGCTGACTGATGAGATGCGTGAAAAGCTGGGGAATTTCGAGATTTCCAAAGACCCCACAGAGCGGATCCAGCAGCAGATGAGCGTTCTTACGGACAAGATTTCTGTTACCCAGAAGCGATGGCAGGAGCTCGCATATGCTCTGGAAAACACGGATCCGGGCAGCAAAGACTTCGATAAGCTGACGGCATCGTTGAGCAATGCGGAAAACCGGCTGATTTCGTTGCAGTCTCAGTATGATAAGCTGGAAGACAAGGCGAATAAACCGGCGAAATCCGTCAAAAGCGTTGTTGCAAAAGCAGGCGCATCTATTAAAAGCACCCTGTCGGGGGCCTTCAACCATGTGAAAAAGGTGGGCGCTAAGGCTCTGAGCGGACTGCGCTCCGGTTTCTCCAGTGTGGGCAAGTCCGTCAAAGGTTTGTTTAAGCCCATCGCCAATCTGGGTAAGAAGATCAAGCAGACCTTTAAACGGGTATTCCTGTTCGCCGGGATCCTGGCGGCGGTGAAAGCGCTGAAATCCGGCATCGGGGACGTGATGAACCAGAACGAGGCGTTCCAGAAGTCCTTGAACGATGTGAAGGCGAACCTGGCGATTGCATTTACCCCGATTATCAATACGGTGATGCCCATTCTGACCAAGCTCATGCAGGGCGTTGCCACCGTATCCAAGTATGTGGCTGGATTTATCGCCGGTCTGTTCGGTCAGACCTATCAGCAGGCGGCACAAGCCACCAAGAAGCTGAAGGGCACGTCTGCGGAGGCAAAGAAAGCAAAGCAGTCCCTGGCCGGCATCGATGAGATCAACACCCTGTCAAGCAACGAGGACAGCAAGACCGATTCAGAGAGCAGCGGCGTTGATTTTTCCGGTCTGGACATGTCCGAGCCGGAGTATCCGGACTGGGCAAAGAGTCTGAAGGACTCCATCCTGTCCGGCGATTGGGCTGGCGTAGGTAAAACCCTGGGCGAAAAGGTCACCAGTGTGCTGACCGGCATCCCGTGGACGGATCTTGGAAGGAAATTCTCTGAAAGCGTGAACTCTATCTTCTCCGGGATCAATTCATTCTTTAAGAACACGGATTGGGGCGGCATCGTCAAGGACATGACGGAGGGGCTCAATGCGGCGGTCAGCGGAACAGACTGGGCTCTGATCGGTGACACATTGGCATCCGGCTTATCCGCCATTATCGACAGCGCATATGCGTTTGTGACCACCTTTGACTTTTCCGGGTTCGGCTCCGGTCTTGGGGATTCGGTCAATGCATTCTTTGCAGGCATCGACTGGAGCAAGGCGGCAGAAACCCTGTCCGGTGCAATCACGGGGCTGTTCGATACCGTCATCGGATTCATCGAAACCGTTGACTGGGTGGCTATCGGAAAAGATATATTCACTTTTATTGCAAATATTGACTGGGGCGGCATCCTCGGCCGTGTTGCCAGATTGATCGGTGATATCATTGGAACTTGTTGGCGCTTAACCTTAAGTGGAGTCAAGGCGGCTATTAAAGGTATCAAGGAATACTTCACCAAGAAGATCGAGGAAGCCGGAGGCAGTGTGATCGGCGGTTTGTGGAAGGGCATCAAGGATGCATTCGGGAACGCCTGGGAATGGATCAAGGTGAACATCTTCCAGCCGTTCCTGGACGGGTTCAAGAAGTGCTTCGGCATCCATTCCCCTTCCACCGTTATGGCGGAGATGGGTGACTACATCATCCAGGGGCTGTACAATGCGGTATCTAGTGGAATTGAGAAGGTCAAGAAGATCTTTAGAAAGATTCTTAACACAATAAAAGACGTGTTTACCGGTATTGGCGGATGGTTCAAGCAGACATTTACTGAGGTGTTTACCAATGTTAAAGCTGTTTTGCAATCTATCATTTCATTCATTACGAGCGTCTTCGCCGGGAATTGGTCGAGCGCATGGAATAGCATCAAGAAGGCGTTTCAGAGTGTCTGGGACGGCATGGTAACGGTGGTCAAAATCCCCATCAACTTGATTATCTCAGCAATCAACAAGATGACTGGTGCTGTTGAAAGCGCCGTAAATTCTATTATTGACGGGCTGAATACATTGAGTTTCGATATTCCGGATTGGGTGCCAAAGATTGGTGGAAGTCACTTTGGATTTGATCTTGGTCACATCGATATTCCCGAAATCCCCAAGCTTGCATCAGGCGGACTGGCAACTGCCCCCACCCTTGCGATGGTGGGTGATAACCGGAATGCATCCGTAGACCCGGAGGTCATTGCACCCCTGTCCAGGCTCACAAGCATGCTGGGAAGCACGGATCCGGCAGTGCTGTCACTGCTGGGAGAGATCCTGGAAGCAATCAAGGACAAGCGCACGGTAGTCAGCATTGACAGCAATGCCATCGGCAGAACCAGCACAACGTATACACACGGCAAGGCAGTGAGAATTTAAGGAGGTAGGCATGGCAACGATTAGCATTGAAGGTGTGAGTATTCCCGGCGTTACCTCCTACAAGGTGGAGCTGTCCGATCTGGACAGTGAGAATACCACCCGTTCGGAATCCGGCTACATGACAAGGGATGTGATCCGCCAGAACATTGCAAAGATATCACTGGCGTGCCGGCTGAATGACACCCAGGTGAACACGGTTACAAGCCTGCTGTATCCCAAGTCCTTTTCTGCGACATTCAGAGCCCCCACAGACACGGGGTACAAAACAGCCACCATGTATGCCGGGAACCGATCCCTGAGCCTTGTGGCGGACTCCAGCCCCCCTCTGTGGGACCTGTCTGTTAATTTGATCGAATACTAGGAGGTACATATGTACAACACATCGGAAGCCTATAGATCGGCAATCCGTGCCCCCGTGCGATTCTGCACGGTGACCGGAACGCTGGGTACAATGGCGTTGTCGGACAGCAACATCCAGTCCGGCACGCTTTATATCGACAACCAAGCCGTGGCGGATGACAATGACATCGGGCTGGGTGCATGCGTAATCGGCGAAATGGGGTTTGATCTGAAAGACAGTGAGCATGTTGCGGATTACTATTTCGGGCGTTCCTGCAAGCTGACCTACAAGCAGCTTTTGCCGGATGGGACGTATGAATCCATCCCATTGGGCGAATATACGGTCAACAACAATACCGTCCGCAAAGACCGGGAAACCATCAGCATTCAAACGTATGACAACATGACAAAATTCGACACACCGACAGGCTTCAAGCCATACATCGGCGGCATCGTGGACGGCATGCGGCTCTGCTGCTCCAACGCCGGGGTGAAATGGGGCGGAATTGACAGTAGCCTAGCCAACCTCGATCTACAGGTCAGCTATCTGCCCCAGTTCACCAGCTACACGGAATACATTACCACATGGCGGGACCTGCTGAAATACTTATGCCAGCTTGTGGGCGGCTTCGGAACTATCGGCAGGGACGGTAAACTTTACATCCGTTCACTGGTGCAAAAATCTGTGCCGGATATGGTGATCGATACGGCGAATCGCAAGAAAACCAGTATTGATGATAAAATGCTGGAGATCGGCGGTGCGCAGATGGTGGTCACCAAGTACCTGTTGGATGAGACAATGCTGTTGAGGTATCCCACAAATCCGGACGGCGGTAAGCTGCTGGAACTGCCGGAGAATCCCTGCATGCGGTTCATCAGCGACAAAAACATAGTGATCGAGAACATTGCGAAAAACGCCATGAAAATGCGATATCGCCCCATGGAGGCGGAATTGTTTGGCGATCCTTCCATTGATCTGGGGGACACCATCAAGCACACAGGGTATATCTGCGGTGACGGAGAGACCATGATCGTTACACATTGCCGGTGGCAGTATCGTGGAAGTCAGACTCTCCAGGCGGTAGCGGACATGTCAGCAGGGATTTACATCCCGGAGATCGAGCAGACCACCGGTACAGACTATGTTTACACGATTATTGACAGCGGCACGGCAGTACGGCTGGATTATTACACTGGTGCGGCAACACATCTTGCCGTTCCGAAAATTGTAGAGGACAAACCCGTCACGGAGATCAATGCTACATGCTTTACAGGGCAATCTGTAAGCCGGGTAGTCATCCCGGACGGCGTAAAAATAGTGAGGTGATAATATGACCGGCACCGGCACACAAGCAGACCCCTATATCGTCAGCACGTGGGAAGAATTTAAGACAGCAGTTGACACGGTCAACGTGTACGTTGCGTTGGATCCGAACGCTACAAGCAAGGTGATGGATGCAAATGATGCCAACATCAACCCATTCAGCACCAGTGTCCGATTTCAATGTAATGGCATTGAAGGAAACGGTTGGACTATAAGAAATTTATATTTCAACGGTACGGGACTTTCTATGATATCCAATGTGCAGACATGTACGATCAACAATTTATATTTCGAAAACATTGTATGCAATAATGGCATATCGTCATTTCTGAATGCGACAAAAGCAACGTTCAATGCGTGCAGATTTACTGGTATAAAATATGCAGGAAGTCAAGCTGCGGCTATCGCAATTGGGTCAACCACAACGTCTTCTCGTGGCAAATTCTCGAAATGCACGTTTGCGTTTAAAGTTGTTGGGAAATCGGCGGGTAGCTTGTTTTCTTACACAGACTTTACAGAATGTAATTTCAATATTATTTCATCCGCAAAAGCAACGAGTGGGACACGTTGTGACATATTCGACCATTGCACGCTTGAAAATGCTCTAATTCTTGGTGGCATCACGCTGAACGGCGGCGGATCTATTTACATGGCAAATGCAAGCACAGTAATGAAGAATGTGTTTGCAGCTGTTGAAATAAACAGACCGGATGGTGATACAACTGTATTTTACCCTGGAAAAGCCGCCGCCACATCCTGCATCGTGAAGGATCTGATCGGCAGCGGCATCACCTACTACAACGGGGATAATATCCAGTATGTGACCGCTGCACAGGGCAAGGATGCGGCATATCTGAACAGCATCGGGTTCCCGGTCGCGGAGGTGTGAGTCATGGGGTGGACGATCCAATCGGGCATCAACAACGGCTATCCGCATAATTCCAACACCATGTATCCCACACCGGGACTGTACGAGCCGTACCCAGATGGCATGTGGTGCGTTGAGAACAGCATCAACAACGGCTATCCGCATACACGGAACATGAATTTTGCAGATCCTAAATTGAGCAAGCCGTATCCGGATGGACTGTGGAAACTTTTCCTTTCTGTAAATAGCGGATACCCGTTCCAGCGAATCGACAACACCGTGCCACCCGGCGCATGCTGTATGTGTGAGGGACTATACAGCGTGACCATTCCTTCTTCCGTCCTGTCCATAGGGCGGTATGCATTTTGGGGCACAGCGCTGACCACTGTGCGCATTGCCCCGGCATGTGAGTATTTCCCCACCACATTCCCCACAGACTGTGAAATTTATCACTATACAGACGGCAGCAACCTGGTGGATTCCACAGGCAGATATTTGCTGACGAAAGACAAGAAATTGTTGAAAGCAAAGGAGGTTACAAATGGCTGAAAACGGAGTTGACCTGTACGATTTACAGCATACGGCGGCGGAAATTGATGCTGCCATTTCCGGAGCGGTACGCCTGGACACCTGGAGCACCGTCTGGGAAGCCGGGCAGGATCTGAACACGGTTCTGACCCCTGGCACCTACGCTGCTCCCACCAACGCCATTGCAGCGGCGTGCACCAACCTGCCGGAGGGCTATACAGCATCCGGACAGGCGTTCAAGCTGATCGTGGAGTACACCAGTACCGCAAACTTCATGCGCCAAACTCTGATCGGACGCACAGGTTCCATGTATGCCAGGACGTACAACGTAAGCAGTGCTGCGTTCAGCAGCTGGGAAAAGTTTATCACTTCAACAGAGCTTGCAGCTCTGGAGGCAAGGGTTGCGGCATTAGAGGAGGCAGGAACATGATCGAAAAAATCGCAAAACTGATCGATGTAAAATCCATCGTCACCCTGATCCTGACGGTGGTGTTTGCGGTGCTGTCCGTCACCGGCAGGCTGTCCGCTGAACAGTTGCAGACGGCATTCACCACCGTTCTGGCATTTTACTTCGGCACCCAGAGCCGCAAGAAGGAGGACGAAAACCATGATTAAATCCTATGCAAACGCCAATGAAAGGCTGTCCGCCCATTTCCGGGCAGGAGAATTCCGCTGCAAGTGCTGTGGCAAAATCCGGGTTGACAGCACGCTGATCGGCTTCCTGGAGCAGCTATATGCGAAACTGAACTGCTCCAAGATCATCGTATCCAGTGGCTACCGATGCACCAGGCATGACCGGGCTGTGGGCGGCTCCGGTGCCGGGCGGCACACCATGGGCATGGCGGCGGATATCTGCTGCTACGGGCAGGACGGAAAGCCGATTGCATCCAAATATGTGGCGTGTGCCGCAGAAGATCTGGGCATCAACGGGATCGGGCTGAACTGTGG